>ERZ802830.412-NODE-412-length-42660-cov-12.0503_pt1 | contig 42660 bp, 47 predicted proteins | sample MGYA00345654_ERZ802830 | MGnify/ENA primary metagenome ERZ802830 (study PRJEB30503, sample SAMEA104212375) | marine metagenome | biome: Westerlies Biome; feature: [SRF] surface water layer (ENVO:00010504) within the epipelagic zone...; material: water... | reverse complement strand
CGGACAAATCCAATATCGCCAGTAAATGTGCCAAAAAAGCCTGTGCCAATAGCACCAATATTAGTTAGGATTGCAGAATTGTTTGCGGATTGCAGCATTGTATCTACTGCGGATGATACGGTAATGTTTGACATAATTATTAAGGTCTAATGTATTTTGATCCAGAAGGCGTCAAAAAGAAACCTGATCCAGAGCTTCTTAGGTAAAAAAAGTTACTAACAGCCCTGCGTCGTCTACCAAAGTCTAGTTTTAAAAAAAGGTGCATATTAAACGTGATGTAAAACTACTAGCCCTGAAGTAATAGTTATATCTGTAAAAACACCGTAAAGAACAGTTCCAGCTGCAAGACCAGAAGTTTGCAGTTTAGCAACGTTTTCAACATTTAACGCGTCAAGTGCTGTAATAGTAGTGTCTTTTAGTATTTGAATAGCTCCAAAACGTCCTTGTGCGGTCCCACCATTTACGGTAGTATCCAACACTGTTGAACTTTTTGATTCAAAAGAAACTGAGTTATAAGAAGGATTGGGTAGTCTAGTGCTCATTAGAGTATTGTATAGGAATTAGTTATAGTTGTGTCAAGTTAGTCCGACTTGTTTTGATTAGAATTTGAGACGCTGTTTTGCATATTCTGAAAACTTATTACGTCATTTTGCATATTTTGCAGAGTCTCAGCCATTACAAAGCTAATAGCCTTTCCGATCACAGGGTATTGTTGCCCTGTAAGGGGCTTAAGACCCTTAGCAACGTCTCCAGAAAGCACATCCACTGCTGACCCAGCAATAGGGGATAGCGTGGACGCAGGACCAAACTGGGCTGCATTTAGCCCTAGCTCGCCAATCCCCATAATTCCTGACTGACGGAGAATCCGTGTAAGGTCAAAAAAGGTCATATCTGTTGGGTCAATTGGCTCCTTAAACTTAGACAAGTCCTTCAGGATCGTTGTCATGTAAGCAAAAGCAAGAGCAGCCCCCACGTATGTAATCAAATGAGACATTTTCATTGCGTTGTGCTTAGCGTCCCCGTCGTAGCCATACAAGAATCTGCGGTAAACCACACGAGACATTCCTAGCATAAAGCTACTATACTGCAGAGCTACACGAGCTGTCTCCCCCGTAATTGTCCCAGACTCTAAGCCTAGACGAGTGATTGCCATAGCTCCCGCATCTGGCTCAATAACAGCCTCTTTCATGTAAGTAGTTAGAAACCCGCTGAGTTTCCGCTGTAGGGGAGCGTTGCTTACTCCTGAGGAGCCAAGACGGTATTTGCCATCTGGAGTCTTTTCTACGAACTTAGACAGAGCTTTTAGCTCTTTGTCTACAAAACCAAACTCCCGCAGACGAGCCTCAAGCACTGGATTCAGCTTGCCTGAGCGAAATTGCTCTCCAAGGCTGTTTGTTATTATATCCAAAAATACCATCTGGTGAGTAGCAGTAATGCGGTTTAAGCCATTCAACTCAAACATCACTTGGTTTGCTTTAGCTATAAGACCACCCTCTATAGACTCACCAGTAACAACACGTTGCGCTGTTTGACGAGTGATAATGTCAATCCCAGCACCCTGTGACCTAAACCACGCAGCAATCTCTTTATTGTTGCCACGGAAATGTGAGTTAGCAGCTTGTCTATAAGATGCTATAAAGTCTTTAAAGGTAACCTCAGTGCCTAAGTACTGCATCGTCGTCAGCATCAGCGGTATATCCGACAAGGCGGACATTCCCGATCCTGCCAAAAACAAGACATTAGATACTTGACGGAGCTTTTGAAAATTCTGAGCAAGATTTACATCTACTGGGTTGTCCAACATCCCAGTTACTTGCTTAGCAGTTGCATCTAAAATACTGTAGCCTTTTTCGTTTTTCAAACCGCTTCTGTTAGCAACACCCATAACCATACTGTATGGGTCGTGTCCTAGATTCTTTACAAGAGCAATCTTCTCAGAACGATTACGGATCTGCTCCAGCATAAGACGACCTAGGTTGTCAAAGTTACTAAGCGTAACCATAGCCTCGTTTCTGTGCTCTTGTTTGTATGCTAGCTTTGCTGCTTTACGCATAGAACCCACAATGGATTTAGCACCCGACGCGTCTTCGTCATCAAACTTTCCGCTAACAATCTCGTTGTAGAACCTTCTAAGAAACTCGTTTATTTCAAAACGATCAAATGTCAAAGACTGCTGTTTAGGCTTGCCGTCTGCACCGAGGCTTTCAGTTGTTGCTCGGTTAATCTTAGGGTCAATAGCCCCTTCCATAAGCCCGCCGTGCAGCCGTTCCGTTTGCTCTACGTCCAAGACTTTCAGCATAAAGTTAATAAACTCAGCTTCAGACATAGCAGAAACTACTTGTCGGTCGTACTTAGGAGTGTAACCGCTGTAGTTTTTACGCTGACCCATGTTAACACCCAAGTGGTTAATCTCAGCCATTTGACCTAAATTAATTGTTTGAATTATATCAACAAGCTCTTCGAATACTTTTAAACCCTCCAGTCTCTTTGGTACTTCTCCACTAGAGATAGCATCCATAAGATCAAGGTGTAGCTGCATAGAGCCTTCTTTTAAGTTCTCTCCGTAGACACGAGCAACTTCTGGGTCTTTTATAGTAGCGTCCCTGTAAGAAGACATATACTTAGTTGGGTCTTCCCCTAAGAAAACCTCCAACAAATCGTTATTTACAAGGAACTCTACAAGCGGTGCTTGGTCTTTAATAATCTGACCATCAACTAAGCGTTGAATCGAAGTAGTGCGGTCAGTAGCTTTGCGAAGACTTCCGTCTAAGATAGTCTTAAGTTGCCTCATCTTAGAAGCTGAAGTTCTTTTGCCACGCAAAACACCCATCAAGCTCTCTGCAACAGAAGCGTTGTGCACACTACGCAACACCATTGCTAAGTTTTCTTGGTAGAAAAAATCATTAACCTTGCCAAGCTTTTCAGCCGTAGAAAGGTCTTTATCTAAGAGTATAAAACTAATCCGTTGCGCCATCTCTAATGGAGCTTTTACTTCTTTTAGATTACGAAGAGTTGCTATAACAAGTTCAGGACTAGGAACCCCATTTCGTATAACCTTCAGTATCGCCTTACGACGCTTCTCCGTCCCCATCTGGTTAATGAGTATGTCTTTTATATAAGGGGTTAAATGACCCATCCCTATTTTATCTAGGTCTGCAATTCCCTCTGCAACATAGGTGTTAAGCTCCTTTGCAGTAGTAGGCAAAATGCCAGGCATTAAAGTTGGAATAACTGACTCATCACCTACAACCTCTAAGATTGTATCTTCTAGATACTTTTTAGGGTCAGCAGTATATTTACGCATTTCTTCTGCGCGACTCTTAAAGTTAGGATTCTCGTAAGCAGCTTTTGCTTTTACGCTTGATTTAGATTTTATACTTGTTCCACCATTATATAGCGTTTTTAATTGCAACGCGGGGTTAGTTGATTCTCTCAACTCCCTAACAACAGCAGCAACATGTTCAGCAACTAGGGCTGGTTTTTTAATATCTTTTATAGACTCCAATCCGCTTATTTTAAGAATATCCGCTGCATAGCCAAGAAGATTCAAAACAAACATTTTGTACTTACTAAACAACTTAGGCTCACTTTCCTTAAGAGCAGCCCAAAACTCTGGTCTTGATATAGCAAACTCCATTAAGTGGGAACCTGCTTCTTCTTCAAATATCTCTTTTGACTTGCCGTAACCACGAGCCACAAGAGCAGCTTCTAATGCTTTTTTAGTACCAGAACGCTGAGCTATTGCCAACAGCTTAGCGTAAGCCATTGGATTGATTTCTTGTATGTTGTGCCAACCTTCATGAAACACAGTACTAAGTAGCTGAGTAGTTACGATCTCAGAAGTAGGGACTCTGTCAGCTCTAATCTCAGATTGTTTTACGTAAGCATCTGCAAAAAACAAATGCGGTTGAGCTACATAGTTAACCAACTCTCCTGGAACTTTCCAGCCCATTGCAACGCCTTCAGCGTTTAAGTTGGATGGCTGGGGAGCTATTCTGGCTGGTATTGCTTTCTCGTCTCCAAACAAAACACCGTTAACTATTCCGTTAACATCCTGCACAGTCTGCGCGTAAGTCTCGCCAATAATTTTATTGAAATCCTGTTTATTTTTATATATCTGCTTTCTTAAAGTAGAGGCTGTGTTTTTGTGTGTCTCTAGTTTTTCAACAATTTTTTTTCTTCTTTCTACAAGGTTAGCTCTCTGTTTGTCCGCTGTAATTATATCTGAGTCAAGCAACGAATCTATTCTTTGAAGATCACCCTCCATTAAAGATATATCGTCTATAACGTCATTGTATCTTCGCTCATCTATGTAAATATTCCGTGCATCTTCAAAAACAAGAAGATTGGCTTGAGCTTCAGCTTTTGTAACAGTTCCATAGTTTTCTGTAATTGTGTAACCCTTATGGAGTTGGTTGCCCCCTAGATTTGCCTTTACATCATCACCTGTTCTTCGAAAATCAGTAAACCCGTTATCTATAAGAACATTCACATCATCGTCAGTTAAGTTCTTAGACTTTCCAAACAACGAAGCTCCTGACACACGTTTAACTTGAGCTTCATACTCTTTAACTGTTTTAAGTATGCTAACACCACCTTCTTTAATTTTAGCTATATAACGCTCTGCCAAAGCTGACGTCATTTTTACAGTCGCAGTGTTTATTTCGTGCATTTTAAGGAAAGAACCTATTTCAAGTATGTCATTTATTGTAATTTCATCTTGCTTGACTCTTCCTTCTGCTATGTCTCTAAGGCGTTGATTTTTCTTAATAGCATTTACTACACCCCTACTACCGTTCTCATACACATTGGCATACGCATCAAATATAGAATTATCACCTTCCATAAGTTTTATATAAGTGCTGTAGTCGTTTTTAGCTTTGGCTGCTTTGGCTGCATTACGAGCAGCCATTCCAGCAGAACCACCAGCCAAGATACCTGCAAACAGAGTGTTCATTCCAGCAGCCATTTTAGCGTGTTCAAATGTATACTGCTCTACGCCCAAGTCATTTGTCATGTATGCGTAAGGAACTTCAAAAGCTGCACCATACGCTAAGACATTTTTAAAAGTTCCCTTGCCTGTGTGATAAGCAGCTGCAGACCTCTTTCCTGCTGCAGCGTAGAGCGACCCTTTAGCCACACTTGCTCCCATGCCAAGACCTACAAAGTTAACAGGGTCACTAACAAGCCCAGTTCCTAACGATGTAAAAAACTGTGATATTTGTCTGTCCTGACCCTGAGACACTTCGTTGTAGTGTGCAAGACTTGCAGCTCTCTGAACTCGGCGTTGAAACGTGTATGGGTTTTCGTTAGCTCGAAAAGCTAAGCCATACCGTTGAGCAGGTGACTCTTCATACTCTTCTCTTGTAACAGGGGCATACTTCCCCATCTTCATGTCTCTGCGCTCGTCATACTGCTTTAACGAGTCAGCAGCAGTCATCGTAAAGTTACGCTGAACCGTAGCAAGACTAGTAGCTTTTAGACCCTCAACAAAGCCATAGTCTGTAGGGCTGTATAAACCCCTAGATATCTCGTTAAGAGTTCTGGGTTGATACAGTGAGTTTGGGTTACGAAACGGTTGAGCCATATTAATCTAGGTATAGTCCAGCACTAAGGTTCCACACGGCGTTTTGATTGCCAGTGGCAGAGCTAAGAATATCACCTAGTGGCTGGTTAAAAGGAATCATGTCTGTTGCTCTACGAACCACTTCATCTAACAAACGATTAACATCGTCAACGGCAACATATGTACCTGCGCCTTCTTCATACTTACCAGATGAATTTGCAAACTGCATGTAGTAGTACTCTTTTTCAACTGTACGGAACTCTCCATTACCAAGGGGTATTTTTTCTGTTATAAAAGTAGTTTCAGGAATGTTAACAACTGGAATGCCATCTCCTTTGGGACCAAAAAGCCCCACACCTGCTTCGGAAAACTCGTTGTTGTTAAGTCCTTCATAAAGTGCTCTTAGCTGTTCGTCTGTGACATCGTCAAGGTTTTCTGGAGCTTGTGGTCGTTCACCCTCTCCAGCACCAGGACCAGGACCAGCAACTCGTACATAACCAGGGGTCTGAAGGTTTGTACCAAGAGCGTAAGCTCTGTCACCATAAGTGAGGTCAATATACAAGTCTGGGTTTTGTCTCATAGCTAGCGCAATAATACTAGCTTTAGTAAACTCAGCTAAGTCTCTTTCGTTTATTTTACCTTCGCTTTCATTCTTAAAAGCGTAAAGCAAAACAAAAGGACCTGTTGCCCGTGATTCATTAACATCTAAAAACTTTTGAGTCGTAGATGGAGCAAGTCGAACACCATGACCCTGTGTGCTCGTAGCAGCTACACCGAATAAAGGCGTTATAACTTCGTCATGATATTTTTCAGCAAGCCTAAACGCTTCTTCTGGTGATTTGCCTTGATTAAGGCTCTGAGCTATGTGTCCGCGAAGTTGTTGTCTCCAAAACTCGCCTTCAGCATTATCTCTAGTGCCTTCTAGGTTTTTAATCCGTGTCAAAAAAGTTAACGCTCCTTTTTTGCGTTTGTGCTTGAGATGAAGAGCATCCCCCTCAGGTACTACTTGAGTTTCTCTACTTTCAATGATTTGATCTATCTCTTTGTTGTCTTCATTAGCGATAGCAAGCTGCGCTCTCGTAGTCATTGCATCTGTAATTTCAACAACATTACCACCGCTAGCTGCAACCCGAAGAGCCATAGACTCAAGCAACCTTGTCTCAGATTTGTCATTAAGCTGAGATATTGTAACCAAAGCTGCTCCTGGATTATCTTGGTTAGCTACAACTGTTGAGATAACATCTTGAGTTGCTTGCTCAGGGTTGTTTTCAAGGTCAACCTCTTTATCGCCAAGAACTGCCCACTCTGTGGGAAGTCTTAGTTGACCATTAAGAGTTCCCCTGCCTGTTGTACCAGTAGGAGCTAAACCAGTACTAATTCCTGCCCCCGTGAGTTGGGGCAATACAATGTCCTTGTAAAACATACGAACATCATCCCACTTATTTGCTTCAATAAGCCTTTCAAGGCGAGGATACAGATTTCCAAGAGAGGTTAGATCGCCGTTGTTAACGCCATCAATAACAAACTTTGTTCTTTTATCCATGTAGGATTGCATCCTAGTTTGAATGTTGTCTGGAAGATTCTCATACTGAGTTTTTACAGCAACACGCGCCTCTCTCGCAAGTTTCTGTTCTGGGGTTTCGCCTTCAACAGCTTCTTCGTTAACATCTATTGACGTAAAAAAGTCTTCTAAATTACCAGTATTTTTTACACCAAAACGTAAAAAACGAATAGCTAGATCATCAACAAAGGACTCCCCCGTTACCTCACCAGTTTCTTTGTTACGAGGAGGGCTAAAAAGAGCTAAGGTCGCCATTAAGCCATCTATCTCTTCTTGGTTTTCTGCTGCCCACTCTGGGTGGTTTTCTATAAATTTAACAATATCCGTAGCGGAGTTGTTAACCATACTAAGCATGTCGCTCGACTTTGTTACATCAAAAAAAGATGCAATAGATGCGTTTAGTTTAGCATACTCTTCTTTTCCAGCTGCAAGCTTATACGTAGGATCAGACAGAGCTTTTTTTGCTGCTCGGTAAGCAGTCTCAATTTTTTCTACACTGGACGTAGGCATTCCAAGTGTTTCCACGGCGTGAGTTGTGTGCTCATCTACTATCTGTTTTCGATCCTCTAGCTCCTTTAGTGTTCGCGCAGTTTTCATATTCTGCACTGAAACAACTGTGGTGTTACTAGCTAAGTCTTTATTAAACCCAGCCTGTTCTTCTGGAGTAGTCAGTGCGTCATACCTTACTTGATACTCTTCATCCTCACCTCTAAATCTAGACAATGTGTCGTTTAACGCAAACACATTAAGACCGTCTGGATTGTCAACAACAGCTTTTGTAGCAGCAGTTCTCTGAGCAGATTGGTAGTCCGTAGTCTCTCCAAAAATAATACGGCTGTTTTTCTGAGTATCAAACGAATTACGCGCTGCTTTCCAATCAGCTTGTGCTTTTGCAGCAGCACGTTGAGCAGAGTCACCACCCAAATCTAAGTCAGGGCTGTAGTAATCTAAACCTATTGTTTCAAGTTCATTAAATCTATTTTCAGCTTCCTGTATTTTATCGGGATCACCCGTCGCAATAGCAGCTGTAAATGCATCCGACCTATCTTTAAAATCAACAGTGTAGTCCTGACTAGCTTTATAAGCCAACAACCCCTGAGCTTTTTCTTTTTGCTGGTTTTTAGCTACTTGAATATTTAATGCTGCTCCAGCTACTTTATCAAGCCCCCGAGCCACATCAGTAAGACCACTACGATAATTTGAAGTGGTATCAAAAGCACTAAATGGTGCTTTCTGTTGTTGAGCAGTTTGAGTGTTTAATTGAATAGCCATTATGGTGTTCCTTGATGATACATATTTGCCATGTTGCCAGCAGTGCCAATTGCATTTCCAATTGCAGATAGCCTTATATTGTCCGCTTGATTTCTAAACTGAGTAGCCTGGTTTGCTGCAGAAGCAAGAGTGAGATCACGAGCAGCCATTCCATTGATCCACGCTAACCCACTTTGACGCTGTGCCTCTGTGCCTTGAATGTTGTAGCCGTATGATGTTGCTGATGTTTCAAAGTCAAAAGCAGCTAATCGGTTTCCGTAATCCTTAGTCGATTGTGTGAATGTGTCTTCAAATGTTCCAAATGACGAGTTTATGGATAAACGCTCAGTTGCTAAGTCTGCTCTTACCTTTTTATTAAGAATGTCTCTGTTTCTTTGAGCTTTTTCAAGGTCTCTAAACTTATTAGACTCTGCAGCAGAAGCATCAAAATTAGCTTGGTCTACCGCCTGTGTAGCGTTGTTAACGTCAATCTGGGCGTTATACTCGCCTTGTGCTTCAACTGCATCCGCAGCATACTCCTGCGCTTTTGCGTTATTCTGCGCTGCGCGATAAGACACAAAACCGCTAATTGCGGTTGAAGCCAGAGCAATTGCTAAAGGTATTTCCATTTTAGTTCAAGTCAGTTTTGGTTGTTAACGACGCAATTGTCAAGGGGTATGGCTCTTCGTGCTTAATAGTCGGCACGTTTTCTACACCAAAAGTAGAACCAGCCACAGGGCGTTCTTTGTCAAAACCTGTAAAACCCCCGCCGTTGCCATAAGTAGAAGAAACGCGAACTACTTCAAATTTATCTTTAACTCCTAGTTTGTAAGTCCATGAGTTAATTAAAAATGGCTTAACAGATATAATTCTAGCTGTGTCTGCTCCGTAAGCAGGCTTGTTGCTTGCGTCCCACGTTGGAAACATCATCTGCAGTTCCCCTGTATATCTTAAACCAACAACAACTCGGGCTGCATCCGCAGATTGTAGTGTAATGTTACCATCAGTAAGAGTCTGCTCTCCTGTGTATACACCGTCTTCGATAACAGCAACTGTGTCACCTGCGCCGTAGCGAACACTCACATCTGTACTTATGGAACCATCTTGTGGTTTAATTAGCTCCACGTAACTGTCCAGCATAGGATAATTAGACAACTGTACTGGGTCTGTTTCTGCCAAAGCTTCGGTGTGTATATACCCACCTCTTTTAACAACAATCCACACTTGATCTAACTCTGTGTCTGTTCCTCTGTGTAGTATAGATATATCAAGGACTTTTGCATCAGGTCCTAAGTCTTGTTGAGACCAAGCGTAAAACTCTTCTTGCCTGTGATAAGACAAGCAGTATATTTTACCTGACTCTGTTCTTGCCCAAATTCTAGGCTGTGGCGTGTGTTGGTAAGCAATTTGAGCAATAGCGTCTGTTAGAAAAACAGGGTAAATTAGCTTAGATACGTCATTTGATGATGAACTGTTTAAGCTCTGATCATACTTATACTCCATAAGACGAGTACCTGATTGATCAGGATAAAAAACCGAACTTGCAACAGTCTCTGCTTGTTGCTCACAAGGTTCTTCCTCTGTAAGCTCCATGCGGATTGTTTTGGGACTAATGCCATATTGGTATTGATTTGGAACAATTCTATATATTCCACCAGTAGTTCCAATCACTAAATCCTTAGCTGCGTTCATCCAACGAACTCCTGCGTTCCTATTAGAAAGTGCATATGTAATAGCATCGGTGTCTAAAACATCACCATCATCTTGAGTTGGCTGAAAGCTAGTTTCATCGTCTGCGCGACTAAAGTAAATAAAGTTTGGATTACTGTAAGTTCCTGCAAAAATCCTGCGTTGTTCAAACTTTGCTACAGTGCGAGGATAGTTCTCATTATACCATGCTCCAAGTTTAACAGCTTCAAAGTTACCTGCGTTTTCAAACGCAAGCGTCCTTCTATCTCTTGGAACAGGATTTATAAGCTCAACTACCACCTGACGTGTGCTTACAAAACGAACAATTTTCATAAACACATTGCCCGATTCCATACGACCAAATATATGCCGACTTACGTCTTCTGTTCTAAACGTATCTTCAGTGGAGTTTATAAAGGCATCGTTAGCTATAGGTGTTGTTGTCAATCGGCTAGTTGCTGGTGGACTAATTAAGTTACCTGTTGCGTTAAGTCCTGCGTCATACTCTTCAATTTTTGGAAGACTGTCTTCTTCGTTGTTATAACATAATACTTCGTCAAATTGTTTTTGAGTAGACAAATTTCCAATTGTTGTGTTCAGGCTGGTTGGTGCAACGTTTGAGTCACCGTCTGTAGAAAGCGCGTTTACGTAGCCATAAGTTCTATTACCACTCTGCTGAATAACAGCAGTCGTCGATTTTATAGTTCCATTATTGTTTGGACCCAGCATCCAGTAGGTTTGGTCTAGATGACCGTAAACGCGATAAACACTTCCAGCTGAATACACCGAATTGTCGTAATCCCCTCTATAGAACGTTACGGGGTGATCTGAAGTGCCAAGATGCTCTTTAATCTTTACCCAACGAATAAGACTCCGATTGTGACCAACAACTACTTGGTTATTGCGCCTGTCGTCGGCAACACGAACCCACGAGTTAACAAAACCTGAACCAAATACAATAGTATCAGATCTAAGATGGATTTGATTGTCTTGTACTCCATCCAACTCTAAGGCTTTTGTGTCATCCGTGTCTGTAGCTTCTTCGTTGTCCAGTAAAAACAACTGAGCTGTATGATCTTCAATGTTTAATACAGAAACAACGGGTTCTACATGCACAACAGTGTTTGTTGGGTCTTCAAGAGTGTAGTTAGCTGAGCCACCTGCATGTACTGCTTTTGCTAGGTACTTCTCACTATCAACTTTATATTCAACATACCAGTCTTTGCTGTATAAGCCAGGTATGCTTAATATATCAAAAGTTATGTCGTCGTCTACACCAGTGCCACCCACATCGTCTCCGTTAATAACAATTTCATCACCTACAGCATAACCAGTGCCGTTGTTTGCAACAGCGACTGTATAGTTACCTGCAGTATCGACCACAATAGTAAAAGATGCGCCTGTGCCAGAGGTATCAGAGGTTACATGTTGAGAAACTGAATAAGTTCGTTCAGTAACACCGTCACCGTAGTTTGAATCTGCAGGACTAAAGTTATTAAGAGTGAGACCGTCAAAGTCCGTAGCTATTGGAGCAAAGTCCGATGAACTACTTTCAAGTTTTATAAACCTTTCGTTTTGTGAGATATTAAACTTATTTGACTCTGCTTCTTTTTCTAAAAATGGCTCAACCTCAAAAGATAACTCTTCTAAAGTCCACGAATCATCTCCCTGAACTTCTGCATTTGCTCTAAGCTCAAAAGGAGTGTCTGTTCCAAAGGTTGTTTGATTTCTAAAGTAAACGTTGTGGATGCTTAGTGGGTTAACACCGCCATCGCTTAGCTTACCAGACTGATAAAATGTTTTTACTCCACGAGCAAGTAAAGCTGAATAAAAATCAGCTGGAACACCTGTTCGTGTATGAGATATGTTTGTATCATCGGTTATACTGCGCAAAGTCACCACTGCTTCTGTGTTTGCAGCGGTTGTTCCCACATTAAGTTTAATCTCAGCTTCAAGTACATCTGTTGCAATACTAGACAAAGTTACCTCAGCCAAAGCACTACTCATGTCACTTTGATCAAATAGCTTAAGTTTGTTATTCAAAAACTTAGCCGTAAATGACACATTAGGGTATGCACCGTAATGTCCTGATTCTGTCTGATCGCCCATAGGACCAATGTCCATCAAAGAAAATGTAAACATTCTTTCCGCGTCATTTGTGAGTGTACCTGATCCAAAATCAAACTGTGCTTTTGACAAAACTTCTTGCCCAGAGGTTGCCGCAACAATGGAAGTTGTTCGTATAAGCTTATAGTCCCCTGATGTTGACATCATACCCGTAGTTGGGTCTACCTCCCAGCCTCGGGTAGTGTCGCTTGCTATTTTTTGTCCCTCAAAAAATGAAGTATCTGCAGCAAAGCCTGAAACATAGCCCTCAGATGCGTCAAATGATGTATCAACCCCGTAACCTGCCGTAGACAGTAGTGTGAGGTTTGTACCATTAGCTTCTTTAGATTGAAGACCAAGTGATACAAATGTAATATCAGCTGTAAGTTTTTTGGGTCTATGGCGACCATGAGTTATATACAGCTCACCAGTCTCCGAACTAAAGCGTAAGTCTTTGATGTCTCCAGCGGAGTATGTTGTTGGAACTACATCCTTAGATACGCCGTTTGAGTCAAAGATTTCAACCTGACCTGGAGTAAAAACAACTCTGTATGGCACGCTTGTTGCCAAAACAACGTCAATAGTTAAAACATCCTCAACTTCTGGAGCTAGTGTGTTGTAGTGTTTAAACCCAGTCCTGTATATAGCAGGACCCTGCAGTGACGGAAAAAAGTTTGTAAACTTACGACCAGAGTTGGCTATTCGTTTAATGTCAGTACGTCCTAGAACGTAATCACTTACTAACCCGCCTGAGAAATCTGTTTGAACATTACTATACCTTGCCATAGTTCTGGTGTGCGCTTATAAAACTAGAGTTGCTGTCGTTGATGTATGTCTGAGCTGGTCCTTGCCTGCCCTCTAGCATACGTGCTCTTCGAAGAGCAAGATCATACTGCTTGTGCAGTATCTCGTGTCTATTCTCAGAACCAGAAAGCTCAATACTCATGTTCTGCGCCATGTGCAGAGTAAGTAACCTTGTGAGAAAAGCTGGGAGTCCTTCTGCTGAGGTTTCTAGGCTGGGGACATACGTGTATGTCAGCTTCAGTGAGGTTTCATCCGCATAAAGCTTTCCGTTTGCAAAGCGGTAGTTAGAACAGAGATAGTCTTCTGTTGTCTCTATATACAGAAATAAATTAAAGTCAGATGGAAGGGTGTATTCGTATCCAAAGTTTGCAAACTCTGTAGACGCAACACCAGTCAGCGTTGATCGTTTTGTATTGTAATTGAATATATTGTCACCAAACAGTTCGGTGACTGCTTGCGCAAAAGCACGAGTGGTTATCTCGTAGGTGCTACTTGTTTCATCCGTAGCGTCGATGTGGTAACTGCCTACCATACGTAGGGCAGAGTTCAGTATTTCTAGCTTGTTTGCTTCAGTAGCCATAAGTAAAAGTAGCCTCCCCCGAATTTTACAGGGGAGGCTACAGACTAGATTAAGCCTCTACGCAGCGGATTTCGCCAGTGACCTCACCCCACATACGAGATGCTTCAGCACAGAGCTTGAAGTAAATGTAAGGGATGTTCTTCTTAGCGGGAACGCGCCACACATCACCCTTAAGAGCTGTACCAACAGACATCTTAAGTGCTTTAGGTGTTGCAACAATAACACGACGCTCGTCGCCGTTGTTGTCAGTTGTAAGTCCAAGACGCTCGGTTTGGATGAATCGGAAGCCCATGAACGTAGTGACTGAGCCTTCTGCAAGAGCCTTGCGAACAGCGAAGTCAGAGTTGATGATCTCCTCAATACCAAGAAGGTCGTTGAACTGAGTTGATGTAAGGAAGCAGTTAACAACGTCATCCTGACCAATAGCTTCAAGGCGAAGCATTGTGCGACGAGCAGCTTTCAGCTTCTCAAGGGTAAGACCTAGAGGAGTTGTGCTTCCGTCTGGAGTTTCGTCGTAGTTTGCACCGATGGAGAAACCTTCAGTGTTACCAGCAACAATCTCAATGCCGTTCTTCTTTGTTGTAGCATCATAAGTGTCAACAATTGGATTAGCATCATTCTTGCTCAAGTTACCAATAGTGATATTGGTGTCACGAGTAGTGTCAGCTGCACGAGAGAAGGTGACTTCTGTGCCTCCGCTACGTCCTGTGTATGCCGCACCGAATAGCTTGTCGATGATGATATCGTCAATCTTGCGCTTACCAGAAGCAAGGAGTGCTTGAGTGTAGGCATTCATTGGATCAGTAAGAACCCGCTTGAGGTCTTTCTCATCAATGTACTTGCCTAGCTCATAGTCCCTGAGTCCGATACGACGGCGATCATGAGAGATATCACTAGTAGGATTGTCACCATAACGAGTTTGATCCTCTTCCATTGCTTCGGCAACACCGATGCGATCAAAGTACTGGAACTCTTCGTTTTGTGATTCTTGTTCGAAATACGGCTGAAGCTTTGATTCAGTTTGCTGGAATGCTTGTTCGAAGCCAGCTTTGAAAGATTCAACGTATGCTGTGTTTATTTGGTCTGAACCAGTAACTGCATTGCCGTCAGGACCGACGACTGTGCCTTGGTCAGTCATGTATGATGGATTTGAATATGCCATAATATATAATAAGTTAAGTTTAAGTAGAAGTTTGCTTTTCGATGAGCTACCCTTTCGGACTCTTCTAGTTATAACGTCAACCAACGGCTATCTAAAGCTGATATCGGGACCCAAAAAAGGCTACCCCAACAGTATTGGGATAGCCCTGTTTTAATATGATGTCAAGTCGTTTTACTGACTTGGATACAAATTAGCGTAAAGGTTAGCACGCTTATCTAGTATTTGCTGTCTTTTCGTCCTATCAGCCATAGAAAGGGATGATGGATCTGACATAATAAGCTGTGCGTTTCCTGAGTCTAACTCTTGAATTGCAGACTTGATGCCGTGCACATTTTCAGAAGCAAAACCACTAGCTGGGTTGTTGTCTGCAAGAGGCAGCGCATCACCAGATACTTCTGCTATGCGATGAAACACCTTCAGTACCGCTGGGTGATTAGCAACCACGGCATCTGCTTCAATTAACTCCTTTAGTTCAGGAATTTCTGAAGTCAACGCTTGGTAAGCCTGATTAGCTTGAGCTAGGTTTGCGTCATACTTTTCGCCCCACTCGTTCTGAATGGAGTCGCGGTGTGACTTAACTTCCGTCTCCACCTGTTCTTGACCAAGTTGGCTTCCCTCAAGATTCATCTGCATGTAGCGTTCATACAGCTTATCAAACTGGTTTTGATTTAACCCCATTTCTGCTGAAAAGTCTACAAGTTCTTGGATAGAATCTTCTGCAATTTTAGGTGTATTTTCTGCTCCTTCATAAGACAGCTCTTCTGGAATAGAGTATTCGTTGTCTTTTGGTCTTAAGTTGCCGTAGAAGTCCTCCCACTGTTCAGACGTCCAGTCTTCCTGTGGGGCTGCAAGGCGTTTAGTGCCAAGGGCACTTTGTGCGTTAACAAGCTGATCCGCTAATGCGTGAACAGACTTGGTGTTTCGTATTGTTTCATTAGCCTTAAGTGTATCAGGCAATGACTCGTAAAACTGACCATAAGACTCTTCTGATGTAAAATCATATGAGCTAGATGCAGTTGTTGGTTCAGAGGCTACCTCTGCGGGTGTTGCACCGCCTAGACCTCCTGTTGGTTCTGTTTCTTCTGACATATTATTTATTCTCCATCTCTATTTTGTTGATTAACTCTTGTGGATCGTCTTGACCCAATAGAGTGAGAAAACTCATGGCTAAGCGTCTGCGTCCTTCACATTCTCGAAGCTTGGCTTCGTCCGAATGGAACACAGGCTTAGTTACGTGGCATTCACGCAGCAACACAGTAAAGAACCGCTTACCTTGCGGAGTCTCTAGTATATTTATCAAATCTTCTTTAAGCTTCGCTTTTTCGCGGAGCCTAGTCAGGGAATCTAAAACTCGCATGTTATATATTTAACAACTGACCTACGCCTTCGGGGTCTAGTTGTTTTGCCTGAGCAACATCTTTCATAGCCCCACCAATCTGCGGAGCCATCTGCGCTGCCTGCATTTGTTGTTCTTGCTGGGCAGCAGCCTCTTGTTCTTCGGCAACTTGTTGCTCGGTCTTTACTACAGCTGGTTCGACATTGCGGTATTTCGCATAACTAGCCAGAAGTTTTTGTTCATTAATTGCTCCCATGATCTCAGGTTTAACCTGAGCCAATGGAGCTAAATCTCTCATAAAAGAACTAATGTCGGAAAGTCGAGTAGCAAACTGAGACTGCGATGCTGGGCTGGAGTATGCAATCTCCAACGAAGCACCTGCCAAACTCTCAGGCTTTTCAGGCATACGACCAGCACGCTCAAGCAGCTCAAACGTTGCTTCAATGGCTGGTCCTAAATACTCGGTTTCCATTCGGTTGAGAAGAGGAGCCAGCTGGTTGAGCATTTGTCCTCTTACGTCTTGAATCTCAGTTACGCTTTGACGCTCCTTCTTCTCTTGTCGAATAATCTGATCAACAAAGAATGCACGGTTAACAGAGTCACGATACATCCGTATCATCTCCATTACATACTGTGGCTGATTGCCTGCCATGATTGGCTGTGGCTTCTCACTACCAGGCTCATGAAACATAATCTGACGAGAACCATACTTCATTGGAAGCATGATGCTGTCTTCCTCGGCAGTAAGTGTTGGGAAATTTAAATACTCAGCAGATGTAAGGGCTTCCTTCACCATCTTGTTAAGTGCACGGATTTGAGACAAGCATGAGAAGGCTGGACCACGACCATACACTTCGTCTGCTAGCTTAGACCAGCGAGGGACTAGCATTGTAAAGTAGCTAGAACCACTTTCTTGTAGTGGCTCCTTAAGGGCAGGACACCAGTAAGTTACTTTGTATGGACGTCCCTTACCGAGACGACCGCCCTTTTTAGCAACTTTATCTGTGTTTGGCTCAATAGTGTAAACAAGCTCATACTTGTTGTGGACAGAGTTATCCTTATTAAAACCATCCATGTCCTCTACTTGAGGAAACGCTTGCATTAACTGACGGGCAGTCTTATAGCAACGATAATAAACTGTATCCACCGTGCCATACTGATCTGTATCAAAGAATACGTCAGCCAGAGGGCGTGACCGAAAGTTAACAACCCCATCAACTTCAGAAATCTGAACTGGAGATGTTCCGTAAGCTCCGACATCTAAAAAGCACTCGTGACTAGAACTATAGAACTGAGACTGCGGTAACGCGAACTCATGTAAGAGGCGGTCCGCAGCTGCCTGTAGGTAAGCTGTCTCCTTAGGAGTAACCAACCCTTGGGGCTTATCTACAATCCGTAGATAAAACCAGCGGTCTGATTTCGGTATTAAGTTAGAACTAAGACCGTTGGCAAACATCTGGTTACACCAGACAGCCGTGTCGTCGAACAAACCCCGAGATCCGTCTTCCTGCTTAGAAGTGTGTCCGTGATCGAACTTGTTAGAGTTCGGACGGACATACTTCTGTGCATCGTAGAACATGCTGTCGAGGTTAGACCTCAACTGCTTTAGCTCTTCGTAACGCTGTTTCAGTCTAACCATACAAGCCAGAACCACCACCTAGTGAGGAACGACCTTGGACTTTTTTAGTCTTAGATGCTTTCCGACGAGGCAACGTAGCCCCGCCAAAAGCTTGAGCCGTTGTGGTCCTAGTGCTTGGTGCAGCCGCCTGCTTTACTGGTCTCCGAGCCATTGGCGTAGGAGGGGGAGGCGGTGCGGGTGGTGGAGGAGGTGGTGGTGGTCTTTTTGGTTTACTGCCCATAATTTGATATACGTTTTAACGAGTTCCAACTAAAAAATTTTTCAGCGTTAGGATTGTTCATCCTGTGGTATCGCGTAAAAAGAACTCTGTCAAGCGGAAATGGTGCAAGATCAAAAAAGACTTCCATTGTTTTACGGGGGTCACGACTTGATGCGTATGCGAGCTTCCAGTAACGACCTTCGTCATCCTCCAACACCTCTGCCATTAGCATATAGTTGGGCGCACTCCAGTAATAACGCTCCTCTCCATGCGGACAGTTTAAATAGTAGTCTTGCAACCACACAAAGTCTGCTTTTTGTGTGTGGTACAAGACGACGGCTTCATCCATTAAGGATAATCGGTAATCCTCACCAACTAATGGTTGAGACTTGGTACTCATGTTTTGATGCTTTCTTGTCTAACTTTGGTTGTTTTAATCCGACTGCTAATGTTCTAAATGCATCCGCGCCATGAGAATTAGAATCATGGACGGGCGTTTTTCTAAAAACACCACGAGAGCTGTCAAACTCCTTGTGGTATCCCTTCAAAGCTTCGATGCCTGCGTAGCAATCGTTCTTTGAAAACCAACACTTCGGTAGAATGTTACGGACGGCTTCAATGCCGTCAATGATCGACAGCTTCTTGACTGTCGTAAATTTTAATCCAAGCCCTCTGGCTGTCTCAAGTCGAGACTTACCTGTACCGAGTTCTCGCACTTTGATGTCGTGCGGAGCGTAATGCTTCCCGTACGTTACATCCCGCTGGGCTGACCACCTATGCAACTCCCGTGCGTAGTGGGGCAGACCCTCTCCGCTGTTTTCGTAGTAGCTTACAACTCTAATCTCATTACGATACAGCTGTATAAACCAAATGGTGGTCGCGTCATCCATACCCAAGTCCCACGCTGTGTGCACAGGCAGCAGTGGGTCTACCGCAATAGAATCAATAATACGCTTCTCTTTATACGCCTTGTTGATCTGCGCTCCGTAATACGCACCCTCAACTGGAGTCTTGAATGAACACATGTATTCCGACTGGAATCTAGCTTCGTTGTTTAGCTCGTTGCGTGCTTTGCGGAGTTCGTCGGGCAGGATAGCCTTCGTGTCCTTGACCGACAGATGACTGCTATACCAATTGCTGTCTGCTTTAGCCTTTAACAGCATCTTGTAGAAGTGATTCTCACCGCGCGGCGTGCCGTTAAACAATGCCCACCCGCCGTTCTCCGCTAGGATGGGGTTGATCAACTGCCACGCGCTGGGGTCGGAGATACTGTACTCCGAGAAGACAACGCCAATGGGGTTAGCACCCACCATCTTATCAGGGTCGTCAGACCCCATGAGCTGGATAACACTGCCGTTCTTTAAATGAATGCGCATCTCCTGCTCGCTCTTCTTCTCGACTAGCTCCCTTGGGAAGTAGTCGATAAACTTCTTGCCCTCACCAGTCATGCCGTTCCAAACAATACGACGCGCCTGATTGCCATAGGGCAACACATACCAGTAAGTACCCACACGCTGCAACGCCTTAATCGCAACAATGTTCACACAAGTTAGATCCTTGCCTGCACGACGATGCCACGCGACTACGGCTCGTAGGCTACGCTTCTTCTGAGACATGTACTTCAGCAGTGGGAGTTGATATGGTCTCGGCTCCCACCCCTGTGCAGGGACACTAATATTCATCTATGTCTAGATCATCTAGATCGTCTTCGTCAGCCACCTCTTCCCACTCCCAATCACTCATATCGTCCTCCCCTCCAGCTGACAAAAATTTTTCGTGATAATCTTGAGCAGACTGCAGTAAGCCTGAAGCAGCATATGGGTCACTGAACCGAACATCGTAGGCTAGGGGGTTGTCGTCATCTGACGCTATCACCACGTAGTGGCGGAAGTGTTCCCCCAGTACTGCGATTGCCTGTTCTATTGGTTCAAGACTCATTTTTTTCTTCTTCACTTAGAAACTCTCCATATCCCTCGTCGTTGTCAAGCACCTCCGCGTCAACTACGGTGGCTAAGTCAGCTTTGGCTACCTTACTGTAATCCACAGTCATTATCTTCATCTCGCCTGTAATGTTCTGCTGGACGTCTACGCTCTTGAGCTTGGGCTGCGTATAGCTAGCCAACTCCTTCCATATAGATATCCTTTCTTTCAGGGGAACCTCGTCGTTGACCGTGAAGCTCATCAACTCCTCAATTGGGTTGATCCCCTTGTCCGCAAACAACGCAAGCAAAGCCTTTCGCTGCTCAGCTGGAGTCGGGGCTTCACTCATCATGTCTAAGAACTGCTGCTTGATCGTCAGGTTCTTCTCTACCTTAGCCAGCTCCTTCTGAGCTGACTTCATGTCCTCTTCTGCTTTCATACGTTTACGATGACACCTAGTCCTTTTGGCATTCTGTTGCTTTACTACCTGCTTGGGCTTTTTACCTGCAGCGTAGGATCTTCCATCTGGTTTCTTGGTCGGCACTGAACCATGTAAATCAAGTAGTGAACATAAAGTCAAGCCTGTCACACTTATCACACTTGTATCACAGTTTATTTGGGTAGGTGTGACTAACTCTATTATATGTATAATAAGTACTTATGTAATCTGTCACATAAATCACACTTTATTTAGGGGTATGACAGTTACAAGTCCTAGGGGGTCAGAAAAAGTGTGATTTGTGTGATGAATCTCGTAAGTCGTTGATAAAGATACTGCTTAATAAGTCACACTTGGCTCAAAAAAGTGTGATGCAAGTGTGATAAGTGTGACAGATCTTGTAAAACTACTGCTCACCTGAGCACTAGAACACCCAAAATCCCTGAAAATTGAAAAATGGATTTCCAGGTAGGGACTCTTAAGGTGCTTCCGTTTCGTTTTCCCCCATGCACCCCTCTTGAGTCCTGTTCCTTGGACCGTTGGCAAGTTTTGCAGTGCAAATCCAAGCCACGACCCACCCCCCATGCACCTATGGATCCCTCGACCTTTTCAGCCCCCACAAATGACGAGAGATGTTGTTGAGTATCATGAGTTTACAGCCGCTAACGAGCTTGAATCCGAGCATCACGCAAGATTCAGCACCCTATCGCCACTTCCAGCACCATAACTCCAACCCCCACAACAACATCCAACACCCACCACACCATACAGCAAGGGAACTTCTCAGCCCCCCAGCGGATGGTGCAGGTCACGATGATCGTGTGACTTCCTGCCGTGTTCTACGCCCATACGTCTACGGCAATGGCTGCACCTCGCTTGAGCGTCTCATGTGCCAGACCTGAGTTAGTCGACCCTCGGTGGCACGGATGGATGTAGGGTAATCTTTCTATCGTGCCTCCTGCGGCTTGACGCCCGACTGCTACGACTCCTCCTTGTGACTGGATCCAGACTTGAACGTCAGACTTTTCTTAACGTTTGATTTAACATAACATTGATTTGGTGATTAGAGCTTATGCTTCACCACGTAATTTTCAATGGATTGCTGTGAAATTTGTGCTTAGGGTCATAAAAAGCTTCATGAAAAGATGAACATTTAGATTGATTGTAGATTGTGTTCATCTTTTCATGAATCTTTTTACTCCTCCTAAGCACGCTCGTCCGCCCTGGCAAACAAGTTTGCTCAGTGGCGACGGCATAAATTTTCCCCGACCATTAAAAATTACTCTTCGGGTGAGCATAAGCTCAAATAACCAAATAAATAACATGTCAAATAAAACTAAAAAGTCAGAAGTTCAAGTCTCCCAGTCACAAGGAGAAGTCGTAGCAGTCGGACCTCAATCCGCAGAGAAAGAATACCCGACAACCATCCGCACCGCCGAGGGGGACTACCTCAAGGTCTGGCACGGTGAGTCGCTCAAGCGAGGCACAGCCATCACCGTAGACGAAGTGGTCTGGGAAAACGGCTGGAAGGACACGTTCATCGTGACCTGCTAACCAACCTGCGGGGGGGCTGAGAAGTCCCCTCGCTTTCTGGTGTTAACCAAATCCAAAAACCAAACCCACAATATATACTATGAAAAACAATACATACCTAGTAGTCACACACTTCGCAGATGATCCCACTTACCCAGAAAGAGAAGAGGAGTTCACATGTCGTAAAAAAGCAGAAGAGAGATATGATGAAGTATCTTGGGAAAACAATGCTGAACTGTGGAAATACACTGTCTCATCCAACAAAGCCCACCAAATATACTAATCATGAATCAAGTATTACTAGCTTATCTAATCTTCGGACCAATCGTCACAGTCTATCTAGGATTGTTTATCTATCTCTATATAAAACTAACCCAAAACAAATAACATTATGGTAACTGAAAAAATAACACCACTAAAAGTAATGCAATCAGCAGCTGGATACTACGTAGGTAGAGAATACTACGACGAAGAGATAGGCTGCTGGTTACCGTATTCACGTAATAGTGAGTATTTTGCAACGGAAGATGAAGCTGGAGATTGTCTTCAGTATCTAGGTTAACCCACAAGATATACTAATAATGAACACAAACCAAAAACAAATAAGAGAGATGTTGATATGTTCAATGTCTCACCAACCCACAACCAAAACACATATGCTACTCAAGATACTAACTGCTCTGTTTATATGTATGCTAATACCAGTATACATAGTCTCAACATTATACGCTCTTACGAAACAAAGAGTGAGGATGTATCGTTTGAATATGAAGGTTGCTAAGACAATGAAGTATCTAGAACTCAAAAAATACCAAGACTTCAATGCTTAACCCTTATAGATATGTGACCTGCTCCGTGCAGTGGCGCGGGTGCGAGCAGGTCACATATCATAAAGATTTTCACCAACACAATAACATATATAACAATGCAAGAAGAAATCATAGACACCATCACAGAGATCAACTCAACTGAACGTTACTCAGAAGAGAACAAGTCAGCCTGGAGATCCCTGTTCCAATTAGCTAAGAATCACGCATACAGACTCAAAACCAAGAGTAAGTATTCCAAAGATTCAATCACTCGTGACGTAGATGAGACTATGGTTTCTATCCTAGTCGATCAGTGGATGGCTGAGTATAACAATCACTACCAGTCACACTCTAGCCCACAAGATGATCGCCAAGCAGGTGACATCAGTTGTGTTCAAGCAATGGAGCAAGCAGCGAAAGACGATGCAATCACAGCTATCAGAGAGTTGTTCTCAAGCGACCCCAAGCCTGAGTTCAAAGCAGCTGTTCGCAAACATCTCAGTGATCAGATAGCTGGCTCATCACCACGTCTAGCAGAGTTTCTCAAGCACGCATCTGACCAATGGTTAGCAGACAATGCTTATGAGATTGTAAACAAAGCTATTCGCTACACTAATTGCGACATTACATCTCACCTCTCACATGAGCACACCAATGAGCGACACAACCTATACTACTCAGAGTATGAGTCACTAGAGTCAGCTGACCAATCAGCTATTACTCAAGAGTATGCAGAGTCGTTCTATCAAGATCCAGAATGCGATCCAGATGACGCTCGCTTCCTTGGTACACCACCACGCAGTGACGAATGGGAAGACAGAATGCGTTCTAATCAAATTGATCGCAAACGTGGATCAGGTGGTGTTCTCAACGGTTTGTATCAAAACACACAACCCGAACCCACATACAACACCAAAGAGAAACGCAATCGTTTACGCATGACGTATCTAGATTCAGATAATGTATGTGATATTATGGTTGGTGCTTACATGAAACGTATGAATCCCATACGTCGCAGCAACCTCATCAGAAATCGCATACAAGAAAACATCGTAGCTTAATCAAATGGAAATTGTAATTTTCTCATTCATCTCAGCACTAGGTCTACTCCTAGTGCTGACTCGCACAATTGGTCTAAAATATACCTTAAAATTTAGGAAGATGTTGGATGTGATTGTAACGTTTGGCGTGCCAGTACTCTTCGTTGGCACATTCAGCGGTATGATCACCGCGTTCTTTACAGGTCTTTGGTTTACCATACTTACTTGCTTGCTTAATGTATTGGTAAACCCACCACAGGCGTTGCTGGCTCAAACAGCTTCCTATGGTAAGCAAGACAACCACACAGAAAGTCTTGAGGGTAATCGTCCCTCTCGCTCTTGATGTAATTAAGTGTGCCCTCACTAGATATACGTATAGAGTTCTAAGAGAAAGTGATAATCGGAGACGACATCAAGACTTCTAGTAACAAGCAGTCTCACTCATTAAGTTGGGTGAGGCTGCCCACTTTAGAAAAGCAACCTGCCCCGAAAGACAGGCTGCTCAACCAAGTAATATAACAATAATAACAACACAATCAAACCGACAGACCTGATCGTGCGTCAACTATGTATACTAATATATACTTTGTCAATAGTAAAAAAGAGATGTATTTGGACTCGTTAGAGTCAGAAACAAAAACCAAAAACCCATCAAAAAATGGATAATAACAACACAGTAACCATCCGCTACGGTCTTACTAACACAGTAACCCGTGGTTTTTCAAACGAAGCTACAGTCCGCGAACTACTCGCTGACCGCAGCATTCTTGCAGCCTTGTCTGCACCAGAGTCGGTATCCGCTGTTTCTAATGGCGTTACCTTGTCACCTGACGCATATGTCGGTGGCTACACAACCATCACCTTGGAGCAACAAGCTTCAAGTAAAGCTTAACACCAGTCCCTCCTGAGCACGAGATGAAACTGCTCAACCAAGTCGTCAAACGGCGCAAATAACAGTCTCTGTGCGTGTGAGATACCGATGAGTGGTCACGATGAACCCAGGCATCGCACAGAGACAACATTTTATTGTTAGTTAGTGTTATATATGTGTGTCTGTCGTCCTGAGATCGGGGCGGCAGACTTTACTTTTTTATCTTATGAGCGAACAAACCAAACAAGAGTATGTCCTACATGCAGACGGTAACTTCTACAAACGTACAACTTACGAAACGCTAATTAGGAACCAAGAAGCAGCAATAGCTTCTATTAAAAGCAAACCCATGTTCCATGTGAGCATGTTTACACCTGACTTTGCTGTAACTTCTCACGGCAAAGACCACGGATACAGAGTATACCAAACCCTAAACGTCAACCCTGCAGAACCCAGTAATGCTGAGACCTTTTTTATCAAAGCACCTAGGTTTTACTTTACTGGTGCACACTTGTATGAGGTAGCAGCACAAAGTAGTAAGTATACTATGTATATACACAGTGGAAACAGAGAATATCCTGAGTCTACTGACGAACACAACTTCATTGACAAAGATAATCTACCCGAACCGCTGCACTGGACTCCAGCCACAGATGGGTTACAGCTATACTTCATGTTTCCTATGTCACGACAAGGAGACAGAACAATACTTACATCATCACCTTACATGTTTGTGTATGATAAAATATCACAACAGTCTTATGCTCCCAACATACCAAATGTATTTGATCGCGGGGACATCTGCACTGGTGATGGCTTTCCTGCATCAACAATAGACTATGCAATAGAGCCTGATGACTATCTATCATTAATCAAAAAAGGTATTCACAGCCTTAACGTATCTACGTGCAACTCTGACTTACGCAGGACAGAATATGAGTTCCAGTATCTAAAGTTTGATGAGACTGGTAATACGCTGCCGTGTTTAACCGATGGCGTTACTGCACAAGATAAATACTTTTACCAACCTGTAACTCATGAATCCATTCTAAACTTTACATCATGGCTGAACAATACCCAGACTTAAAAACTGCGTTAGACAACCAACAAGCTGTATTTAATCAAGTTCATATAAACACATCCTACGGCTCTGTAGGTAGTTATGATCTTAAAAGATACAATGAGATGCTTGATGGTCAACACAAAGTAGCAGCAGACACTTACAACGTTTGTCATGGTTTAACTGAAGCAGAGATGCGTATTTTGCATAAGATACTTGCAAAAGATCTACCAAATTGTGGTCGCAAACGCGGTGCTATTCTTAGATATATTAAAGCATATCAATCAGACAACCCAAATTACGGTGTAAAACTATACCGTTCATTATCATCATGAAACCTAAACTAAACGCAGTAATCATTGGTGCTGGCGGTGTTACAAGCTACATGCTGCCTGCACTTAAAAACACATTCGATCTCACAGCAACCATCGTTGACGGAGACATACTTGAGAAACACAACCTTGACCGCCAGCTGTTCAAAAACAACGCAGTTGGTCAATACAAATGTGTAGCTCTGCTAAAACAATACAACTTCCGCAAAAACGAAGGTCATGCTATTCGTGAATACTTTGACGAAGACATGCTCAATACAGAGTACAAGCTGTTCTTTGCCAACGCTGACGTATACATCTGTGCAGTTGACAATCACCCAGCACGTAAAGCAGTTATTGCTGCAGCTAAGAAATACAAAAAGCCCGTAGTCATCTGTGCTAACGAATACCACACAAGCCAGGCTATGTATTTTGATCCAAACCTTGCTCAAGCATACCCAATGATGGATCCAGTTGCTCGTTACCCGTCAATTGGCACAGATACATCAGGCAGCCCACTTAGCTGCCAAGGTATTGCACTTGAATCCGATCCACAACTTGCTATTGCCAATCAGGTTTCAGCTAGCTTTGGTAATTTTCTGCTCTGGACTTGGCACGGTATAGATGCCGACCCTGCGCTCATTGACTACATGCCTGTCGAGTACCAGAGCACCTTTTCTCGTTTACAAACAATTACTGTCGAAGACATAATCGGCATGGAACAAAAAGTATCATGATCGAAGAAACCATAATATCAGACAACAAGTTATACAAGAAGCTAGACTTCCCACTGTTCACTACGTATCAAGAACTGAGCGCAGTGGAGCATGAAGAGCTTGTCCCTGTATTCAAAGGTAAACCTATTCCACGGCAAATGTGGAAAAAGATTCTGTCCTTTATGAAACAGTCTTACGATCATTTTAAATCAGAAACACTTGTGTTCCTGTTCTATGATGAGTCAAAAGACCAGCCGTGGAGCTGGTGGATTCCACCACAGGAAACAATGGGTATGACTGTAAAGTCATCACCCGACGACCCAGAATATGCAAAACAGCGTGCAGACTACCCTGACACAATGTTTGGCACTGTTCACCACCACTGCTCCACGTCTGCGTTTCAATCAGGCACAGATGAAGCAGACGAAGTAAACCGCGAAGGTATACACTTCACAGTTGGTAATCTAAACACTGCCGCATTTGACATACACTGTCGTATCACAATCGGCAGCTGTCATTCAGATATACCAGCTGGCACTTACATCGCTCAGGCTGCTGACCCATTTAAAAAGACTGCCAAAGTTCCAGACAACATACGTAAACAGGTTAGAGATCATCTACACAATTTAGACGTTGCTGCTCTTAATGACAATTACATGGAAGACGAGTTTCCTGATGCAGAGAACGTATCTAAAAAAGTATACACACCTCCAGTCAACAAATACACACAGCCAGGTCTCGGTTGGAACAACTACGAAGACTACAATGTGTCAAAAAAAAACAACCCAACCATTCTAGACGAAGAAGCAAGCAGCGAAGACGCCGCTGAAGATCTCGTAGATACAATCCTATCAGACTATGAATATGAGAATATCCTTATCAACTATTATACTTTCCGCAACAACGTTGAAAACAATCGCAAGCTGTATACAGCAGAACTCGACAGCACAGAGATTGTCCAAGACTTATTACAGCTCTTTGGGGACGAAGAGTTCCAAGTTACTAGAGAAGGTAAAGAAACCTTGGACACAGTTAACAAGTTTATTAGGCAACAAAAAAACTACGGGCTTGACATTACAGTCGAAGAACTCATACATGGACTCTCAACCTTGCAATACGATGAAGACGGAGAAAGAGTTCAACCAGTGGATACGAAGGATGTTTTATGAATGTCTTGATACTAAAGCTGTTGTACAACGTATCGAAACTACTACGTCTAACGGTGTCCCTGATCTTCTGGTCTGCTTACCCACTAAAATTATGCTTATTGAAAGCAAGTATGAGACTAGAAAAATACGTCCAGAACAAGGGGCTTTTCAAATCAAAGCAAACTCCGTCATCAGAGGATCAATCAACAGATGTATAACACTCGCAGCCTATCCAAAAACTAAAAGGTTTATAATGATGGAGTTTGATCCAAGCTGCATCACTGAAAACGGCATAGAATGCGAACAAGAGATAACCTTTACACTAGACAAAGCTGGCTTTGCTGACTTTATTAATTACACAACTAAATAAACTTTGGCAAGCATCCCGCCCAAGTACGAGTTTCACAGCTCCGAAAGTGGTCAGATTACGCCAAACAGCGACTCTGCGCAGCTGACCAAATTGCGTAGACTAGGCGACTGTGACCCCCGCAATGGCGTGTTTGTATCCGTGTCCTTCCTAGATAACTGAGTAGTTTCGACTGCTCAGCCAATTTATTATAAATTATGAATGATCCAATTGAATCCATCCCACACAGTGACTCTTCTATCTCTGAAACACTTGACATAGTTGAGCTAGGCATTGAACGAATACACAAAAACGACGTCTATGAAAAATACAGAAAAGCTGCTCAATGGGGTGTAGCCAGCGGACTTATTAAATATAAAAGTGAGTCTGAAATAAATTATGAGATGCGGTCTAAGCCGTGGCTAGACGTTAATAGAAAAATAAAACAGAACGAGAAACTAAGTAATGTTGATAATGACAATGATACTAGCATTAATCCAAGCTGAAAGTTCAGGTAACGATTTAGCAATCGGTGACGACGGCAAGGCTTATGGGTGTCTACAAATCCACAAAGTATATGTAGAGGATGTTAATCGTATACTAGGTTATGAAAAATTTACGCACAGTGATGCTTTTGATCGCGTTAGCTCAGTTCATATGTTTATTATATATACTGATTTTTACGCTACTGCTGAACGTATCGGTCGGGAACCTACCGTAGAAGATAGAGTTCGCATACACAACGGTGGACCCAACGGCTGGAAAAAACAATCAACAACACATCATTGGAACAAAGTTAAAGATATACTAGACAACTATGCAAGAAACCCTCTTTCAAACTTTTCGCAGCGAAAAACCAGCTCTCGACTTACCCGCCAAAATGCAACCCAAATGCACATGGCGACCACCTGCACAGCTACCTAAGTTTCAAGAAGTCATAGCTGTTGACTTAGAAACCTGCGATCCTGATCTTAAAAAGTATGGACCCTCGTACAAACGAGGACAAGGCAAAGTAGTTGGTGTTGCTATTGCAGACGAGCATCAAGAAGTATACTTACCAATTGATCACCAAGGCGGTGACAACTTAGATAAGAATTTAATTCTTAACTATGTAGCTAACGTAATAAAAAACAGTAAAGAAATACTCTTTGCAAATGCTGCGTATGACCTTGGTTGGTTAGCTATACTAGGCATAAACATAACATGCCCAGTCCGAGACGTTCAAATTGCAGAAGCTTTGATTGATGAAGAACAGTTCTCTTACAGCCTAAACAACTTATCTAAAAAATATCTTAAACGAACTAAGTTTGAAGACAAACTCAAGCAAGCAGCAGAAGCTTACGGAGTAGACCCCAAAGGCGGGATGTGGAAGTTACCTGCTCGCTTTGTAGGTGAATATGCCGAGATAGATGCTCGCAACACATGGGACGTATACCAACAACAAATCCCAGTTCTTAAAGAACAAGACTTGTGGAACATATGGGAACTAGAATGTAAGCTAACACCTGTTCTAGTGCACATGACTCTTAAGGGTGTGCCTGTAGATTTAGACCGAGCTGAAAAGCTAAACACAGATTTAAAAACTAAAGAAACAACCCTAAAAGAAAAATTCAAACATCTAGACATATGGTCACCTGTTCAACTAGCACGACACGTGGAGAGTCTTGGACTTGTTGTGCCTAAAACAGAAAAAGGCAATCCGTCCGTATCTAAAGATTTTCTAACCAACTGTAACCACCCTGAAATTAAATTAATCCATGAAGCAAGAAGTATTAACCGATTACGAAAAGTCTTTATTGAAGACACTATCCTCAAACAAAACTACAAAGGGCGTATTCACGCAGACTTTAAACAAGTGGCGTCAGACACTGGTGGAACTCGTTCAGGCAGGCTGTCTTCGGCTAACCCTAACATGCAACAGGTTCCGAAACGTAGTGATATTGGCAAAGCAATTAGATCATTATACATTGCGGAGCCAGACAAACTATGGTGTAAGGCAGATTATAGCTCCCAAGAACCGCGTCTCCAAGTCCACTATGCGCTTATTGGTGAGTTCGGGCGTCCTCTGCCTAAAGCAGTAGAAGCCAAAGAAGCTTTTGAACGTGGAGAAAAACTATATACGTTCTTTGAAAAGACTACAGGGCTACCATACGACACCTGTAAAATGCTATGTCTTGGCATTAGTTACGGTATGGGTATGAAAAAGATGGCTAAGACTCTTGGCATTTCAGAAGACCTGTGCAGATCTACTATGGAGAAGTTTAACACAGAAGCTCCGTTCCTTAAAGTGTTGTTTGATAACGCTATGAATGTAGCAGACGGACGTGGATACATTAAAACAATCATGGGACGCAGAGCTAGATTTGACTTCTGGACTCCAAGCTTTGACGACTCACCAGTCAAAGGCTATGGACCAGCTAAAGGCAAATACCCAAACAAAATGCTACAACGTGCATTTACAAGCAAAGCCCTAAACAGACTGATACAAGGTAGCGCAGCAGACCAAGCAAAGAAAGCAATGGTAGATGCTTATAATGCAGGATTTGATATGAGGTTACCAGTGCACGACGAAATTAATTGCATGGTAAATTCAGAAAAAGAAAGTTTAGACTTGAAATTGATCATGGAAGATGCTATACAACTCAAAGTGCCAGTTATTGCTGACATCGACCTCGGACCAACCTGGTGCTAATAACAACATGGATATACTAAAGACAGCTTTAAAATTGACCACTGGTGATCGCCACAATGAATATGGTGACTGCAGCGTTGAACTTGACAGAGTAGCAACCATATGGTCAGTAATCTTCGAAACCGACGTTACACCTAATCAAGTAGCTTTAGCTATGATTGCCTTAAAAATAACCAGACAAATGCACACCAATAAAAAAGATAATTGGGTGGATATTGCTGGCTATGCCAGAATAGGCGACATAGTAAACAACCAAAAATAATAATATGACAGATGATCTATTACAAGAAAGCGATGTTATTCCTATCGCAAATGTTCAAGGAATTGACACCAGCGGAGTCCCTCAAAGTGACTTGGCTGAAATTAAAGAACTGGGCGACAGCCTTAAAGACTTGGATAACGCAATCCTTAATCAAGAAGCTGAACTCAGCAATCTCAAAGCTAAACGCAAAAAAGTAGCAGAAGAGTTGTTACCTGAGTTAATGAGCAAATCAGGACTCAAACTCATCCAGCTTAACGATGACACTAAGATTCAGCTAAACGACTTTGTAGACGCTAGAATCAAAGACCCTGAAGCAGCATTTGACTGGCTACGTGACACAAACAACGACTCTATCATCAAAAATCAAATCACTATCACATTAGATAGGGGTGATGACAGTATAGCTGAAGAACTCACTAGCAAACTAAAAGAAGAGTATGATATTGATGCTGATCGTAAGATTGCAATACATCACTCAACTTTAAAATCTTTCTGCCGTGACGCACTGGACAACCCAGAGCTGGCAGAATCCTTACCTCGTGAGGCTTTCGGAATCTACGAAGGTCAACGAGCGAAAATAACCCGATAAATAGAAAGAAGAAATATAGAATCATGGCATTCGATATATCAACAGTAGCAGGTCAAGGAACAGAGAATCTGGACACAGGTTCTTCCTTGCCCTTCATCCGCATCCTGCAAGACTTGAGTCCTCAACTCAAACCACAAAAAGACGAATACGTCGAAGGCTCAAAGTCTGGCGATCTATTCTTTGCTAAAACGCAAAGTATATTAGAACAGCCTGCAGAGATCATACCTTGTTACACTAAGTCCATCTACACAGAATGGGTTCCCCGTTCAAAAGGTGGCGGTTTCAAAGGTAATCACCCCCTAACGATTGTTAGCAATCCTAACTACGAAAAGGGACGTGAACGTCAATACGATGAATGGCTTGGAGAAAACGAGCTTAAGTTCACAACTTACTGGTTCGTGCTGTTAAAGCTCGACGGTAAATGGGAACAAGCAGTTATCCCCTTCACCTCATCACAGCTTCGCATCTCCCGCAAGCTGACAACCGACATCAACCGCTTCCGCTACGACGGAATGGATGTTGTTCCTCCACTCTATGCACAAGCATGGAAGCTAGTCTCTGTCATGGAGACAAGCAAAAATGGTGACGATTACTTCAACTTCGGCTTTGAAGAACCAAAAGTTCTTGATTTCGAAGCAGACGAAGCAACACTCACCCTTGCATCCGAAACATATAATACTGCTTCGGACACACCATTACTGCAGACATCCAATGAGTCCAAACCAGAACTGGTCGACTCATCAGCGATGCCTTACTAGGTAGTAAACACTTGCCCCTAGTCTCTTCATGAGGCTAGGGGCTTTACTTTTCTAATGATACCAGTAGCAGACTTAGCCTTTAAATTCCACGAACTCTTCGTAAGTAATCCATCTGTTCACGGACAGACATCACTTACTGGGAAAACTCGTGACCGAGACGGCAAACAAGATTCGCGGTCTTTCCTTGTAAAGACCCCGCTAACAACCGACATCTGGGAAGAACACCTAAAGGGTGACAAGATAATTGGTTGCACTCCGTTGATCAACGAAGACCGTATTCGTTGGGGAGCTTTAGACGTAGACGTATACCAAGACAGCAACACAACCGAAGACATCGTAGCTAAGGTAAAAGAACACAACCTGCCGTTTATCGTGTGTAGATCCAAGTCTGGTGGTGCACACGTATACTTGTTCTTCTCAGAGGAAATATCTGCAGCTACTGTCATTGACAAACTTAAATCATTCTCCGCCTTCTTTGGACAGGGTGCGTGTGAGATATATCCAAAGCAGCCAAAGATTGGGAACCGCAAGGATGACAGCAAGTATGGCAACTGGATAAACATGCCATACTCAGGGAACCCCACACTCCAGTATGCGTTTAACGATAACGGTGAGTTTCTCAATCCGTTGCAATTTTTAGAACTTGCTGCTCAAAAACAACTCACCAAAGAAATTTTCGAAGCTCTTGCAGTACCATCGTTATCTACAGAAGAGTTACCTGATGGTCCACCTTGTTTAAATTACATATTTCAAAATCGCACACAGCACAGTGAATCCCGTAACGTAACGTTAGCTAACGTTGCTGTATATCTTAAGAAAGCTTATCCAACTGACTGGCAACACAGACTTACCCAGTACAATCGTAAATTCTCTGAACCTCTAGCTGACAGAGAAGTTGAAGCACTAATTAACTCTTACAACAAAAAAGATTACAAGTATCAATGTTCCAGCCAACCATTGTGCAAATACTGCGACGCTAAGCTATGTGGACAGCGCAAGTATGGTATTGGTGGAGAAGAATTTTTACCCAACAACAGGTCACTTATGCAACTAAAAAGTGATCCACCATTGTGGTTCTTAACCCTAGACGACTCTGAGATACAACTCACAACGGAACAGTTCGACAACTTTAACTTGTTCAATCAAAAAGTAATGGAACGACTGTTGTTTAAGTATCCACCTATCAAACAAGAAGACTGGGTTAAACAACAAAACTTACTATTAAAGAACTGCACACAAATAGAAATACCATTTGAGATGACTCCAATTGGTCAACTTGTAGAGTATGTAACTATGTTCTGTGCAAGTGCTAGCGACAACCCAAACAACATTAAGAACGGTCCTGTAAAATCTAACAAAAACTTTTACTTCCGCATGGTAGATCTTAAAGATTACCTCAGCCAACAACGTTTTAAAGAGCTACCAGACAACCGAATACTATCTGTAATCAAACAAGTGCTCAAGGCAGACGCAGTGACACACACTATCAAAGAACCAACAAGACTTAACGTTAGATGTTGGCGGGTGCATGAGTCTGTTCTGCACGTAAATCCAACAACAACAATGCCCGACTTAAACAACCATGACGAATACTAGCACAATCTTTGTAGCCAGTGCAGGAACTGGTAAGACCACCACACTGATGGGGTTACTTACCGACTGCCTAGAAAAAACATCTCCAGGTAAAATATGCTTTACTACGTTTACCAAAGCTGGTGCAACAGAAGCAATTGATAGAGCCTTAGTCAAAAACGACACGTATGCTCAATCCGACTTCGAAGCTTTTAGCACACTGCACGCTTTGTGTTATAGACGTATACCACGCAAGCAGATGCTCACTGTCCAAGATTATAAACAAATTGGTGAGCTTACAGGCTACCCGATATCTGGCAGTGCTGCATACTCATCTAAAGACGGGCTTGTCTACAACAGCAACGCTGGAGATAAGATACTATATTACGACAGCCTAATGCGTAACTTAAAAATAAGTGCTGAAGAAGTAATTAACTCACAAATTGGTGCTCGTGTAACAGCAGACCAATTAACTGAGTTTAGTAAATTCTACAAAGACTATAAACTAAAAAAAGGCAAGTATGACTTTACCGATCAACTAGAAAAATATCTTGATCAAAACATACAACCTGAGTTTGACTACGTGTTTGTTGACGAAGCTCAAGACTTGTCCCCGCTACAATGGGATGTAATTGACTTCGTTAGTAAGAACGCCGTAGAAGTGTTTATTGCGGGTGACGACAAACAGAGTATCTTTAAGTTTGCTGGTGGCGATCCTAGCTCACTAATCAATCGCGTTGGAAATAGAGTTGTCCTAGACACATCTTACAGATTACCCCAACCAGTTCTTGAGTATGCTGAAAAAGTTGCTGATCAGATTGAAGAGAAACAAGACTACACAGTTAAAAGCAATAACTCACATGGATCTATTACTCACATCCACAGTTTAACTGACCTTGACATGAGTAAAGGAACTTGGTTCTTGCTGTGCCGTAACAAAGCTCATATGCAAATTTTTGAGCACGCTCTGATGAAGAAACAACAACTGTTTGTATCAGCCAGTAGCCACTCGTTGTTCAACCAAAAGCAGATAGATTTTATTCTTATATGGGAACAACTCCGCAGGGGTTACAAGTTCAAAGCATCTCAGCTAAAAACATTATACCGTGACTTCCTCCCCGCTGGACGTGTAGTTGCTCGTGGGTGTAAGAACTTGCTAGACTCTATGCCTGACAACGAGATGTTCGACAAAGACCAGCTAATAGATAACTTTGGCTTAAAGACTACTGCCAAATGGGATACAATATTTAAACTGCCTGAGTTTACCAAAGAAGTACTACTCAAAGCCGAAGCAGACGGAACATTAGAACGCAGTGCTGATGTAGAAATAAACACCATCCACGCTACCAAAGGTAGAGAGGCTGATAATGTGGTTGTTTTGCCTGACATAACAGAGACAACATACAAAGGTATGCTCAAGGACATGGACAATGAGCATCGTGTGTTCTATGTTGCGGTCACCCGTGCTCGCAAAAACCTATATATACACTCCCCAACAACTAATCGCTTTTACCAAATGCCCAAATGATCTACAAAACAAAACCATTTAAACACCAAGAAGACGCAGTAAGGCGTTTCGTAGACAAACCCTACGGTGCTTTGTTCTGCGAAATGGGGACAGGTAAGACTAAGATAGTCTTAGACATTGTTCAAAATGCCGAAGAAGCTGTAGATGTTGTGGTCATTGCACCCAACGGGTTACATCACAACTGGGCAATCAATGAGATACCCCAACACTACGAAAAACCCTTAGATGTGTTTTGTTGGAAAGGACCTATCAAAACTATAAAAGCTAAAAAAGAGTTTCAATGGTTTCTTAATGGACACAAGAAATCTAGAATGATTCTAATTAACGTTGAAGCTTTACGAACAGCATCTGGGTTTAATACAGTCAACCAGTTCTTAGACTCAGCTAATCATGAGATACATATGATTGTTGACGAATCCACTTGCATTAAGAATCCAAAAGCTATGCAAACCAAACGAGTGCTTGAGTTATCTAAAAGAGCCAACTGTAAGTGGATTCTTAACGGCACACCTATTACTCAAAGTCCTTTAGATTTATTCAGCCAATGTCGATTCCTAGACAAAAACGCTGTTCCTTACAACACATACACTGCGTTTAAGCACGCTTTTGCCGTTGAAACAGTAATGACAATGGGTAGTCGGGCTTTTCGTAAGATTATTGGATACCAGAACCTAGAACAATTAACCAAGTTACTTGAACCATTTAGCCTAAGAATTGAAAAGAAAGACTGTTTAGACCTCCCTGAGAAAACTTTTGTTAAACAAGCAATTGAGCTGCATCCACAACAAAAGCGGGTGTATGATAGTATGAAAGACGACTGTCTTGCAATGCTACAAAGTGGTGAACTCGTCACATCAACCTTGGCACTAACCAAGATTGTTAAGTTACACCAGATACTAACTGGGTTTATAACTGACGATGAGGGCGCAGAACACGCCATTGACAACAACAGGATAGCTGCTCTCATGCAAATAGCTGAGACCACAAAGCCCCTGGTTGTGTTCTGTGCTTACCGCCACAATGTTCGAACTGTTTGTGACGCACTAGCCAAAGAGTATGGCAGACACCAAGTCGTTGCGTTCAGCGGAAACGAATCCAGTACTCAGCGTAACAAAGCTGTTGAGCACTTCCAAAACGGACAAGCAAACTTCTTTGTTGGCACTTCTGCAGCTGCTAAGGGGTTGACACTACACCGCGCGTCTACGATGATTTACTACTCTAACAACTACAGTTTAGAGACTAGACTACAAAGCCAAGACCGCATACATCGTATTGGTCAAAAAAACAAATGCACATACATTGATTTAGTTGTCCCCAACACAGTAGACGACGCAATACTCAAAAGACTCAAACAGAAAAAAGAACTATCTAGCATGGTGCTAGATGATCTAATCGAAATTATAAAATGACCGTCCCTTCAACCAACCGACCACTATTTCAACAATCATCATACACAATACTAGAGCGAGCATTACACTCAATGACTCTGGCTTGTGATGCTATGACTAAAGAAAATCAACAACTTAGAGAACAAGTAACTAGCTTGACAGCTGAGATAAACAGGCTTAAAGAAGCTGCAGTTTTAAATCCACAATAATTATGAAAAAAGTAGACGTAGTAAGGAAGTATGTAGAGAAGTTCCCCGAGCATGGTAATAGAACCCTTGCTTCGTTAATCCAAAAAGAAAACCCCAACTTATTTTCAAGTCTTGAGGGTGCACGTTGTTCCGTGAGGTACGTAAGAGGTAACTCAGGAAAAACACAAGGTCGCAAAGGACGAGCAAGTCACCCAAGACCTAACGGCAAAGCAGGTGAATACAAAATACCCAAGTCGTTAACTCCCAAGAAACGAATTGTACGGATACCAGACGGTAAGACCTTACTACTATCAGACATACACCTACCCTACCACGACGTTGAAGCCCTAGAGTGTGCTCTAGATCACGGGCACGACGCTGACAATGTTGTACTCAACGGGGACACTGTAGACTTCTACGCTACTAGCCGTTGGGACACTGACCCAAACCACCGCGACTTAGCGGGAGAGCTACAGGCTGCTAGACAGTTTCTTATGCATTTGCGTGAACGGTTTCCAAATGCCAATATATACTTTAAGATCGGCAACCACGAAGAACGCTGGGAAAAGTTCCTGTGGCGTAAAGCTCCTGAGCTATGCGGTGTGCCCGACTTTAAGATGGAGAAACTACTACGTTTCGAAGACCTTGACATTCAAGAGATTGGCGGTCGCCAGTTAACCAAGGCAGGTGGTCTGTGGATACTACACGGACACGAGTTCTTTAACACTTTTGACCCAGTAAACTTTGCTCGCACTCTGCAAGTAAAGACTGGGGTGTGCACTATCGCAGGTCACAAGCACAAAAGTAGTCAACACTCTGTTAAATCAATGGACAGCAACACTGTAGCCTGTTGGTCAGTCGGTTGCTTGTGTGACCTTGAACCTGACTACATGCCCGTGAACCAATGGAACTTGGGCTTTGCTGAAATTACCCACAAGGGTAAGAAGTTTGATGTTAACAACTACCGTATTATTGACGGTGAAGCTTATCGTTAAGTTAAACGAGTAACCTCAATATAACTATCTGAAGCAATCCCAAATGAACCATTACCTGTCTCTCTAAAATACGCTCTTACAGTTTGAGAAGCCTTACTAGACACAAAGATTTGTCCTTTAAAAGTACCAGTACTAGTCAAACCACCAGTATAAGGATAATCATAGGAAATTTTAGTAATATTATTGTGATGTATTTCTCCTCTATATCTCCCACCGTTTGCACCTTGTGTGCCTCCTGTTATACTAAAATTAACAAGATATACTCCTGCGGGTAAAGTTATAGTTGAACCATTTACAGACCCCACGTTTCCTTGAACATAATTATAGTCAGAATCTGCAGATAAATTTGCGTAATAACTATTCCAATAAACACTGGCACTGCTTAATTCCCAACGATTAAATCCTGCAACTGCAGTAACACCAGAATCTACATAATCTTTAACAGCTCTACTAGTAGGAACTGCAGTATCTGTTGCTGTCAGCCCATCAGTAGAAGTTTCTAACGCAGCTGGCGTAAATGAGTTAACCGTTAAAGTGCTACTTGAAGCTAATTCAGCTATAGCTCCTTTAACACCCGCGCTAGTAACCATATTATCACTATTAGCGGTTGGTGTGTCGTCTGCAGAAACTACTCGTGTTATAGCAGAATCAATATCAGCAGCTGTGTTGTTTAGTGTAAATGAACTCATGAGACGAATGCTTTAAATTTTGACGATTCAAGAGTAGAAATGGATCCAACAGTTACAGAATAAGTTTCACCTTTAGCTATTGGAACTGTTAAAGACACTTGTGCTCCACTATATACAGTTTGATCTTTTACCATAAACGGCGTTGATCCTACAGTTATTGTTAGGCGGATAGAATTACTTACGTTACCTGTAGAATTTCTTTTAGCTGAAGCAATAATAAACCCAGAAGAAGTTGCTGTTCCAGAAGTTCCTGCGTCAGTATATCCAGTAGCAAGACCTTTAGACATTTGAGTATCAACATAAGTTTTAACACCTGCGCTAGTAACCATGTTCTGACTATTAGCCACTGGCTCTGTGTCTGCTGACGCTACTCGTGTTATCGCAGAGTCAATGTCTTGAGCTGTGTTGTTTAGTGTATAAATATTAGACATTATTTTTTAAAATCCAAAAAGCTTATCGTTAGACTGCAACAAGAGTAATATACCCCCCATAGACTTGCGTTTGCTGGGCAGTACCTACATTTATTGATAAGTAATTTGTACTAGTAGATGTCACATCAGTAATATCTATGGTGCGACTACCTTGACCACCAGCTGAACCCTTGCTAATCAAGGTCGAGGTAGTTATATTTCCTTCATATACATTGACACTAACATTATGATGATATTCTATATACATTACTACCCTAGTAGCTTTAAAACCTTCAGGAATATCGTAATTAGCTACTCCCGTTCCTACAAAGTAGCCACCGCTGCTAGTAGCACCTGAAGACCCCGTGAGCCACGCAAAATCAGAAGGCATTACTTTAATTCTTAAACGATTATTAGGAGTGCCTGACTGAGAGGCTGTATCTACAAAGTCTTTAACAGCCGCACTTGTTGGAATAGAATCATCTGTTTCTGTTAGCCCATCAGTAGAAGTTTCTAATGCACCTGGCGTAAATGAGCCAACCGTTAAAGTGCTACTTGAAGCTAATTCAGCTATAGCTGTTTTAACACCCCCACTAGTAACCATGTTCTCACTATCAGCCGTTGGCTCTGTGTCTGCAGAAACTACTCGTGTTATCGCAGAGTCAATGACCGCTGCACTGTTACTTAAAGTGTACTCACTCATTTAGCATTTCCATTTACGAAGAGCCAACGCTTTGCGAGTTGGTCTACCTTTTGAATCTTTCATAGGTCCTTTGACCCCACCCATACGAGCACAAAATGACTTGCGACGACCAGCCGCTTTTGACCCACGCTTAACCTTACCAGTTACAGGAGGCTTAAGATTCGCTCCTTCTTTGGCTTTAAAATGACGACGACCAGCTGCAGTCAAACCACCAGTCTTACTCTTGTGTTCTTTTCTCATTTCTTTTTAGGGCAATGACTTCCATCACAGTAAGGCATGGTTTTGGACTTACCACAAGTGCATTTTTTACGAGCTTTTATTTTTTTAGCCATTTAACATTTTTAGATGTAGAATTTCACCCAAGCAACAATCTTAGATATAGTAGATTTTATCTTGTTAACAAATTTGTCTTTAGTTTTGCAAATGCAGCACTTCATAATTATTTTTTACGTTTGTTGTGAAAATCGAATAATACTTTTACTTTCTCCGCAAGAGACTCAACATTGTAGTGCATCCTAGCTAAGACGATAATAAGAGTAATAATTCCAATTAAGATAGGGGTTAAAGATGATATGACTTGTAAAAATTCATTCATTTAATTTGTGACGAACCAAAGTAAAACCCTACGATGGCTAAGGCAGTTTGCCTAATTTCTGGTAGAATAACAAATCCTTGAACAGTTTCCCATTTAACGGTCTTGAAGAACCCCAAAAAGCCATTTGTTTCTCTAGCTACACTTACCCCTACGTCAGTCCACGCAAAGACAAATGGGGCTACTACAATAGCAAAGACGGTAGCTACAACTAAGAACCTGCGAACTAATACACCGCTGTGACGCTTAGCAGCTGCGTCAGCCGACTCGTCTGCAGCTTTTTGCTTTCCAATCATACGCTCAAACTGACGAGCTTGATTTTCCATCTGTGTGCCAATAAGCTTCATTACAAAGCCACTAAGTCCTCCCCCAAGCATTGCTAATAGTTCTGGTGTCATTTTTTCTTAAGTTCTTTGATTACTTTGATAGCAGAGGCTGCCATGTAAATAAAAGTCGCTAGACCAACGAGAAACCCAAGTAATTCGTTCACAGGAGATAATTCGATGGTAGCAATAAAGCCACCTGTTCCGATTGTTGATCTATACACAATATCATTCATTTTAATTTAATACTTTATCATCAATACTCCAGTTGAAGTTCTATAAACATCACCAGTAGCAAGACTTGACGCCGCAGTGTTATCTGCAAATACTGGCACATTTCCAAGATTAAGAGGCTTGTGTATCTTAACTTTGTCTGCTGTGGGTGATATACTCAATACATCTGTATTTGATGCAGTTCCAATCTTATGAGTTATCTTAAATTCGCCAATGTTTGAGTCCCCATAGGAACCATACATTCCCATCTGTATTGCATCTCTACCAGCTTCACCATTAGTATTTGGTCTTACACCAGTGTGATAAAACTGTAACCCATCCGTAGCATCACGAGTATCTGTAAATACAACTTTCTTATTAGCACCAACATTGGTGTCACTGTATATTTTTGTTAGAACAGTTCCAGTAAAGCCAACGTCTATATTTTCAGCATCTAGTCTTACTGTATTTGATCCATCGGGAGTATCTCCCTGAAACTTTATCTGACCCTCTTTGTTTCCTCCGTGCCACTGTTGTATTACAAAGTCTTCGCTATTCTCTCCCTCGTAACGAAATAAGATTTCTTCGCTATCCGTAGCTCCCCTTTGCAGTCTAACTGCTCCAGTCTTGTTGTAACAGTTGTTTTTAGTAAGTGCCTTGTTTGCAGTTGGCATGGTTATTTTTCCAGCAACTTTAGCATTCCCATTGACATCCAATGCCTCACTAGGTGTTGTTGTTCTAATGCCAACTTTTGTAGTATCAGTTCCTGCTCCAAAGCTAGCAACGTGTAAATCGTCTCCCACTTTAACACCTGCATCCCCTTGCAAGGAAAGAGCACCGTCTCCCGCATTTATAGTAACTTCATAGTCTGGACCTGCATTAACATCGGCAGAAAGAAAAGTGCCTCTGCCACCACTACCTCCAGAATTTAAAGCACCAATTTTAACCTTTCCACCATTTAATTCGAATGAACCTTGATCAGTATTAGCAGTCTCTAAGAGTATCTTACATTTGCTTGTTGCTTGGTTGGCGTAGCTTTGTGGATCAGTTAATTTTATGTTTGCTGGTGGTGACCCTTGATCGCCACTTGCAAACGTAGCAGTTCCAGTAATTGTAGGAGACACTTTAGCTGCAGAACCAATAGCCGTGCGAATTGCTTCATTGGTTCCTGCTTGTAGCATGTTGTCTACGTCGGTTGATACTGTAACATCTGGCATAACTAATAAGGTCTTATATATTTAGAAGTAGATCCTGAACGGAGAAAAAAACCAGAACCTGAGCTTCTTAAGTAATTAAATGGATTCGTGTTTGGTGGCTTACGTTGTTGTCTACCAATAAATATTTTTAAAAAAAGGTGCATACTAAACGCAGTGCAAGGCTACAAGCCCCGAAGTAATAGATACTTTTGAAAAAACTCCATAAAGAACAGTGCCTGTTACGAAGAAATCTTGTAATTTTTCAATGTTTTCTACACCAAGACCTTCGATGTCTGTAATAGTTACATCTTTTAAAACCTGAATAGCTCCAAAACGTCCTTCAGCTGTTCCAGTGCTGCCTCCGTTGTCTAGTATAATTGAGTTTTTTGACTCAAAAGCTACGGTGTTGTAAGAAGGGTTAGGTAGTCTAGTGCTCATTAGAGTATTGTATAGGAATTAGTTATAGTTGTGTCAAG
>ERZ802830.411-NODE-411-length-42832-cov-13.3414_pt1 | contig 42832 bp, 40 predicted proteins | sample MGYA00345654_ERZ802830 | MGnify/ENA primary metagenome ERZ802830 (study PRJEB30503, sample SAMEA104212375) | marine metagenome | biome: Westerlies Biome; feature: [SRF] surface water layer (ENVO:00010504) within the epipelagic zone...; material: water... | reverse complement strand
TGTTCGGCTTGACCTGGAACCCGCAGTTCGAGGGCGCAGAACGGGCAGGGTCGGGGCAAATGGGTCTGTCCACGTATGGATCCGTCCCTTTGTTTGCCGGCACCATGTTGATTTCGGCGGTGGCTTTGACAGTTGCGGTGCCCGTGGGTTTGTTCAGTGCAATTTACCTGTCTGAATATGCCTCTGACCGCACGCGCGGGGTGGTCAAACCCTTGATGGAACTGCTTGCGGGTGTGCCGACGGTTGTTTACGGCTTTTTTGCGGCCCTCACGGTGGCCCCATTTGTCCGCTCAATGGGACTCACGCTGGGGCTGGACGTCGCGTCCGAATCGGCATTGGCGGCGGGGCTGGTGATGGGGATCATGATTATCCCTTTTATTTCATCTCTATCTGACGACGTGATCACCGCGGTACCGCAGTACCGCGGTACCACAGGCTTTGCGTGAGGCGTCTTATGCCCTTGGCAGCACCCAGAATGAAACCATTCGGCAAGTCGTCTTGCCCGCAGCATTGCCGGGGGTTGTCGCCTCCGTGTTACTGGCGGTGTCACGCGCTGTGGGTGAGACGATGATCGTGGTTATGGCGGCTGGTCTGGCGGCCAATTTATCTATGAACCCGCTTGATGCTGTGACGACGGTCACTGCGCAGATCGTGACCATTCTGGTGGGCGATCAGGAGTTTGAGTCAGCCAAGACCCTTTCGGCCTTTGCCCTAGCACTGACATTGATTGTGATTACCTTGATGCTGAACTTTATCGCATTGCACGTTGTGAATAAATACAGAGAACAATATGATTGATACACCCAAAGGATTGGTTTCGCCAACAACGGCGACCGAGCGCGTTGCGGCCTCTATGGCAAAGCGCAAAAAAAGCGAACGCAATTTCCAGCTATTGGGGCGCAGCGCAATTGCCGTTGCCCTGGCGTTTCTGGTTGTTTTGTTTTTTTCGATTTTTTCTAAGGGTCTCCCGGGATTCTTTCAGTATTACGTCGAGATAGAGGTTGAGATTGATCGCGAAAAACTGGATCCAACCGGCGATTTGTCACTGCAATCTTTGTATGACGGCGATGCGCGCGGGGTGATCAGATCGGCGCTATATGCCGCTGTTGATGCCGAAGGGCGCAAAAACAAACGTGCCGCCGGCAAGCTGATCTCGGCCGGAGCCGAACAGAGGCTGCGCGAACTGGTCTATGATGATCCATCATTGATGGACACCACGCAAACATTGCGCTTCGCCTTGGATGATGATGTCGACAGCTTTCTACGTGGATTTATCAAACGTGAAACGCCTGAAAACGACCGTCGTATCGGCGATAAAATGGTGGAATATATCGACAGGCTTCAGTCGGATGGCAAGATCGTTTATGCTTTCTCAGATTATCTCATTTTCGGCAGCGCGTCGCGCAACCCCGAAATGGCAGGCATCTATGGCGCGTTCATCGGCTCGATCCTCACGCTTTCGGTCTGCCTTGTGCTGGTATTTCCGATTGGTGTCGCCACTGCGATTTACTTGGAAGAAATAGCCCCGAAGAACCGTATTACCGAAATTATCGAGATCAATATCAACAATCTTGCGGCGGTCCCCTCCGTCGTGTTCGGTATTCTGGGTTTGGCGGTTTTTATCGGTATTTTTGGTATGCCACGGTCGATTCCGCTGATTGGCGGGGTGGTGCTGGCCCTAATGACATTGCCGACAATCATCATTTCGTCGCGCGCGGCGATCCGCGCCGTGCCGCCCAGCGTGCGCGAGGCCGCTCTGGGGGTTGGTGCGTCGCAGGTGCAAACAATATTTCACCACGTGATCCCATTGGCGATGCCGGGGATGTTAACCGGCACGATTATTGGTATGGCGCAGGCGCTTGGTGAGACGGCGCCCCTGCTTATGATTGGTATGGTTGCGTTTATCGTAGATGTTCCAGGTGGCGTCACAGATCCTGGAACCGTCCTGCCGGTACAAATCTTCATGTGGGCAGACTTTGCAGAGAGGATGTTTGTGCAAAAAACCAGTGCAGCAATCATTGTTTTATTGGCCTTTTTAATCACGATGAATGCAGCGGCTATTATTGTGCGGAAAAAACTAGAACGTCGTTGGTAGGAGATTGATAAATCATGGAAGACGGAAAAATGGTTGAACCGCAAAAGGTTGACGCCCCTGTAAGGCCGGATATCGATCTTGCAAAGCTTCCCAATGCGACCATTGGTGATATTTACGTTGAAAACCCACGAATGACAGCCCGTCAAGTACGGGTGAATTATGGGGATAAAACCGCGATCGAAGATGTGTCACTGGATATAGGTGGCAGCGAAGTCATTTCATTTATTGGGCCGTCTGGATGTGGAAAATCAACGTTCCTGCGGTGTCTTAACCGAATGAACGATACAATAAAAACCTGCAAAGTGTCTGGTGACATACGCTTGAACGGCGGTGATATTTATGCGCCAGATGTAGATGTGGTGCCTTTACGCGCCCGTGTCGGGATGGTTTTTCAAAAACCAAACCCCTTTCCAAAATCTATTTTTGATAACGTCGCTTATGGGCCAAAAATTCATGGGCTGGCTGACAACACTGGGCACCTGAAACAAATCGTGCAAGAGGCGCTCGAACGTGCAGGGCTTTGGTCGGAAGTGCACAATCGGCTTGATGACCCGGGAACCGGGCTTTCAGGCGGTCAACAACAACGCCTGTGTATCGCCCGTGCGATCGCAGTAAGCCCCGAGATAATATTGATGGACGAACCGTGTTCAGCGCTTGATCCTATTGCTACAGCTCGGATAGAACAGTTAATACATGAACTTAGTAGTGAATATTCGATCGTTATTGTGACGCATTCGTTACAGCAAGCCGCACGCGTCTCAAAACGAACGGCCTATTTTCATCTTGGACGGCTGGTAGAAGTGGGGCTTACTGATAAGTTATTCATGAAGCCGCAGCATGAAATGACCAATAACTATATTACCGGCCGGTTTGGATAAGGAGAGTTTGATGTCAGACTTGCATATTGTCTCGCAGTTTCAAAGGGAACTGGACGCAATCAAAGCTAAAATAATCAAAATGGGCGGGCTGGTCGAGGCGTCTATCGTCGGTGCGTCTGCCTCGCTGTATAATCGTGACGCCGAACTGGCCGAACAAGTTCGCGCTGCGGACGCGGCGATCGATGTGCTTGAGCAGCAAATAAATGACGAGGCTGCACGGGTCATTGCGCTGCGGTCGCCAAATGCCGAGGACCTGCGGCTATTGCTAACCGTGATCAAAGTGTCCGGTAATCTTGAAAGGATTGCGGATTATTCCAAAAATATTGCAAAGCGCACGCGTGTCTTGCTTGAGCTACGAAGCATTGAGGGCTCACCGGCGGCCCTGCGCCGCATGGCACGTGAGGTAGAGTTGATGCTGGGTGACGCCCTGAATGCCTATGTTCAGCAAGACCAAGCACTGGCGCTGGCGGTAATTGAGCGCGATGAAGCTGTCGATCAGATTTATAACACGCTGTTTCGAGAGTTTCTGACATTTATGATGGAAGATCCGCGCAACATTACAGCCTGTATGCATCTTCATTTTATTGCAGAAAATATAGAACGCATGGGGGATCATGTCACATCCATAGCCGAACAGGTCGTGTTTTATGCCAGCGGCGAAAAACCCACCGATGAGCGCACCAAAGCCGATATTACGTCCAGTGATGCGACATTGAGTGGCATGAACCCAACGCGGAGTATCGGAGCAGAGTAATGAGTGTTGACCATCCAAATATTTTACTGGTTGAAGATGATCCTTCGCAGCGTGAGGTGTTGACCTATAATCTTCAGGCTGAGGGTTTTAAGGTTATCTGCGCAGACAATGGCGAGGATGCTTTGTTATTGGTGGAAGAAGAAGAACCCGATCTTATTCTGTTGGACTGGATGATGCCTAATCTGTCGGGTATCGAGGTGTGCCGCCGCCTCAGGTCACGCCTCGAAACTCGGTCTATACCGATTATTATGCTGTCGGCCAGATCCGAGGAAATGGACAAAGTTCGCGGTCTTGAAATTGGGGCAGACGACTATTTGGTAAAGCCGTATTCTGTTGTGGAACTGATTGCTCGGGTGCGCGCCCAATTGCGCCGGACACGGGCTGCCTCTATCGGAGCGGCCCTTTATTTCCAGGATATCACTCTAGATCCGGAAACTCATAAGGTGTTCCGCGCCGAAACGCAGATTAAACTTGGACCAACGGAGTTTCGACTGTTGCGGACCTTGATGGAAAAGCCGGGCAGGGTCTGGAGCCGAGATCAATTGCTCGACCGGGTTTGGGGGCGTGATATCTATGTCGACACCCGCACGGTCGACGTTCATATCGGCCGTCTGCGCAAAGCATTGTCACAACAGGGAGGCAAAGATGTTTTGCGCACGGTGCGCGGCGCTGGTTACGCTCTGGGATAATCTCACGGCATAGGTATCATAATGTTGCTCTCGTAGACTGGTTTTGGCTCGGGGATCCTTATGGCGCTTTGGCCCATCGGGATATCTGCTGTCCAGCACGATTGAACGACAAGAATTTAATATACGTCAGGTATGTGTAAGTGGCTAACGGCCTGAAAGTCTTTGGGGTGTAAGATTAATATAAATTACTTGTATCTTTAATTAACATAATACTTATTATACGATTAATTTGCCACAATATAATGACAGTCTCTCAATTCGAATTTTGACTGTCATCTCAATTCATTACAGCAGGAGCTGCACCCTGTTCTTATACAGGGTGCAGGCGCCACAGCTAAGCATTCAAAAATGTATTGCGACGTGCGCCTAAAAAAACGCTTGCAAACCGGTTTGGGCCCGACCAAGGATCAAGGCGTGCACGTCATGAGTGCCTTCATAGGTGTTCACTGTTTCAAGGTTCATCATATGACGCATCACCTGAAACTCTGATGAGATTCCATTGCCGCCGTGCATGTCCCGAGAAAGTCGCGCAATATCAAGAGCTTTTCCGCAGTTGTTCCGCTTGATCAAACTGATCATTTCGGGCGCACCCCTGGCTTGATCCATCAGACGACCAACCTGCAAGCTGGCTTGCAGACCCAATGTGATCTCTGTCTGCATATCTGCCAGTTTCTTTTGAAATAATTGCGTCTGGGCCAGTGGACGTTTGAACTGATGTCGGTCCAACCCGTATTGTCTGGCGCCATGCCAGCAAAACTCTGCTGCCCCCATCACGCCCCAGCTGATGCCATAGCGCGCCCGGTTCAAACATCCAAACGGACCTTTTAAGCCTGCAACATGGGGCAATAAAGCCTCTTCACCGACCTCGACGCCTTCCATCACGATCTCACCGGTCACGGAGGCACGCAACGACAGCTTGCCGTCGATTTTCGGAGCAGATAGCCCCGGCATCCCTTTTTCAAGCAAAAAGCCTTTTATTTTGCCGCCATGGGCTTCCGATTTGGCCCAGACCACAAACACATCAGCAATCGGGCTGTTGGATATCCACATTTTTGCGCCGCTCAGCCGGTAACCAGTGGATGTTTTTTCAGCCCGTGTGGTCATTCCTGCAGGGTCGCTGCCGGCGTCGGGCTCGGTCAGGCCGAAACAGCCGATCCATTCGCCCGTTGCGAGCTTTGGCAAATATTTTTGCCGCTGTTCTTCAGTCCCGTAGGCATAAATTGGATACATCACCAACGAGCTTTGTACCGACATCATAGACCGATATCCGCTATCGACACGTTCAACCTCGCGGGCCACCAACCCATAGGTGACATAGCCCCCGCCAAGGCCACCATATTGTTCAGGAATGGTGGTGCCCAGTAATCCCATCGCGCCCATTTCTTTGAAAATCTCTGGTTCAATGCGTTCGTCGTTGAACGCTGTCTTAATTCGTGGCTGCAGTTTTTCTTGGGCATAGGCCCGGGCACTGTCACGGATCATCCGTTCTTCGTCAGACAGCTGATCTTCTAACAGCAGTGGGTCTTCCCAATTAAAAGAACCAAGATCGGGCGCATCCTTGGCGCTCAGGTGGGGCATATCTTTGGGCATCGGGCACTCCTCTGACAGAAACAGTAACGGCGACCTGCCGTTGTATATACCTATAGATCATGTTACGCAGACATAAAATCAATAAATTGGCATAATAATATGAGTAAATCGAATATATGAAGGCGCCTTCGCGGTTTTTACCCTCTATTGCGTCTTTGCGAGCACTCGAAGCGCTAGACCGCTTGGGAAGCGCCAGTGCGGTGGCCAAAGAACTGTCCCAAACCCAAAGCGCCGTGAGCCGGCAATTGCAGGCGCTTGAGGCCCAGTTGGGTGTTAACTTGATTTTGCGCAAAGCCAAGCGCATGCAAATGACCCCGGAGGCGCGCATGTATACGGCGCAAATCCGACAGGCGTTGCAGACAATTTCACGCGCTTCACTGGATTTGACCCTCACGCCGCAAGGCGGTTCCTTGAACCTGGCCATTCTTCCGACTTTTGGGATGCGCTGGCTTGTCCCGAGGCTGGCTGACTTTACCCGCCGTTATCCCGACATTACGCTCAATATGGGTACCCGGTTGCGGCCGTTTGATTTTGGCGATGAAGATTTCGATGCTGCGCTACATTTTGGCGCTGCCGACTGGCCGGGTGGTGATCATTTGCGTCTGAAAACCGAACAACTTGTGGCGGTCTGTGCGCCGTCTGTGCTGAACGGTCACACCGTCACCCGGGCGGGCGAGTTGTCTGCCCTGCCCTTACTGCATATCGCCACCAGACCTACAGCTTGGAAAGATTGGTTTGCAGCCCAAGATATCCGCGATGCTGCGGTGGACGGCACGGTTTATGATCAGTTTTCAACAATTATTCAGGCCGTCATACACGGGCTTGGTGTGGCTTTATTGCCAAAATATTTGGTGGAGCAGGATCTCGCGACAGGGCGTATGGTGATCGCCTTTGGACAATCAATGCAAAGCGATGGGGCGTATTATTTGGTTTGGCCCAGTGAGCGGTCAAATGACCCTGCCCTGCGCAATTTTCGCACGTGGCTTGCAGGACAATCCGAAGACGAAGATTCGCTGCCGCGCTGAAATGTTCAGCTCCGCCAAACGCGTCGTACAAACCCATACGAAGCGCCTAAAATCCTAAAGAGCCAAAACAGCAATCCCTTAATGGTGGTCAGGTCCAAGGTGCCTTGGCCGCTCATATCATTTATAAATTAGCTTGTATGATTTAAGTAAATCACAAAACAGGCCTACGCCCTTTATTTAAATAATCAGCGAGGCTGTTCAGCGGATCTTGCTTGTGCGACCTCCATTCAGCACTCGATGAAATCATATCGGTAATACTACCTCTGGGAGGGAGACAAAACAAATAATCATCCACCTAGCCAATTTAAGATACCAAAGGGTACGTTAAGGTCAATATAAATTCTAATTAGATACTTAAATAAACTCAATTTATTTTTAGAAGCCCACAATTAGTGACTTTTTTCGCCCTAAGACTTTGTTTCTTCGTTAGACTTTACGTGGCATTATTCATACCTGAGTGGCGTTACGACAGTTTTAAATTGGACCGATCGAAAAAAGAAATGGTGGAAAAGTTATCCCCAGTAAGGATAAACTATCTGCGAAACACCTTCTCTGTATCTTTTGCGTTCAAAAAAGATGGACGGCTGCTTATTAACAAAGACAAAGGTGAATGATTGCACAGATTGCACAGGGATTTTTTTAAAGTTCACCGCGTGAAACATCTAAGACACGCTAATGTTCGTTATTTGCAGGATTATTATTCACAAATATGAAATTGTTGTGGCATAAAAGGAAACTTTCTAAGTTAAAATAGATCCTAATCTGGACATGTCCGTGAGATAACACCCGATACAAATCAGAGTTTACAAACTCTGCTGCAGACCCTAGTCAGGGTTTCTTCCATGTTATAGTAAGGCACAAACCACTGCACTGGAATAAATCATGACTTCACTGCTGATCTTGAATGGACCAAATTTAAATCTTCTGGGCACACGGCAGCCTGAAATTTATGGTCATGTCACGCTGCAAGACGTTGAAAAGCTTTGCCAAGACAAGGCAGTTGCCTCAAACATTCAAATTCAGTTTGAACAATCAAACCACGAAGGTGCGCTGGTTGATTGGATCCAAGCGGCAAAATCCAAACACGATGGAATCATCCTCAATGCCGGTGCCTATACGCATACGTCTATCGCGCTGTTCGATGCGCTTACAGCCGTAGAGGTGCCTGCAATAGAGTTGCATGTTTCAAATGTGTTTAGCCGCGAGGCATTTCGCCACCATTCATATATCTCAAATATTGCAATTGGCGTGATTTGCGGTTTTGGCGCTGCCGGATACACCCTGGCAATGGACGCGATGCTTGGCCACCTGAACTCAAGCTAGACTAGTCTAGGCCGGTTTCGAGGCTCAAACTTGGGCAATTAACATGTTCGACATCAAAAAAAGCGCAGCCGTAAAGCCGCGCCTTTATTTTTGGTTGGTCGGGCTTTTAACCCTGAGCGGCTTTTGCCACTTCGGCGGCAAAGTCTTCGCTTTTCTTCTCGATGCCTTCACCGACCTCAAACCTTAGGAACCCTGAGATTTCAACGCCGGCTTCTTTTGCAGCGGCCTCAACAGACAGATCCGGATTGATGACAAACGCCTGCCCTAGCAAAGTTACTTCGGCAAGGAATTTCTTCATCCGGCCAACGATCATTTTTTCAATCACCTGCTCGGGCTTGCCAGATTCGCGGGCCTGCTCGCTGAGAACATTTTTCTCACGCTCAACCACGGCTGGATCCAGGTCATCTGCGCCCAGAGATTGTGGATTGGCGGCGGCAATATGCATTGCTACCTGACGCCCAAACGCTTCATTTTCGGCGCTTAACGCGACAAGTACACCGATTTTGCCCATGCCGGCGGTGGCCGCATTGTGAACGTAAGATACGACTTGTGTGCCCTCTAAAGCCCCCATGCGACGCAGGGCCATGTTTTCGCCAATTGTCGCGATTTTATCGGTCAGCGTGTCGGCAACAGTTTTTCCGCCAACATCGGCAGCCGCCAATTGCGCAACGTCTGAAACACCCAAAGCTGCTGTGGCAAAGGAACCGACCATCTGTTGGAAATCGCTATTTTTAGCAACAAAGTCCGTTTCAGAGTTCACCTCGACGACAACACCACGGCCACCGTCAACCTGAACAGCGACCAGACCTTCGGCTGCCGTACGGCCAGATTTTTTGGCGGCCTTTGCCAAACCTTTGGTCCGCAGCCAATCAATTGCTGCTTCCATGTCACCGTCTGTCTCGATCAATGCTTTTTTTGCATCCATCATCCCTGCGCCGGATTTCTCGCGCAGGTCTTTCACCATCAATGCTGTGATCGCCATAGCCGGCTCTCCTTTTTGAAAAATTTACAGCGCGCAGCGATAAGCCGCGCGCGATGTCAAACTGCGTTGTCTTTAGCTGCTTGCTGGTGCTTCGGCCGCCTCAACGGCCGCTTCTACAACAGCGGCGTCTGCTGGCGCTGCCTCGGCCTCTGTGCTAAGCGCTTCTTCAACAGGTGCCTCTTCCATGGCACCCAGATCAACTCCAGCGGCCCCAAGTTGCGCTGACATGCCATCAAGTGCTGCACGGCAGGCAAGATCGCAATACAACCCGATTGCGCGCGCCGCATCGTCATTACCCGGAATGATATAATCAATGCCATCAGGAGAACAGTTGGTATCGACGATGGCCACAACAGGAATGCCCAGTTTGTTGGCTTCAGCAATGGCAAGGGCTTCTTTTTTTACATCGATCACGAACAGCAGATCAGGAACGCCGCCCATTTCCCGGATGCCACCCAGAGACGCCTGCAATTTATTTTGCTCGCGTTCCATGCCAAGACGTTCTTTCTTGGTCATGCCCTCGATGCCGGATTCCATCTGCTCGTCAATAGATTTCAGACGGTTGATCGACAATGAAACAGTTTTCCAATTGGTCAACGTGCCACCGAGCCAGCGGTGGTTCATATAGTACTGCGCGCATTTTTCAGCTGAATCCGCAATGGCCGAACTGGCCTGGCGCTTGGTGCCGACAAATAGCAATCTGCCGCCCTTGGCAACAGTGTCGCGAATGACGTTCAGCGCTGCGTCAAGCATGGGTACAGTTTGCGTCAAGTCCATAATATGGATGCCATTGCGCGCGCCATAGATGAACTCGCCCATGCGGGGATTCCAACGTTGCGTCTGGTGGCCGAAGTGCACGCCTGCTTCAAGCAATTGGCGCATGGTAAACTCTGGAAGAGCCATGGGTCGTATCCTTTCCGGTTTTCGCCTCGACGCAAGGTGTGAGAGCGGATGCTCCAACCGGTGGACAGTTGGGGATGTCTCCCCCAGCGTGCCCGCTTGCGTCTGCGGTATTGAATGGGTGCGCTTTACTGGGTTTGCGGGGTCAGCGCAACCCCCCTGCCCGGTGAGAGGCTGATTTTCTCCCGCGCGCTCGTGAAGTTTATGAGTCCGTTACAATTCCAAGGTTGCGTCACAATAATGTGCGTTCCACGCACCACCAAGCACCAATTAATCCGATCAGTGCCGAGGCCGGCACGGCGATGCGAGTGCGAAACCAAGACTGACTGCCAAACCACAGCCCCAAGGTCAGTATCATTATGGCAATCACCGTCAATTGACCCAACTCAACACCGATATTAAACCCGATAAGCGCAGGGATGAATTGCCCCTGCGGCAGGCCAAATTCACCTAGAACGCTGGCGAATCCCAGTCCGTGTAACAGCCCAAACCCGAACACCACTGCAGGCCGCCATGCATGCAGCTTAGGGCTGGCGATATTTTCGACTGCGACAAACACAATCGAGGCGGCGATCAGCGGCTCGACAATGGTCGCCGGGACCGTCACAAGCCCCATGGCCCCCAGCGCCAATGTGACGGTGTGAGCGACTGTAAAAGCGCTGATTTGCCATAACAAAACACCAAAACGCACTGATAAGAAATACAATCCCAAAACGAACAAAATATGATCAAGCCCCTTGGGCAGGATATGATCAAAACCCACCGGTATATATTGAATCAACGCGCCGATCGCGGTTTGATTAACATTGCCCGCCAGCCGAATGGGGTCGCTTTTTTCACCGCCGCCAAGGTATCCGGTATAGCCATTATCGGTGCCCATTTGACGTAAGATCAAAGCGCCAAATCCCTTGGGCCAATGAAACAACACAGAGGGTGAGGTAATTGGCTCCTCAATGGTCAGTTCCAAAAGGCTGTCGCGCGGCAGGTTGGGGTCACCGACTGCGTCGACACTGACTGCGCTCAGGGTGAAACGCTGCAACTGATTACCATCTTGCAGCAAAATACCCGGTAACAGCCTTGGAAAAAACGTCTTGATCTGCGTCTGTAACGTCTCAGGCGACAGGCCGCGAAGCCGGTCATAACGGCCAGATCCCGGACTTGCATCGGTGTTTTCGAGATTGTCGAGATCAATCCCTGCCAGCAGCGCCTCAATATTCATCGACAGCGTCAATACAGCCCCCTGCGGTGTTACCGTCAGGTCGCCAACGGCGGGGCGCAGCTCGTGAGCTGTGACAAAACCTGTTACAACCGGACTCAGCAGAAAAACCCAAAAGGCTATCATGGAACGAAGGAAGCTATGCATCGGGTCTTTTACCTTACAGTCGAATGTGGACAGATTTAGCGTATGTGATAATTCCTTGGGATGGCGAAAGACAATCGGTAATTTGCATTGTCCTCGATGCACCATCTTGCGCGTGGCGCAAACTGCGGTCAGAAGGGCTTTATGACACAGGTTTTATGTATTGGCTCAGTTTTATGGGATATGATCGGCCACTCGGCCAGCCATATGAAGCAGGGCTCGGATGTGCCGGGGCGGATCACCCGCCTGCCCGGCGGTGTGGCGTTAAACATCGCCATGACCCTCAAACGATTCGGGGTTGATCCTGTTGTATTATCGTCGGTCGGGCGCGACGCCGAAGGTGATGCGCTCATCAGCGCCTGCAAAGGCATGGGCATCGATTGTGACTATGTCTACCGCTCCGATGATTTGCCCACTGATAGATATATGGCGATCGAAGGCGCAAACGGGCTGATTGCCGCGATTGCCGACGCCCATTCTCTTGAAACAACAGGAGAGAAAATTCTTGCACCGCTGACTTTGGGACCGTTCGGCACCCCAGAGAGCCCTTTTTCCGGCACAATTTCACTTGACGGAAACCTAACTCAAAATCTTTTGGAATATATCGCCGTTTCACCACTTTTTGCCAAATGTAATTTGTGCGTTGCACCTGCCTCGCCGGGCAAGGCCGAGCGTTTGCTGCCGCTGATAACACACAAACGGGCGTTGTTGTATGTCAATCTCGAAGAGGCCAATCTGCTGTGTCAAACTGAGTATCAAACAGCGTCTGAGGCGGCCCAAGCACTCTTGATTAAAGGCGCGCATCGGGTGCTGGTGACCGATGGGGCAAGGCCGGCTTGTGATGCCGGTCAGGGTCAGAGCCTGCTCCAGACCCCGCCTGATGTGCTGGAAACACGGGTGACTGGCGCGGGCGATACCTTTATGGCGGCGCACATGGCCGCCGAACTGGCAGGTGCTGCACGGGCTGAGGCCTTGCACCATGCGCTTGAGACAGCGGCGCGTTATGTTTCAGGAGACACTGCATTATGAGTTTGCTTACCCTTTCGCCCGAAGTTCAGACCGCTCAAAGCGAACGGCAGCCGCTGGTGGCCCTGGAAAGCACTATCATCACCCATGGCATGCCTTGGCCCGAAAATCTTAAAATGGCACAGGATGTGGAACAATGTATTCGTGATTCTGGTGCGATACCGGCGACCATTGCCGTGCTTGACGGGCGTCTGTGCATCGGGCTGACCGATGCGCAACTGACCGGGCTGGCGCAAACCCGTGAGGCGGCGAAACTGTCGCGGGCTGATCTGGCGGCCTGTATGGCGATGGGCGGCACCGGGGCCACAACCGTGGCGGCCACGATGATTGGGGCGGCCCATGCCGGAATTTCGGTGTTTGCCACCGGTGGCATTGGGGGGGTCCATCGCGGTGCCGAGCACAGTTTTGACATCTCGGCCGATCTGCATGAATTAGCGCAAACGCCCGTCACAGTGGTGGCGGCAGGTGCAAAAGCAATTCTGGACCTGCCCAAAACTCTCGAGGTTCTCGAAACGCTTGGCGTTCCGGTGATTGCCTATGGGCAGGACAGCTTACCCGCCTTTTGGTCGGCGCAATCTGAATTGCCGGCGCCGCTAAGAATGGACACATCGGCCCAGATTGCCCGGGCCCATTTCATGCGCCAACAACTGGACCTGCCAGGCGGCCAGTTGGTCGTCAACCCTGTGCCGCAAGCCGAAGAGATCAGCCAGAGCGAGATGGCACCTTTTATCCGAACCGCCCTGGCGGACGCGGAGAGGCAAGGAATCGTCGGTAAAGCGGTCACACCATTTCTTTTACAGCGGATTTTTGACCTGACAGATGGCCGCTCACTCACCGCAAATATTGCGCTTGTGCGCAACAATGCCCGCCTTGCTGCAGAAATTGCCCAAGAAATTAACACATTGACATAAAGTTGTTCAAATTTGCGCGTCATTGCATTGTGAAACGTTGCAAAAATCAGTATTGACAGGTTCTGGCAGCACTATGTGGATTTTATGACAACCCCTTTCGATCAGACCCCAAAAGCAAAAAAGCCCGGTATCTTTGCGACCCTGAGGTCAAGTTTTTTGACCGGGCTCGTGGTAATCGCACCAGTGGCCCTGACTATTTGGTTGATTTGGTCGGTCATCGGTTGGGTAGATGGGGTTGTGCTGCCGTTTGTGCCGGGCCCCTATCAGCCGGAACAATTCTTTAAAAACTTGTTCGGTCCTGAAACCAAGGTCAACATACGTGGCGTTGGGGTCGTGCTGTTTTTGTTGTTTACGATCCTTGTTGGTTCGCTTGCAAAGGGATTTATTGGGCGCTCGATGATTCGATACGCCGAATCTGTTGTTGCAAGAATGCCAGTTGTACGCTCGGTCTATTCTGGCGTTAAACAACTGGCTGAGACCGTCTTTGCCCAATCTGACCGGTCGTTCGAGAAATCCTGCCTGATCGAATATCCGCGGAAAAATGTCTGGGCGGTCGGCTTTGTGACTACAAGCGCTAGAGGCGAAATTGCACGCCATCCCAAAACTGCCGATGATCTTCTTAGTATTTTTGTGCCGACCACCCCGAACCCGACCTCTGGGTTTATGCTGTTTGTGCCGCGCAAAGACGTTATTGAGCTGGATATGACCGTGGAAGAGGCGGCGAAACTGGTGATTTCAGCCGGGCTTGTCTATCCGCAAAAAGAAGATGCCCCCCCTCTATTAGTTGCAGAGCCTCAAGATGCTTCGGCTACTCGCTCTGTTTTAGAGACCGCCGACAACGACAGCGCCAAGTCGCAATTGGCCCGCCAAGAGGCCAAGAACAAAGAAAAAGCTGGGTCCGCAGTCTAATTAATCCCCATATGACAGCAATGCGGCACTGATTAATGCGGCACTGATTTTTGATCACATCGCGGTCCAGCCACCATCCATACTGATCGTCGTGCCAGTAATTTGGTCGGCGGCATTCGAGCAGAGAAAACAACATGTTCCAGCCAATTGCTCAACAGTGGCAAAGCTGCGCGACGGTTGCCGGTCGAGAATAATATTTTTGATCACCGTCTCACGGTCCATGCCGTATTTTTCCATGGTTGCGGGCAATTGCGCCTCTAGCAAAGGGGTCAATACATACCCTGGACAAATGGCGTTTGCGGTGATGGGTTCTTCGGCTGTCTCCAACGCGACGGTTTTTGTCAAACCAACCACGCCATGCTTGGCAGCCACATAGGCCGATTTAAACGGACTGGCGGTTAACCCATGCGCCGAGGCAATATTGACCACCCTGCCCCAGCCTGCAGCGCGCATCATTTGCAGGGCTGCGGCCGTCGTATGAAACGCCGATGTCAGATTGATAGCGAGGATGTCATCCCACTTACTGGCCGGAAACTGATCGATCGGAGCGACATGTTGTACGCCGGCATTATTCACCAAAATATCGCAGCGTCCCACATCGGCAATCAACCCGCGACAGGCTTGCCCATCACGCATATCCGCCGAGACATATCGTGCTGAAACGTTGAATTCTTTGGCGATTCCCTCTGCCAGTGCGTAATCTTGCGCTGTGTCTGTAAACGAATTGAGAATCACATCAGCCCCTGATTCGGCCAATCCACGTATGATTCCCAGACCGATTCCCGACGTTGAACCCGTGACAATGGCAGTTTTGCCTTCTAACGACATTGCGCTTTTCCTTTCAAAATAACATATTTCTCTGCCAAATTAGACCAAACAAATAAGGTTGGTGCGCTGATGACAACGACAATAAAACCCCGCCTGCAAAAAAAAACGCCTGCGCAAGGCAGGCGTTGAGTTATTGAGGCAGGTTTCATACAGGCAAGAAACCTATCGAGCAGTGCACACTTTATACCGATAATAAGTCCAGCATCCAAGCTAAAAGTTTGAAAATCGCTTGCAGCGGGCGTAACATGCCCATAGCTCGCCTCGAATTAGACAGGAATCCCATCCCCATGCGACGTTTTTTCAAATCCCTTTTTTACCGTCTGACCCCGACAGTTTTGATGAGCACTCTCGCTATTACTGCGACGGCTGAACCCCAACACGGTATAGCGATGTATGGCAAACCCGCGCTGCCAGCTGATTATCAATCGTTGCCATATGCCAATCCGGACGCGCCATTAGGCGGGACTATTATTTCTGGTGAAACCGGCGGATTTGACTCCCTCAATCCGTTAATTTTAAAAGGCAAATCCCCTTGGCAGTTGCGATTCCTAGGTTATGAGTCTCTGATGGGCCGCAACTGGGATGAACCGTTTTCATTATATGGATTGTTGGCGGAAAGCATTGAAACCCCGCCAGACCGGTCTTGGGTCGAATTCACCCTGCGCCCGGAGGCACGGTTCTCAGACGGAACTCCAGTCACCATCGAAGATGTCTTGTGGTCGTATGAAACACTCGGCACGTTAGGCCATCCGCGCTATCACGGGCTTTGGGGCAAAATCGCCAAAGCCGAAGCCACAGGTCCGCGTTCGGTTCGGTTTACTTTTTCAGAACAAAACCCCGAGTTGGCACTGATTGCCGGGATGCGACCGATCATTAAAAAATCCCAGTGGGCGAGCAAAGACTTTGCAAATGCCTCCCTCAAGGATATCCCGATCAGCAGCGCCCCATATGTCGTAGGCGCGTTCGAGCCGGGCCGTTATCTGACGCTGAAACGCAACCCCGATTATTGGGGGAACGCCTTGGCGTTCCGGCGCGGCACGAATAATTTTGACGAGATCAGATATGATTATTTTGGCGATGGCGCGGTGGCGTTCGAGGCATTTAAGTCCGGGGCCTTGACCATGCACCGAGAATTTAATGCCGACGCTTGGGACAGCAATTATAATTTTCCGGCTGTTGCCGCGGGAACGGTCAAAAAATCCCTTATCCCCCATCAACGCCCCTCGGGAATGACTGGTTTTGTGATGAACACGCGGCGGTCGGTGTTTGCCGACTGGCGGATCCGCGAGGCCATGATCTTGGCGTTTAACTTCGAGTTCATCAATGACGCTATGACCGGGGGACGTCAGTCGCGGATCACATCTTATTTCTCAAATTCGGTGCTGGGCTTTGAGCCGGGTCCCGCCTCCGGTCCAGTGCGTGAGCTGTTAGCCCCTTTTGAGGACGATTTGTTGCCCGGCGCGCTTGAGGGGTATGACCTGCCGGTGAGCGACGGGCGCGAACGAAATCGCAAAAATATTGCAGCAGCCGGCGCGTTGTTAGAAGCCGCAGGATGGCAGGTCAAAGACGGCCAACTTCAGGATAACAACGGCACCCCCTTCACCTTTGAGGTCTTGTTACAGCAAGGCAAAAAGGAACATCACGCCATCATGGAAATTTATGCCCGCGCACTTGAGCGGTTGGGTATAGATGTGACCATCTCGACGGTCGACAATGCGCAATATACCGCCCGCACCAAGGCGCAGGATTTTGACATGACATATTTCAGACGCGGATTATCGCTGAGCCCTGGCAATGAGCAATATTTGTATTGGGGTCAAGACGCCGCCGATCAAGCCGGGTCACGCAATTGGATGGGTGTCAAATCTCCGGCTGTGGATGCAATGATCAAAGCGCTGATCAGTGCCGAGAGCCGCGAAGGGTTTCTGGCAGCTACGCGCGCTTTGGACCGGGTGCTGACTGCCGGACGTTATGTGATTCCGTTTTATCAGTGGAACATTAGCCGTATTGCGCATAACAAAGCGTTGAACTATCCCGAAAAATTGCCAATATACGGCGATTGGTTGGGGTTTTTACCCGACGTTTGGTGGTATGAAGAGGAATAACAAAGTCCATGATGCGAATTCTATCTATCAGTCTGCTTTGTGCCTTGTGTGGATGCGGGACCGTCGAGGGGATAGGCAAAGACATCTCGGGCGGCGCGCGCTCGGTTCGGGACATGTTTTGACCCGCATAGCTGTGTTGTCGGGCTTGATTTTGGCGCTGGCGCTCAGCGCCTGCACGCCGGCCCGTTTGGCGGTGAAGGGAACCAGCAAAATAGTGACAGCTCCGGTTAAAATAATTTTGTAGCTGTCATTGGTTTACTGACACTGACCCGTTACAAATCTATGCTTCGAAGGTGTCATGAATGTCTTGGCCCTTTGCACCGGTGGATCGGCCCGCTCGATCCTTTTGGAATCTCTGCTCAAAGTTTATGGCGCCCCCCGCTTGCGGGGTTATCTAGCCGGCTTACAGCCCGGCGGGTGGGTTCACCCAAAAGCGTTTTTGTTGCTGTTCGGTCAGAACCATGACACGGTAAACCTGCGTTCTAAAAGCTGGGATGAATTTGCCAAACCGGATGCGCCGGTTACGGATTTGGTGATCACGGTTTGTGGCGGGGCGGCACAAGAGACCTGCCCGATCTGGCCTAGCGCCGCAATACGGGCTCATTGGGGCACAAGGATCCGGCGGCAAGCGTGCAGACAGATTGTGATGCCGCCTTTTAAAGCGCGTTTGTCATTCTCAGTCGCCTCACTCGGGCTTTTACGCAAAAGCCGTTTAAAATCATTCAGCCGGCTGATTTGAAGGCCACTGTCAAAGGTATAGGAGCGATTTCATGACTGCTAAACTGCTATCTGAAGGTCTTGGCACCGCATTGCTGTTAATCGCAGTGGTCGGATCAGGTATCATGGGCGAGGCTTTGGCGTCGGGAAATGTCGCGATAACCCTGTTGGCGAACGCCATCGCCACCGGTTGCATGCTGTATGTTTTAATTACCACATTGGCTCCGGTTTCGGGGGCGCATTTCAATCCGGCGGTTACGCTGGCATTTGCTCTGCGTGGCGACATCCCCCCTAAACAGGCGATGCAATTTGTCATCGTGCAGGTGATCGGCGGACTGTTGGGGGTTTGGGTCACTCATGTGATGTTCGATCAAGAGATCTGGCAAATATCAACCACGGTGCATCGCACAGGTCCGGCCCAATGGGTCTCAGAAATCATTGCCACTTTTGGGTTGTTATTTGTGATTTTCGGTGGCCTAAAATCACGTGCAGAGGCGGTCCCAACGCTGGTCGCGCTCTATATCACCGGCGCCTATTGGTATACGTCTTCCACCAGTTTCGCCAATCCCGCAGTGACCATCGCGCGGGGATTTTCCGACAGCTTTGCCGGCATTTATCCCGGCCATATCGCAATGTTTATCGTGATGCAGATGATCGCTGTTGGCCTCGCGGCTTTCGTACTGCCGAAATTGTTTCGTTAAGCCAGCGTGGTGACCCACAAAAGGGTGGCGTCGTCTTCGCTGCAAGACACCACATTGTGGCCCATCGAGGCGTCGTAATAGGCGCTGTCGCCGCGGCGCATTGTCATCGGTTCGTAAAATTCGGTATAAAGCATGATTACACCGGTCAAAACATACAAAAACTCTTCACCATCATGGCGGACCCAGCCGTCAAATTCATCAATGGATCGGGCGCGAATGCACGCGCGATAAGGCATCATTTGTTTTTGTGTTAAAGTGTCTGCAAGCAATTCATGTTCATAAGTGACGGTAGGTGTTTTCGGACCCTGACCAGATTTTGTCACGACAAGGCGGCCGTTGATCTGGGTGTTGCGTGGCGGCGTGAACAATTGTGGCACAGATATTTCCAAACCAACTGCCAACTTTTTCAGCGCGTCATAGGTCGGCGACATTTGACCGTTTTCGATTTTGGACAAGGTCGAGCGCGCCAGCCCGGCCTGTTGTGAAGCTTGTTCCAGCGTCCATTTCTTTGCTTTGCGCAGGCCGCGAACCCGTTGACCCAAATCCAGCGGCTCTGGTGCGGCACCACTGCCGTCTTCGCGGGCAACGCGCAAAAGTGAAAAGGGGGTTCGATCCGTCATAGGTTGGATATATCGCTGGCTTGACCGGCTTGCAACTGGCGCCAAACCCTCCTAGCACTTTTGCAATGCTGTCACTGTTTGATAAAGGGCCACCGCCCAGCTGTCCGGCCCAGTTTAATCTGGCCGCCTACGCATTGCGCCATGCCTCGGAAACCCCAAACAAAACAGCGCTTGAACTGATCGGAGGCTCGCGTCACGATATTTGGAGTTTTCACCGCTTGGAACAGGCCGTTCTGGCCACTGGCGCAGGGCTTTTGGATCGGGGTCTGCGGCCGGGTGATCTTGTGTTGTTACGGCTGGGTCACAGTATAGATTTTCCGCTGAGTTTTCTTGGCGCTATTGCTGTGGGATTGGTGCCGGTGCCCTGCGCCGCCCAGCTTACGGAAATCGAAATTGCCAAGCTTATCCTTGATCTTGCTCCTGCGGCCATTATTTACGACCCGGAAATCGGATGCTTTGCAACAGAACGCGCCGCAAATACGGCTTGCCAGATCATCGATCTGGCCGCGCTGCGCGATATGCGCCAAGGGCCACCGGCGTCTTATCTGCGCGGTGACCCTAATCGTTTGGCCTATATTATTTATACATCGGGCAGCTCGGGCACCCCGCGTGCGGTAATGCACGCCCACCGAACAATCTGGGCCCGCCGGATGATGGGTGCGGACTGGGCGGATATTCACAGGACCGACCGGCTTTTGCATGCCGGCGCCTTTAATTGGACCTATACTTTGGGCACTGGTCTTCTAGACCCTTGGCGGTGTGGCGCGACTTCTGTAATTTCCGCAACGCCGGGCGAGTTCAACAATCTCCCGCAGCTTTTAAATCGCCACGAGATTACAATTTTTGCTGCTGTTCCAGCTGTATTTCGTAAGATTTTGGCCGATCAAACAACTTTGGAGCTGCCCAAATTACGCCATGCCCTGAGTGCCGGTGAGAAAATGCCAGACACGTTGCAAAATGCTTGGAGGGGGGCCACCGGCTGCCCGGTTTATGAGGCGTATGGCATGTCGGAATGCTCGACCTTTATATCGGCCAGCCCATCCCATCCGGCGCGTCCCGGGGCCGTAGGTCTGCCCCAGACCGGCCGGCGGGTAGCGATAGTAGATAACGACGGGCCGGTTGCAATAGGTACACAGGGCATGATTGCGATCTCGCGCCACGACCAGGGCCTGATGCTGGGGTATCGTCACGCAAAACAGGCGTTGGGTCGCTTGGTGGATGGCGAATGGTTCGTCACCGGCGATCAGGGCATCATGGACCGGGACGGTCAGATTGAATATTGTGGCCGCGCCGATGATATCATGACTGCGGGCGGATACCGCGTTAGCCCGCTTGAAGTTGAAGCAGCGCTACGCCTATATCCGAACATCGGAGATATTGCCGTCACCGAGGTAGAGGTCAGGCCACATGTCTCTGTTATTGCGGCGTTTTATACCGGATCCGTCGATTTGGATCACGACGCCGTGAACCGCTTTGTTAAAACCCGACTAGCGCGGTATAAACAGCCTCGGCTTTACGTTCATATCTCTCGATTGCCAACTGGGCCAAACAACAAGATACTGCGGCACAAACTCCGCGATTATTATAAGGCAAGCGCATGACGAAACTGGATATTATTTCTGACCCGATTTGCCCTTGGTGCTATATTGGCAAAGCCCATTTGGATCGTGCTCTGGAGGCTGCACCGGAACATAATTTCGATATCGAATGGCATCCGTTTCAACTCAACCCTGACATGCCAGCCGGTGGCATGGACCGGCGGCTCTATCTTGAGACGAAATTTGGCGGCAAAGAACAGGCCGTGCGGGCCTATGCACCGGTGGTCGAGCACGCTCAAAGCGCCGGTCTGGAGATTGCTTTTGACAAGATCAAGACCACGCCGAATACATTCAATGCGCATCGGTTGATTTACTGGGCGGGGATTGAGGGCTGCCAAACGCCGGTGGTTGCGGGGCTGTTTCGCGCCTATTTCAAACTGGGCCTCGATCTGGGCGATCCAGCAGTTCTGGTGCAGGTGGGTGAACGTGGCGGTATGGACGGCGCCCTCGTCAAGAAACTGTTGTCATCTGACGCCGACAGTGACGTGGTGGCCGAAAAAGAAACCGCTGGCCGACAGATGGGCATAACGTCTGTTCCAACATTTATTGTCGCCGGACAGCATGTAGTGCAGGGCGCCCAGCCCCCTGATTTGTGGCAGCGCGTCATCGCCGAATTGGCTGAGATGCAGGCGTCTCAAAATCCGTCCAGTGCCGCTGAATGACAGCGGACTACAAAGGTTCCAATTAAGATATTTAAGCATTGGGACTGGTGGTACAAGGAACGTTTTGACCATCCACCAATCTTCAGGTTCAAACTGTACGGGCCTTGCTCATGTCCAAAGTATCACCGTCCATTGAATGGGCACATCTTCTTTGTTCGCTCAAATTTCCCGGCGCAAAAAACAACCCATCCGACTTAAAGACCGGTTTGCAAGGCTCAGAGTTTGACAACTTTTACCTGTTGGCCGTCAAAAATACAAAAACTACGATTTGGGATTTCTTCCCAGACGCCGCTGTCTGCATCGAACGGCTCGGACACTACCGCCCTGCCCTGCTGTGAGGCGCTCCAACGATGATACAGCGTCGGGGCGCGATCATCAGAAGCATAGCGCACGGCATAGAGCTTTTGACCATCCGAAAAGGCCGCAGTCATGCGGAATTTCGGGGTCTTGGTCGCCAGCGCCTCAAAAGTTGTGATGGTGCGGGCTATGGCACCCAGAGTATCGGTCGCCATCCCGTTGCCCAAGGCAACCAGAAAAAAAGCTTCGCTGTCGGTGGCACCGCGCCGGTGACGATAAAGAGCATCAGGGATCAACATATCAGCCGATTTGCGCACCGCCTCAAACCCGCCGATTTGTCCGTTGTGCATAAAGCTCCACCGATCAACCGCAAACGGGTGGCAATTGTTGCGACTGATTGCCGATCCGGTCGAGGCCCTAACATGCGCCAGAAACAGGGCGGATTTCACCTGTTCAGACAACGCCCGCAGGTTGGGGTCGGACCAAGCGGGATGAACATCGCGGTATAGCCCTGGTTCGGGTCGGTGACCATACCACGCAACCCCAAATCCGTCTGCGTTCAGATTGGTCTTACATTCTTCGGCATTGCGGCTTTGATCGATCAAACAATGCACAGGATTGGCAATGATGTCAGATAGAAAAACCGGCTGGCCCACATAGGCGGCCCACCGGCACATTAAGCGCCCCGTCCGGCGGTCTGGGCATAAAGCTTTGCAACAATCTTACTGGCGGTTTTTTCAAACATCCCCGGTATCAGGGCATGGATCAGCGCACAGAATGCCGCGATAAACAGCTGGGCGGCAAAGCGGCCTGCAAAGATGGCGTGTTCGCCATAGCTTTCTTCGACGGATCTTGGGTGATTTAAAAATAATCTTGTCCACATGGTACACCTCACTTTTTCACTTTAAACCAAGATTAGACCAGATTAGTGTTTCCAATATCCCAATTTTAAAAAATATTGGCTTAACAATGCAAAAATTTCCCACAGACAGGAGTAATTTGTGGATATTGACCACCTAGACCGCAAAATTCTTAAACAATTGCAAATTTCCAGTGACATATCGCTTGATCGCTTGGGTGAAATGGTCGGCCTGTCGCGCAATGCGGTTTGGCGCCGGGTCAGAGCCTTGGAAACGGCTGGTGTTATCACACGTCGCGTCGCGCTGGTCGATCCCGAAAAACTGGATCTTGGTTTGTTGGTGTTCATTCAAATCAAAACAGCACAGCATTCGGTTGAATGGACCGAGCAACTGGCAAAAACCGCGCAGGGCATCGCCCAAATTATTGGCCTCTATCGCATGTCGGGTGATCTGGATTACCTGATCAAAGCGCGGGTGCGTGATATTTCGGATTATGACCGATTGTACCAGCGGTTGATCAAGGGGCTGCCATTGATGGATGTGTCGGCTAGTTTTGTGACAGAAAGCCTTAAGGACACTGCGGAAATTCCTGTTTTTATTTAGATTTGTGGAAATAAAAATGGGGGCGCAAGGCCCCCAGTTTCGCCGTTCAGGCTCATCGTTGTTACTGCTCTAAAATTTTTTGCCTGTGGCCTGAACGTCGTAGGGGCGAGCGCACCCGCCCCTTAACCTTGATACTTACGAGCAGCCCGAAGTGCTGCCGCAGGTGTTACATTTCATGCAGGTGCCGTTGCGAACCAATGTGTAATTGCCGCAATCACCGCACGCTTCTCCTTCATAACCTTGCATCTTAGCTTGCACCCGCAAACCGGCCTCTGGGGCTGCTATTGCATTACCGGTCTTGGCCAATTGGGCTACATCCATCTGTGTCGCCGTTGCGAGCGCCGTGTCACCTGCAACGTTGCCAGCGACGGCCTGCCCGCCTTGGAAGACCACCAATTCCTGTGGCAGGCGTTTGCGTAAATAACCCGATGAACTGATTTGTTTCAGCACATCCAGAGACTTAGTTGCTGCTGTTTCGCTCAATTCCTTGATGTTTGAAACCCCCTCTTCCTCGCCGCGACCAAGATCATCAAAGCTGGCGCCTTCCGGTTTGACATGCGCAAGATCGGTACGGTCAAGATAAGACACCGCAAGCTCTCTGAAAATATAATCAAGGATCGAGGTGGCGTTCTTGATACTGTCGTTGCCCTGCACCAGACCCGCCGGTTCGAACTTGGTAAAGGTGAAGGCATCGACAAACTCTTCCAGAGGCACACCGTATTGCAGCCCTACGGACACAGCGATGGCGAAATTATTCATCATCGCCCGAAAGCCTGCACCCTCTTTGTGCATATCAATGAAAATCTCTCCCAGTGAACCGTCGCCGTATTCCCCGGTGCGCAAATACACTTTATGTCCGCCAACAACGGCTTTCTGCGTGTACCCCTTGCGCCGCTCGGGCATTTTTTCCCGGTTGCTGCGTACGATTTCCTTGATCACCACCTTCTCTACGATTTTTTCAGCCAGCACTTTGGCTTTTTCATTGATACTGCCGGTTTCAAGGATTTCGGCGGCTTCGTCGTCATCCTCCACCAGAGCGGTGGCCAGTGGTTGACTGAGTTTGGACCCATCCCGGTACAGCGCGTTTGCTTTGACACCAAGCGACCAGCTCAACTCATAGGCCTTTTGGCAGTCTTCGATCGTTGCATCGTTCGGCATGTTGATGGTCTTGGAGATCGCCCCAGAGATAAACGACTGGGATGCCGCCATCATGTGAATGTGGCTATTGACGCTAAGATAACGCTTGCCTTTCTTGCCACAAGGATTGGCGCAATCAAAAATGCTGTAATGTTCTGATTTAAGATGTGGCGCGCCTTCAAGGGTCATTGTGCCACAGACGTGGTCATTTGCCAGATCTATATCGGCCTTACTAAAGCCCAAATGCCGCAGCAGGTCAAAGGTTGGGTCCAACAGTTTTTCGCTTGGGACGCCGAGCACCTTGGTACAAAAGTCCTGCCCTAAGGTCCATTGGTTGAACACAAACCGGATATCAAAAGCAGACCCGAGCGCCGCTTCGATTTTATCAAGCTCTGCCGGACCAAACCCATGACCGATCAGTGACGTGTGATTGATCGCCGGTGCGTTGCCGATACTGCCGTGGCCCACGGCATAGCTCACAATCTCTTCGATTTGTGAACTTGGATAGCCCAATTTTTCCAGAGCGCCCGGAACGGATTGGTTGATGATTTTAAAATAACCGCCACCAGCAAGTTTTTTAAATTTCACCAGCGCAAAGTCAGGCTCAATGCCGGTGGTGTCGCAATCCATAACCAGACCAATTGTGCCAGTCGGCGCCACGACCGAGGTCTGCGCGTTGCGAAATCCGTGACGCTCTCCCAACGATAGTGCTTCGTCCCAACAAATCTTGGCCAGATCTACCAGATCCTGATCTGGGCAATTTTTCATATCCAGTGGGACCGGTTTTATCGCAAGCCCCTCATAGCCGTCGGTATTGCCATGGGCGGCATTGCGGTGATTGCGGATCACTCGCAACATATGGTCTTTATTACGCTCATAACCGCTGAACGCCCCGAGCTCACCGGCGATTTCCGCGCTGGTTGCATAGGACACGCCAGTCATGATTGCGGAAAGTGCACCACACAATGATCGCCCCTCATTGCTGTCATACCCGTAGCCCAAGTTCATTAGCAAACCGCCTATATTTGCAAATCCAAGACCAAGCGTGCGGAACTCATAGCTGCGGTTGGCGATCTCCTTTGACGGAAATTGTGCCATCATGACAGAGACTTCCAACGCCAGCGTCCACAGGCGGGTGGCGTGCATATACTCCTCAGCGTTGAACACACCATCCTGTAAGAACGTCAGAAGGTTCATCGACGCAAGATTACAGGCCGTATCGTCAAGGAACATGTATTCCGAACATGGATTCGAGCCCCGAATTTCGCCATCTTCGGGACAGGTATGCCACGCGTTGACTGTATCGTGATATTGAATGCCCGGATCGGCACAAGACCAAGCAGCGTGACCGACATCTTCCCACAGGGCGCGGGCCTTGATGGTCTTGGCGACTTTGCCATCTGTGCGGCGAATTAATTCCCAGTCTGCGTCATTTTCCACCGCTTTCAGGAATGCATCAGTGACTCGGATCGAGTTGTTCGAATTCTGGCCCGACACCGAGGCATAGGCCTCGGAATCCCAATCTGTATCATAGGTTGGAAACTCAATGCTGGCATACCCCTGTTTGGCGTAATCTAGCACGCGTTTGACATATGTTTCGGGGATGGACATTTTTTTTGCGGCGCGAATTGCTGCTTTCAACTGAGCGTTCTTAACTGGGTCGATCGCGTCCTCGCTACTGCCGTCCCACGCCCTTATCGCGCCAAAGATCTCGTTCAAGCGGGCTTCGTGCATCTTTGAACCTGCGACGATGCTGGCAACTTTCTGCTCTTCGCGCACTTTCCAATTGATAAACTCCTCGATGTCGGGATGGTCTGCATCGCAAATGACCATTTTGGCCGCCCGACGGGTGGTGCCACCCGATTTGATCGCACCTGCTGCACGGTCGCCGATCTTTAGAAATCCCATTAAGCCTGATGATTGGCCGCCACCAGAGAGTGCTTCGCCTGATCCACGCAGCGAACTAAAGTTCGTCCCGGTGCCAGAGCCGTATTTAAACAGGCGCGCTTCACGCACCCACAGGTCCATGATTCCCCCCTCGTTCACCAGATCGTCACTGACCGATTGAATGAAACAAGCGTGGGGTTGCGGATGTTCATAAGCTCCAGTTGATTTGGTCAGCTTGCCGGATTTGTAGTCGACGTAAAAATGACCTTGGCTAGGCCCATCAATCCCATAAGCCCAGTGCAGCCCCGTATTGAACCACTGTGGACTGTTTGGCGCCGCCCGTTGAGTCGCCAGCATGTAACGCATTTCGTCATAGTAGGCAGAGGCGTCAGATTCTGACGTGAAATAGCCACCCTTCCAGCCCCAATAGGTCCACGCACCGGCTAACCGGTCAAAAACCTGCTTGCTTGACGTCTCGCCACCATAGGCCACTGCGTCGCCGTCGGGCACTGACCGCCATAAAAACGACGGCACGCCCTTTTCCCGGCTCTTGCGCAGCTTTGCAGGCACGCCGGCTTTGCGAAAATATTTTTGCGCTAAAACATCTGATGCGACTTGGCTCCAACTAGCGGGCACCTCTACGTCGTCGAGGTGAAATACGATTGTTCCATCGGGGTTTCGGATTTCCGACGATGTTTTAACAAATTCTATGTTTGCGTATGCGTCTTTACCTGCCTCGGTGAATTTACGTTCAATTTTCATCGTGTCGTTGCCTCATTATTCTACCTGCGCTCCAACTGCCCTGTCGTCAGGTTGTGTCGTTTGATCGCTCTTTTACTTTGAGGGGTCTGAAAAGAAGCAGAATGCCGCACGTGAACGCAATGCGTCACTTGGAGCCCGCCATCTGTAGCTTATACTATCCCTCGTCAGCTACTACATATAGCGTATGCGGCGACCGACAGACACTACCTGCCGTATTTAGCCCCGTCTGGTCAATCAATTTAATTTTCTAAAAAGCAGATTTTTCGATTGACCACAGCACAGGTGTTAAAATCATATCGTCGGGGATCGCTCCACAATTTAATCCCGGTATTCAAGCTAGCATAAAAATCCATTTTAAAATTTTGAATATACACTGAGCTTTAGCAGCACATACTGATCTAAACGATGAGCTGAAATGCCGATTCTTAGCAAAATTATTTTTGGTTTAATTTCACTAAAATTTATATTTTAAAAAAATTAGTAACTTGAGAGACGCAGTGGTATAAATTTATTTTTTCGTTAATATTTTATTAAGGAAACCAGCTTCCACCGCAGTGCTCAGCAAAAAAACCGCCCTGCGATTGCCTCGCTAGTGGTACGCGGACAAACGCCACCTCGCCCGATTGAACTCTGGGTTTTAGAAAACTGGTCGGGACGGCAAGATTCGAACTTGCGACCCCCTGTACCCAAAACAGGTGCGCTACCAGACTGCGCTACGCCCCGGACCTAACGGGTGTCTAACTGGCCCATTCGGAATTGAAAAGGCCTGTTTGATATAAATTTTCACGAACAGGGCCAAGCGGCGCTTTTTTGTGGCAACAGCGGTGACTGCACCTCTGACCCGACAGTGATCCCCAACTCGGTGGCCATCCCGCCATTTATCTCAAGCACAGACAGCACCTCTTTCCCACCGTATATCAGTTTCTCGTCATGTGGTTCGGCCCGGTGATGGATCATGGAGACCAGCCCCGCCTGATCTATAAATAGCATATCCAAAGGGATAAGGGTGTTGCGCATCCAAAAGCTCACGCTTTGCGGTGCTGGATAAAGAAATAGCATGCCCGATTGCGCTGCGAGATGTTCGCGGTGCATCAAACCGCGCGCTCGGCTGGCTTTGGTGTCGGCCACCTCAACGCGAAACGTCACAGCGCCCCAGTCACCACGCAGTTTAACAATCCCATCCGAACATTGAGCCGCCAGAACATGTGAAGCAAAACACCAGACAAGCGCTGCACTGGTCCAGCAGATCTGAAAGATTTTCATGAGTCGTTCAACGCCAAATCCCAAGCGCGGATTTCCACGGCCATGCGACCACGCTTGCCATCAATGGCTTTTACAGCCAAAGCTTCACCGGGTGCCAGGTCAGATAAGCCAGACTGGCGCAAAACTTCGATATGTAGGAAAACATCTTCGGGACGTTTGAAAATCGTTGCGAATCCAAATCCCTTGATCTTGTCGAACCATTTGACCCGCGCTGGTTCCAGAACTGCCGCTTTGATAACGTCTTCTCCGATGTCCTCAAAATCAGCCAGTAAGGGCAGAGCGCCCCATTCAGGTGGCTTGATGCTAAGAACTGCAACTGCCTGCATGCCACGGGCAGTGTCTTGTACCGAAATTTCAACGTGGGCCCCATCTGCCACCGAGCTTTGGCCAAAATTTCGCAGCACGTTTGCGTGGAGTAGAATGTCCACTCCGCCAGTGTCAGCCACGACAAAGCCAAAGCCTTTTGCCTGATCAAACCATTTAACCACTCCCCGCATAACGCGAGCAGAATCATTGTCTTGTTGCACTTTAAATCACCAAAATGTTATCAATCTGAAAGCCGTTAAAAAATACAGGGCGGTGCCATTGCCGGGTTGCGCCAGTTAGTAACCGAAATTCCAAAAAATCCGATATTATAATTCATCTTAACCCCGCTCACATTGTATGTAATCGGATGATGTGCCTTCCGTCATCCAATTTTAAAATACTATTCCCGTTTTATCGTGCGGGGCCACCAACAACAGCTCAACACGCAAAATCCAGCTAACGCACCCTAATTCTCACTGATACGATCCATCAAACAGTCAGCTATGACAAAGTATCTGCGCCATACAGACACCAATTGGCAAGCATTAATCACTTTAGGTTATCTAAACATCACACCAGCTCATGTTCATCATGAAGAGCCAGTTCCAGATAAAATCTTTTTAGTCATGGGTTTAATCGTGTAATTGACCACTGTCTCCTGTCCGCCTTGCGTGTCCAGCGGAACCTATCGTGCAGGCGCGCAGCGCCGTCTGCCCAAAATTCAATCTCATCCGGCGCAATGTGATACCCGCCCCAATGGTCAGGGCGTGGGGGCGAATCACCATAGACATTTGCGACCCTTTCAACCTCCTGCATTAACGCTTCACGTGACGCCAAAGGTTGAGATTGTTGCGAAGCCCAAGCACCCAAACGGCTTTGAAGACCCCGAGATTGGTAATATTGATCCGAGGCTGCTTTGGTGTGGCGGGTGACTTTTCCCCGCACCCGTATTTGGCGGCGTAAAGATTTCCAATGCATCACGAAGGCAGCTTTTTGCGCTTGCTCCACTTCTTGGCCCTTGGCGCTAGTGTAATTGGTGTAAAAGACGAACCCATCGTCTTCAATCGCCTTGAGCAGAACCACCCGTGCATTGGGCATGCCCTGTGCATCAACGGTTGATAAAGCTATCGCATTGGGGTCATTGATCTCTGTCTTTTCAGCCTCACCCAACCAGTTGCGTGCCAAGGTGAACGGGCATGCGCCTGCAAATATTCCGGTTCTGACTGTCATATTATTGCTCCGGTTTGTACCTGTACCTATTTACCACGGCGGCTGCCCACAGCCTACCCTTGTAAATATAAAATAGCGCAGCCTTGCTGAAGGGCAAGCAATCGCCTAAACGGTCAGGGACCCGTCACCATTGAGGAAAAAAGTAATGTCTAACCAACTTATGGCCGGCAAACGCGGCGTAATCATGGGGCTGGCCAACGATAAATCAATCGCTTGGGGCATCGCCAAAGCTTGCGGTGAGGCCGGAGCGGAACTGGCTTTTGCCTATCAGGGAGAGGCCTTAAAGAAACGGGTTATTCCTCTCGCTGCGCAGGTGGGTAGTGATCTGGTGCTGGAATGTGATGTCGCTGACGAGGCCTCGATTGACCGCCTATTTGCTGAGCTAGCGACGCATTGGGACAGCTTGGACTTTATTGTCCATGCCATTGGATTCTCGGACAAAGGCGAGTTGCGGGGCCGCTATGTCGACACCAGCCGCGACAACTTTCGGATGACCATGGATATATCGGTTTATTCGTTCACCGCCGTGGTGCAACGGGCCGAGAAGATGATGACAAACGGCGGCTCTTGCCTGACACTGACATATTACGGCGCTGAAAAGGTGATGCCGCATTACAACGTCATGGGAGTTGCGAAAGCCGGACTTGAGGCATCGGTGCAATATCTTGCAGAAGATTTGGGCAAAGATGGTATTCGGGTCAACGCCATTTCTGCAGGTCCCATCAAGACACTTGCAGCGTCAGGCATTGGTGATTTTCGCTATATTATGAAGTGGAACGAATACAATTCGCCGCTGCGGCGCAATGTGACGCAGGATGAAGTGGGCAAGGCAGCCCTATTCCTGCTGTCTGATCTGGGGTCGGGGACAACCGGTGAGAACCTGCATGTAGACGCCGGATATCACGTCGTTGGCATGAAGGCCGTGGACGCACCTGACATTACCAAGACTTAAGCACACAGTCTGCAAGGCTGGATAAGACCGGCTGGAGGGCACCAAAGAAAAGAATGGCCAAAAAGATAAGCAATACAGAGGGAGCATCCCATGCGATGACGGTCTCTGAGGGGGATAAAATGGACAGACTGCCACATGAAAAAGGCTTTCACGTCAGTTGGGATCAGCTGCACCGCGATTCGCGTGCACTGGCTTGGCGGCTGGATGGGCAGGGACCGGCTGGTGCTCCTTGGCGGGCCGTGGTGGCGATCACACGCGGTGGTATGGCCCCCGCGATGATCGTGGCCCGCGAATTGGATATTCGCATGGTCGATACAATCAGCGTAAAATCTTATGATCATCAGTCGCAATCGGAACCACGGGTTATCAAATGTCCAAGTCGGGATTTGGTTGGTGACGGCACCGGTGTGTTGGTAATCGATGATCTTGTTGATACGGGCAAAACGCTCGAATTGGTTAAAGCCCACATGCCGAATGCGCATATCGCCACAGTATATGCTAAGCCCATGGGGCGCGAGATGGTCAATACTTTCATCACAGAAGTCAGCCAGGACACATGGATTTTCTTTCCATGGGACATGGCTTTGCAATATGTTGAGCCTTATCGTGGCAAGGACTGAGCTGCAAAAACGGTGACTATTAAGGATCAGCACATGGCCATGACCCGTACAAAAGCAACCTTTGCGCCGCCGGTTATGCAGGCTCTGAGCTGGCTGGACGGTCTTGATTTTTCAGCCACCTATCCATTGATTAATGTCAGCCAGGCCGCGCCAGTTGATCCGCCGCCACATGCCTTGCGCGCCGAAATGGCCCGGCTGGTTCAAGACGAGCCTGATATACATTTATACGGGCCGGTTTTAGGTCTGCCTGCTCTGCGCGCTGAAGTTGGCAATCGTTGGTGCACGGAATACGGTGGTGACATTGCGTCGACACAAGTCGCGGTCACCGCAGGCTGCAATCAGGCCTTCGCAGCGGCAGTTGCCTGTCTGACTGATCAAGGTGACGAGATTATTCTGCCCGTCCCATGGTATTTCAATCATAAAATGTGCCTCGATATGGCCGGTGTGACGGCGCGGGCTCTGCCAACCGATAACCGGATGCTGCCCGATCCCGTTCGGGCCGCGGAGCTGATCACCCCCCGCACTAAGGCGATTGCTCTCGTCAGCCCCAACAACCCCGCTGGCGTGGAATATCCCGAATCTCTGCTTTCGGAATTCTTTGCTTTGGCGCAATCCCGCAAAATCGCCCTGATACTCGACGAGACGTACCGCGATTTTGACAGCCGCGCCCAACCGCCGCATCGGTTGTTTCAAAACCAAGACTGGTCTGGCACTTTGGTACAGTTATATTCGTTTTCCAAAGCCTACCGTCTCACCGGACACCGGGTTGGAGCGCTTGTTGCCAGCCAGTCCCGACTTGCCGAAGTCGAAAAATTTCTCGACAGTATTGCCATTTGTGCCCCGCAACTGGGGCAGCATGCAGCGCTTTGGGGGATGCAAAACCTGCGCGACTGGCTGGCCGCAGAGCGATTGGAAATACTTGATCGGCGACGGGCAATTTCACAGGGGTTTTCGGCACTGCAACCTCAGGGCTGGCAGTTGCTGGGGCTCGGTGCTTATTTCGCCTATCTGCGGCATCCCTTCGCCCTGCCCTCGGATCTATTGGCGCAGCATATGGTGCGCGATATTGGGGTCTTGGCGTTGCCTGGCACAATGTTTACGCCACCCGGTGATCCACGCGGGGCGACTGAAATCAGGGTCGCCTTTGCCAATATAAACGCGAACGAGATCGAAAATCTCTTCGCCCGACTGCAGAGCCTGCGCTTGCCGCTTGCTCAGCCGGTCTCAGGCGCGTAAACAGCGTCAAAGCGGCATCCAGACCGACAGATCTTAAGGAGGCAATATGGCAGCGCGTGGAAAATCTATATCCAAAGGATTCGTTTGGGTTATTTTAGCCTTACTGATTGTCGGATTGGCGGGCTTTGGCGCCACCAACCTATCTGGCAATATCCGGTCTGTTGGAGCGGTCGGCGACAAACAGATCGAAGTGCAGCGATATGTGCGTGCTCTCCAAGAAGAATTGCGCAGAATTCAACAACAGGTCGGCCAGCCGATTAGTTTTCAGCAAGCCGAGGCCTTTGGAATCGACCAACAAGTCTTACAGCAATTGCTGGTTGCACGTGCCATTGATCACGAAGCCAGCAGTTTAGGTCTGTCCATTGGCGATGAGAACCTGCGCAAACAGGTCGTCGGCGTGTCGGCGTTTCAAAGCATCGACGGCAGTTTTAGCCGCGATAATTATCGTTTCGCCCTTGAAAATGCCGGTCTGAGCGAGGCCGAATTCGAGTCCAACTTGCGCGAGGAAACTGCCCGTTCACTGGTAGAGGCAGCGGTGGTATCTGGGCTGACGATGCCTGATACCTATGCCAACCAACTGCTCAATTACATTGGCGAACGCCGCAATTTCACCTGGGCACGCATTGATGCAACTGATTTGGATGCGGCCATTGTCGCCCCGTCCGAAACTGTGCTGGGAGCCTTCTACACCGATAATTTGGAACTTTACACGACGCCCGAGATCAAGCAAATCTCCTATGTCCAACTTACACCGACACAACTGGTGGACGGGGTTGAGGTCAGCGACGCCGCAATTGCCGAGCTGTATAAAGCCCGTGAGTCAGACTTTAACAAACCCGAACGTCGCTTGGTCGACAGGTTGGCCTTTACCGACGCCACCGAGGCCGCGCAGGCCAAAGCCCAGATCGAAGTTGACGCCATCACTTTTGACCGTCTGGTTGAAGACCGCGGACTGGCGTTGACCGACGTCGATATGGGAGATCTGGACAAAGATGCCTTGGGCGCAGCCGGCGCGGCAGTTTTTGCCGCAGAACTTGATCAGGTTGTAGGCCCGTTTGACAGCGCTATCGGGCCGGCATTGTTTCGGGTCAACGGCATCCTGAAAGCCCAAGCCACGTCCTTAGAGGCGGCCAGCGGACCATTGCGCAACGAATTGGCGTTGGATCTGGCGCGTGGAGAAATTGATGAGCAAGTGACCAATATTGACGATCTGTTGGCTGCCGGAGCCACTTTGGAAGAATTGGCCGGTGAGACGGATATGGAATTGCAAACCATCGATTGGCACAGCGACGTTTCTCAGGGGCTCGCCGCTTATCAAGAATTTAAAGTGGCTGCAGCATCCGTGACCGAAGACAGCTTTCCCGAACTGATCGCCCTGCCTGACGGCGGTATTTTTGCGCTGCGCCTGAACGCCATTGTACCGCCAGCGCCAAAGCCGTTGGACACAGTGCGCGAGGCGGTTATTGCGCAGTGGACCAAAAATGAGACCATGGTACACTTGCGGCGCAAGGGTGAGGCGCTTTCGGCCAACCTGAGCACCGACGCCAGTTTCGAAAGCCTTGATCTGCGCGCCCAGATCGAAACCGAACGCACGCGGAGCGATTACATCGAAGGCGCGCCCAACGCATTGGTGACGCAGGTTTTTGATGCTGAGCCCGGCACAATGACGATGCTGGATGATACCGACAGCGTTGTTTTGGTCCGGCTCGATGCGGTGTTGCCGCGCAAGGAGGACGCCGACTTAGACGGGCAGATGCGTGAGGCCATCAATGCGCAGGCTATCAATGACTTGTCGCAGGATATTTTTGCCGCCTTTGCCAGTGATCTTCAAAGCCGAATTGGCTTTGAATTGGATCAACAAGCTCTGAATGCGGTTCATGCCCAATTTCAGTAACCTGAATGACTACAAGGAACTGATATGGCGCTAACCCCGGATTTCAACGGCTTTGAAACCGCTTATCTAAGGGGTGAGAACCAGATTGTTTTTACCCGTCTTGCGGCTGATCTGGACACGCCAGTTTCTTTAATGCTGAAGCTCACCGGCGCAGCGCGCGATGCTTTTATGCTCGAATCGGTGACCGGGGGCGAGGTCCGCGGTCGCTATTCGATCATCGGGATGAAGCCCGACATTATTTGGACATGCCGCGGCCACAACAGTCAGGTGAACCGCCAAGCCCGATTTGATCCAGATCATTTTGAGCCACAAAAGGGTCCGCCACTGGATGTCTTGCGCGCCTTGATTGACGAAAGCCGTATCAATCTTCCCGAAGATATGCCGCAAGCCGCCGCTGGGTTTTTTGGCTATCTGGGCTATGACATGATCCGGTTGGTGGAACATCTGCCAAATATAAACCCGGATCCGCTGGGGCTGCCTGATGCTGTGATGTTGCGCCCGTCGGTGATCGTGGTGCTTGACGGCGTCAAGAGCGAGGTGACGGTGGTATCGCCCGCCTGGGTCAGTGACGGACAATCCGCCCGTGCCGCTTACGCGCAGGCCGCAGAACGGGTTATGGATGCGGTGCGGGACCTTGAACGGGCGTTGCCGCAGGTCAACCGCGATCTAGGAGAGGCGGCAGACATTGCGCCGCCGGTCTCAAATTTTACCAAATCCGCCTATCTAGCGGCAGTTGAAAAGGCCAAGGATTACATTCGCGCAGGCGATATTTTTCAGGTGGTCCCCTCTCAGCGCTGGACGCAGGATTTCCCCCTGCCGCCGTTTTCATTGTATCGGTCACTGCGCCAGACCAACCCATCACCTTTTATGTTCTATTTTAATTTCGGGGGCTTTCAAGTGGTGGGTGCCAGCCCCGAAATTCTCGTGAGGGTATTCGGTCAAGAAGTAACGATCCGGCCGATTGCCGGAACCCGTCGACGGGGCGCAACCCCCGAAGAAGACCGGGCCTTGGAAGCCGACCTTTTGGCTGATGAAAAAGAATTGGCAGAGCACCTGATGTTGCTTGATCTGGGGCGCAATGATGTAGGGCGGGTTGCAAAAATAGGCACCGTGCGGCCAACCGAGGAATTCACCATAGAACGCTATTCGCATGTGATGCATATTGTATCAAACGTCGTCGGCACACTGGCCGATGATCAAGATGCGCTATCGGCATTTTTTGCCGGTATGCCCGCCGGAACAGTGAGCGGCGCGCCAAAAGTCCGGGCAATGGAAATTATCGACGAGTTAGAGCCGGAAAAGCGCGGCATTTACGGCGGTGGCTTAGGCTATATCAGCGCCGGCGGTGATATGGATATGTGTATTGCGCTGCGTACAGCGGTGATCAAAGATAAGAAGCTGTATATTCAGGCTGGCGGCGGAATTGTCTATGACAGTGACCCCGAGGCCGAGCATCAAGAAACCATTGATAAATCGAACGCGATCCGTCGCGCTGCGGCGGACGCAGCCCGCTTTAACGGCGGATCAAACAGCTAGGCGTTTTCGGCTCACTGCAGACCCTCGGTCTGCAGCACCGTCGAGATTGGTGCCAGCGCCACATGGTTGACCCGGTTCTGTAACCCCCAAAGCACCAAGGCTTTTATAGTTTCGGACCGCACCCTGCCGATCATGATAACCGACCCATCGCTACGGGCTTTTCGTGTGGCCTGATCGAGGAATTTTCGAATCACCCGAGCGGATTGGCCTTTGCCGTCAAAATCCCGAAAAATGGTGGCCGCTGGAACACCAGATTTCTGCGCCAGTGTCCGGGCCGCGTTTAAAGGTGTTGGAAACAGAACCAGCCCGTGGCCTGTGGCCCTTAAAAGTCGGGTGATTCTATCCGAGACAGACAGGCTCGCCTGTACCCCACCCTGCCGTGCTTCCATCACGGCGACGGCTTGTGGCAACTTGCGCAGATCATTTTGCAATATCTTTCGCGCGGTATCAGGTTTGACCTCATCGGCAAATTCGGCCAGAACCATTACTTCAAAACCCCGGCGACGATAGCTTTTCATCGCTACGGCAGCGCCCTTCCAACTGGCATCAAGCGCAAAGGTGATCGGATAGGGAAACGCTTCCAGAATATCGAGATCAACGTTGTGTGCGCCATCATCCAGCAGGATAATCGACATTTTTGGCTTGTCAGGGTCAATGTCTAAAGGCTCGGAAAACCGCACCAGTGCAGGTTTGGTCCCAGACGTGTTATTGCGTAAGGGTTGATCCTTGGCGGCACCTGTTTCGCTGTTTTTACGCTTGCGGTTAATGTCGGCGGCGAAACTAGTAAGACTGCTTGCAGGTCCTTCATTTGGGACAACACCCGCAACCGGCGTCGGGATTTTCCGGTAAAACGGCGCCATACGGGCATTGCCAATTACGACGCCTTTTTCACGCGGCGTCGTTGAAACTTTGCGCGGGATGGTTTGCTGCGGCGCTGCGGCAAATTCAGGGAAAGCGATCCCAACAACTTCCAATCGGCCCGACCAGAGTTGTGGGTTGTCCGGCGCGCGGGCCATCAGTTCGGGTCCGACGGGTTTAGAAGCGTCTTTCACCACGCTCAAAGGGCTGACCGCAATCACATCAGTGGCCGGAACCAAGCGTGCGTTTGACAGATTCGAGGTGACCTCGGGCGGCTCTGAAGGGCCCTCTGCAACTCCGTCCTGCAAGCCTGTCAGCAAAGACAGACCGGCAAGCGCGGCCACCGCGACAATGAAACCGCAGATCATACCGATTACCATACCACGTGTCACGTCGTTGTTCCTCGCTTCTTTTTCACAACACACCGTTTTTAACTCTTGCGCCCCTTGACGGTGGGACGCAACCCTGACCATGTATATCGCGACCAAGGCCCGGGCCTCTAGCCCCTTTAGAGCAAAGACGTAAAAAATGCTGCTACTGATCGATAATTATGACAGTTTCACTTATAATGTGGTGCATTATTTGGGGGAGTTGGGGGCCGATGTTGTGGTAAGACGCAATGACGCGGTGACAGTCGAAGAGGCGATGGCGATGAAACCTACAGGAATAGTCTTGGCGCCGGGCCCGTGCGACCCGGATAAAGCCGGGGTCTGTCTGGGTCTTACAGCGGCCGCAGCAGCCACGCTGACACCGCTGTTGGGCGTCTGTTTGGGTCATCAAACCATCGGGCAGGCCTTCGGAGGGCGCGTGGTGCGCTGCCACGAGATTGTACACGGTAAAATGGGCCGGATGCAGCATCGCGCAAAAGGTTTATTTGCCGGATTGCCCAATCCGTTTGAGGCAACGCGGTACCATTCTTTGGTGGTTGAACGCGCGAGCCTGCCCGCGTGTCTTGAGGTGACAGCTGAACTCGAGGATGGCACTATTATGGGGCTGCAACACCGCGACGTGCCGATCCACGGGGTGCAGTTCCACCCCGAATCAATCGCATCCGAACACGGGCATGCGCTTTTTGATAATTTTCTCAAAACAATGAAAGTTGCAGCATGAGCGAACAGCTGAAAACCCTTATCGGTGCCGCTGCCGACCGGCCGTTGACCCGTGCCGAGGCCGAGAGCGCCTTTAGCGCGCTGTTTGCAGGACAGGCCACACCCAGTCAAATTGGGGGGCTGTTGATGGCCATGCGCACGCGCGGCGAAACCGTCGAAGAATATGCTGCCGCGGCCGCTGTGATGCGGGCCAAATGCCACCGTGTGCGCGCGCCGAAAGGCGCAATGGATATTGTCGGTACCGGCGGCGATGGTAAGGGCACGCTGAACATTTCCACCGCCACGGCCTTCGTGGTTGCTGGGGCCGGTGTTCCTGTCGCCAAACACGGCAATCGTAACCTGTCGTCAAAATCCGGCGCTGCAGACGCCCTGTCGCAGATGGGAATCAATGTCATGGTTGGCCCGGACCTCGTGGAAAAATCTTTAAACAGTGCTGGTATTGGCTTTATGATGGCACCGATGCACCATCCCGCCATGGCCCATGTCGGGCCGGTCCGCGCTGAATTGGGCACCCGCACGATTTTCAACATTCTTGGCCCGCTGACCAATCCTGCTGGTGTCAAACGCCAACTCACGGGTGCGTTCAGCCGAGATTTAATCTTGCCAATGGCGCAAACCCTTGAGCAGCTTGGCTCTGAGCGCGCTTGGCTGGTTCACGGCAGCGATGGTACCGATGAATTGACCATCACCGGCGTCAGTTGGGTTGCGATGCTCGACACGGATGGCAGCGTGGCCGAGGCCGAGATACACCCCGATGACTTTGGGCTGCCCGTACATCCGTTCGAGACTATTCTTGGTGGGAGCCCAGCCCATAACGCCACCGCGTTTCGGGCGCTGTTGAACGGAGCACACAGCGCATACCGCGATGCAGTGCTGCTGAATGCCGCCGCAGCCCTGATCGTGGCCGGTGTTGCAGATGACAACGTCCAAGCTGTAGACATGGCCCGACACAGTATCGACAGCGGGGCCGCAAAGGATAAAATCGACACCGTTGCCCGGATCACATCGGAGACTTCATGAGCTTGACTATTCTCGACAAAATAAAAGCCTATAAACTGCAGGAGGTGGCCGCCGACAAAGCCTTAAAACCTCTGACTGAAATAGAATCTGAGGCGCGCGAGGCCAGCCCGCCACGGGGCTTCGCCACAGCCTTGATACAGGCTGCAAGCGCCGGTTATGGCCTGATCGCCGAGGTGAAGAAAGCCAGCCCTTCAAAAGGTTTGATCCGCGCCGATTTTGATGCCGCAAAACTGGCTCAGGCCTATGAGACAGGGGGGGCTTGCTGCCTGTCGATTCTGACGGATACCCCGAGTTTTCGGGGTGCAAAATCGTTTTTGTCGTCAGCGCGAGCGGCGACCAAGCTGCCGGCATTGCGCAAGGATTTCATGTATGACACCTATCAGGTTGCCGAGGCGCGGGCTCTGGGCGCGGATTGTATTTTGATCATCATGGCCTCGGTGTCGGATGCGCAGGCCGCCGAATTGGAACAGGCCGCATTTGACTGGGGCATGGACGTGTTGATCGAAGTGCATGATGGTGCAGAAATGGATCGGGCGCTTAGGCTGTCATCACCTTTGATCGGGGTCAACAATCGCAATCTGAAAACCTTTGAAACCAGCCTCGATACCACCCGCATTCTGTCGCAAAAAGTGCCCGAAGGGCGTCATTTGGTGTCGGAATCGGGTCTGAGCACGGCGGCTGATCTGGCAGCAATGGCCAGCTTTGGCGCCCGAAGCTTTTTAATCGGAGAAAGCCTGATGCGGCAACCGGATGTAGAGCAGGCGACGCGCAGCCTGCTGGCCAACCCGGCACTGGCGGGGGCAGCGTAATGGCGGACCTCACCCATTTTGACGGTCAGGGCGCGGCGCATATGGTCGACGTGTCCGAAAAAGCCATCACATCCCGAATTGCCGAAGCCGTGGGTCACATTAAGATGGCCCAAGAGACTTATAATATCATCGTTGAAAATCGCGCTAAAAAAGGCGATGTTCTGGGGGTTGCCCGGCTGGCAGGGATTATGGGTGCCAAGAAAACATCCGACCTGATCCCCTTGTGTCACCCGTTGCCGATCAGCAAAGTGGCGATCGAATTGACCCCTGATGCAACATTGCCCGGTGTGCGTATTCACGCGACAGTCAAGACCACTGGTCAAACCGGTGTGGAAATGGAGGCGTTAAGTGCGGTGAGTATCACAGCTTTAACAATCTATGACATGGCCAAGGCGGTGGATAAGGCAATGGAGATCGGCGGCATCCACGTTGTCTTGAAAGATGGCGGAAAATCAGGGCGTTATGAGGCGTTATGATCAGCGTATCCGAGGCGCTTGAATCCCTTACAGCGTTAGTCGAGCCGGGACCGGAAGAAATCGTGCCCTTACATCTTGCGGCAGGGCGCGTGCTTGCACGTCCTGTTGAGGCCGCGCGCGATCAACCGCCGTTCGCCGCTTCGGCGATGGATGGCTATGCGGTGCAAACTGCGGGCCTTGCACCAGGCGCGCGTTATCGGGTGATTGGCGAGGCGGCAGCCGGCCACCGATTCTCAGGCATGGTTGGCGCGGGGGAAGCGGTGCGGATTTTCACCGGCGCCCCCCTGCCGCAAGGCGCACAACATGTGGTCATCCAAGAAGATGTGAAACGCGATGCAGATGGCATGATTGTTGTGACTGAGGTTGACCCCAAAACACATATTCGTCCGTCCGGATCAGATTTCAAACGCGGTGAGGTGATCGCGGCGCCGCGGCGGCTCAGTCCTGCGGATGTTGCGCTGCTTGCGTCAATGAACCACCCGCTTGTACCGGTCCGGCGCAAACCGGTTGTCGCTGTGATATCGACTGGCGATGAATTGGTCATGCCTGGCCAAAACCCCCGCGACGACCAGATTATCGCCTCGAATTGTTTTGGTTTAAAAGCCCTACTTGAAGAAAGCGGCGCAGTGGTTCGCATACTGCCCATTGCCCGCGACACCATCCCCGCCCTGCAAATGGTGTTCGAATTGGCCCTGACAGCAGATCTAATCGTGACGATAGGGGGGGCCTCGGTGGGTGATCACGACCTAGTTGCTAAGGCTGGAAAAACTTTGGGAATGCAGCAGTCTTTTTATAAAGTTGCGATGCGCCCCGGCAAACCCCTGATGGCGGGACGGATTAAAGATACGCCCATGATCGGACTGCCCGGTAATCCGGTCTCATCCATGGTGTGCGGTCATGTTTTTCTAACGCCGGTGATCCGTCACATGCTCGGATTGCCCGCTGAACAAACCCGCCACACTCTGGCGCCTTTGGCTTGCGCGATTGCTCGAAACGGTCCGCGTGAACACTATATGCGGGCCAGCTTTTCAAACGGTCAATTAACCCCATTTGACCGACAAGACAGCGCGTTATTAAGCGTCTTGGCGCAGGCAAATGCACTTTTGGTGCGCCCGCCACACGCGCCCGCACTCGGCGCCGGTGCCGAAGTGCCTTATATTCTTTTATGAGATGAATTCGACGAAAATACCCATCCAACTTGACACAAAACAAGAACATGAGTAGAACATTACGAGACAAGGCGTGATAGAGGTTCGAACATGTTGACAAAAAAGCAACGCGATTTACTCGAGTTTATCCATAAGCGGGTGCAAAAAGACGGCGTACCACCATCGTTTGACGAAATGAAGGAAGCGCTCGATCTGCGCTCGAAATCGGGCATACACCGGCTGATAACAGCGCTGGAAGAACGTGGTTTTATCCGCAGACTGGCGCATCGGGCGCGGGCAATCGAGGTTGTGAAATTGCCTGACTCTCTGGGTGAGATGAAAACCGGTTTCACACCAAAATTAATTGATGGTGGCAAACCCGATGGACCAGCGCCGACAGCGGCGCGCAAAATCGACAGCTCACAAAGCCAGCAATTGCCTTTGATCGGGCGTATTGCCGCTGGCATCCCGATGGAAGCTATCGCGGATGATGCCCAACAAGTGACGGTTCCGGCGCAGATGCTTTCGGGGCAAGGCCAACATTACGCGCTTGAGGTTAAGGGTGACTCGATGATCAACGCCGGTATCAACGAGGGTGATATTGTGGTGATACGGGAAACCAACACTGCTGAAAATGGCGATATCGTGGTGGCCCAGATCGAAGGGTATGAAGCAACTTTGAAGCGCTTCAAGCGGATGGGAGATGTTGTTGCACTCGAGGCGGCGAACCCGGCCTATGAAACCCGCATGTTGCCAATAGGGCACGTCAAGGTTCAGGGGCGGTTGGTGGGGCTAATCCGGAGCTATTAAGCAAAAAGCTGAACCGCTCAATCTTTTGTGCAAGCATAGCTGCCTTTGAGGGCGTCAAATGTTTCCGCGACCAGAGCCGGTCACCATTAAAACTAAGAGCTGTGCGCACCTGCAAGCGCCCTTGGCGTGCAATAATATCCATACTGCCAGTGGCTGCGAAAACCGCAGCGTCCAAGATCAAACATTTCCCGTGGGCTTGAAGATAGACATTGGCAATCACCACCTGATCGGGTTGGCAATCTTTTTTGTCAGCCGCAGCCCGTTTGCCAACAACATGCAGCCAATTTAAATTATCAAACGCAACTTGCCACCCCTGCGCTGCCTGTGCTTGGCTGCGTCCGTCACC
>ERZ802830.410-NODE-410-length-42907-cov-90.4787_pt1 | contig 42907 bp, 37 predicted proteins | sample MGYA00345654_ERZ802830 | MGnify/ENA primary metagenome ERZ802830 (study PRJEB30503, sample SAMEA104212375) | marine metagenome | biome: Westerlies Biome; feature: [SRF] surface water layer (ENVO:00010504) within the epipelagic zone...; material: water... | reverse complement strand
TCCGCCATGGTGTCGAGATCGAGATTATTCGCTGTTTTTATAACGGTTTGCAGCCTGAGATCATTACGAGGATGGCTGGCATACAAACCGTGATAGGTGCCGGAGGGTTTGCCAGACGCCCTTGCGGCGGCTTTGCGATAGCGCTCTTGGTCTTTGAGAACACCTATGACCGAGAGCAGCGCGTCGGCGTCATAGCCGCTGTTATGCATGAATTCTGCGCCAGCTGCGTCGGCTTCAAGCTCCATATCACGGCCAAAGCCAGAGATCAGCTCCGCACCATACATGCTGGCGGCGTCATAAAGATCGCCAGAGCCCGTCACTATATAAGCAGACACTGCCGCGACGCGGTTGGTAATGCTTTGTGTCCGTCGGCGCGAGTGGTGGCGCTCAGTAATATGACCGATCTCATGGGCGATAACGCCCGCCAGTTCGGCCTCGCTATCCAGATAGGCAAGGAGACCTCGGTTGATGTAGATGAGACCGCCCGGAAGCGCGAAAGCGTTGATATCAGGCGAGTCTAAGAGAGTGAAGGTGAACGCTTGATCGGGCATGCTTGAGTTGGCGACCAAACGCGCTCCAATCTCATCTATGTAGGCCTGCAGTTCCGCATCTTCGTAGATGCCCACGTTTTCAATCAGTTTTTGGTGCTCGTCAGCAGCCTTTTTCGGCATGCTCACAGGTCGACCACCCACAGTGACAGTCGATGATCCGGCACAGGCCACGAGGAGCCCGGTAACACACAATGACAAGATCAGCCGCTGCATGGCTCAGGACTCAGCAGACAGATACTGCAGTAGCTGCGTACCCAAGCTCTCACAAGCTGTATCTTGTACTGGAGCGATGATGGGAATGGGTACGACGACCGCTGGCATATAGCTCTGTCCACTGGTTAAGGCGCTCATTTTGCCTACCTCGGCGCCATCATTGAAGTTCCAGATGGTCGCTTCATACTCCGATTCTGTTCCCCACGTTCCAAAGCCAAAACACCCGGCACCCGTTGGTCCGACACCGCAGGTCATGGAGCCACTGCTGTTTGTATCTTGGGTACGGCCATCGATCCAAATCATGTAGTCAAGATTGAGCTCACTGAGCTTGTTAGCGACGGACGGCAATATCATTAGTCGCCCTACATTTTCGACGCTCAGTGGTGCGGTTCGAGGTTCAAACCACGGGTAGAGGCTATCAACAAATTGCGGTTCGGGGATGACTGTGATGCGCTCGTCACCGCGACGAATTTGATCACCGATGCAGTCAATAAAGTCTGGCTCAGTGTCATAGTCCGGTGCATGGCGACGTCCCAGTATGACAATACTTCCGTCGACCATCCCCGCAACAGGAGCATCAAAGGTCATCTCATCAACATTGGCTGTAACGCAACCCCCAAGCGAGGCTGCACAAATGAGAAACACCATGCGATAGGCTTTCACTGGGCTACCTCCGGATTTTCAATCCAGTCCATTACCCCAGGCACGCGGGCAAAACTGGTAATAAAGTTCGCGCCGGCGTCTCGTAGCGCCATCACGGCCGCCAAGTTAACGGCATCGACGTCCGATTGCATAAAGGCCGTGGGTGTCTTGCCGTAGGCTGTCAGTGGCCACTCAGCGAAGGCTTGCATGTTTTCGAGGTTAATCGTTTTGTTGTCCGCATCCATTATTTGTTCGGGTTCCACTAGCGACAGCTGATAGCGCATCCATATTTCGTAGACTTTCACACTGGTATAGAGCGGGATAGCGTATTGGACCTCGGAGACTTCTGGGATAAGCACCGCATCGACGTCATAGGTTTCTAGGTCCTCATAGCTGTTGATGAACACCACATTTTGAAAGAAGGCCGGGAAAAGGGTAGACCAAAAGTCCACCTGTGCGCTGCCCGTACTGACGCGCCAACTAACTTCGCCACGCCCTGTCGCGTCATCAATCAATTCATGTTCGCGAAATTCTTGAGTAAATAAAATACCAACCGAGACTGGCACGGGATCTATCAGTGGCGTGGGGAACGCGCCTTCAACAACCACCTCTCTACTGGTGCATGCCACCACAAAGAGCAGAATAAATAACGCAGCTAATCGCTTGGCACTAAGGCCTAAAGTCATTGAGCCCAACAAACGTTCCACCATTTCGATGTGTGAGTTCTCTCATGAGTGTAGCAAAACGAATGCCCGTGTCCTGCAGTTGGGGCGGCCTAATAAACTGTACGGGGAACCCGACCGCATGGATGCGCACCCGACGCTCACCTGTGCCCGCCTCAGCGTTCAATCTATCGACCGTAAGGACGACCTCTTCAATCGATCTACCTGTGAATTCATCGCCAAAAACATAGATGGATATCTTTTTGTCATTGTCGTAGAACGATCTGACTGCTTGCGTAATCCCTTCGACGGGTGATGAATTAGAAAACGCATTCCAGTTAGCAAGATTACGCAAAATGAGCTGACGCCTAGCCGGTGTATCGGGAATCCATTGCCCGGCATAGCGACTGAACAGATAGTTCCCCATATCGTTCATCACCTGAATACCTTTCACATTGGGGTAGATGTTCAGTGTGGCCTCCATTTCGTTGAGCATGCGCTGCCAAGCGTAAGAAAACATCGAACCTGAAGTGTCGATAATGAAGATGATGTATTCGCTGTCGACCGGTATCCCACCGATCAATTGGTTTTTCTTCTCAGCGTCTCGCCCGAGTAGGCGCTCCTCTTCTTCGCTGAGTTCCTGTCGCGCTATAGCGAGTTGTTCCGCCACGATACTGTTCGAATTTCGTGTGGTCTGCAGTGAGTCAAAACGCGATTTTGACGCTGCGAGCGAGCCTTGCAGGATGGCAATTTGAGTGTCGAAATCCGACAGTTGCTCGCGTTTTGCCGCTAAGTCTCGGTTGAGAATCGTGGTTTCGCCTCGAATATCGAATAGCTGCTCGGTGAGTTCTGCTACGCGTCCCTCGGCAACCACGGTCGACTCTTCGAGGACCTGAGGCTCGACTGTTTTAGTGATCATTAGCAGTAATATCACAGCGCCAAAGCCGCAACAGATCACGTCGAGAAAGGAGAGTGATATCTCAGGTGTAGGTCGACGTCTTGGCATTAGGGCCAGTCCTCTGCCGGAGCCATGAAGCTCCCACCGGTATTTTGCGCCAACTTCCAAAACTCTGCCGCTGCCATGGGGTCACCCTCCATAGGAGACAACACCACATTGATTGGTACATTGGATGGCAGCATATCGATCGCTTTGCGGTAATGTTTGAGTCGCGCCGGACCGGAGATGGTATTACTGCGAGGCGTGTCTTTACCTTGGGTAGGTAACCCATCGGTAATCAAAAAAATATTATCAGGCTGGCTTTCCAATTGATTCAAAAAGGTAAAGGCGTTGTAGAGCGACGTTCCACCGCTGGGTAAGATCTCTCGGACAGCTGTGGTGCCCCGCTCGAGTTCATTGCTATTTGCCACTTCCAACCAGCGACCTTGAGTATCCGGTAAAGCAAATCGCGCCTCGGTATTAAATAAAATGATCTGGTAGCGAGATCCGGTAGGCAGTTGTGCGGTTAGCCAGTCTACGGTACCGAGTGCTTGCACCCATTTGCGTGCCGAGCGCTGTTTTGCCTCCGACTGATTTCGGAGTCTGATGACATTGACCACTTCGGGCGCAAGCATACTCGCCGAGACATCGAGCATGATCGCGATGCGGTTACCACCTAGCTTCAATCCAGTCAGATACTGACGATTACCCTCGCCCTGAAACTCGCGCGCGCTGCGACCGCCGTCTGCTTCAGCCGCTTCCCGTAGTTGCTGGATGCGCTCCTCGAGTGAGTTAATTTCAGCTTTTAGCGCGTCTACATCGGTGGTCTCGCTGACCTCTGACTCTTCCAGCGAGGCAATAAGAGCCTCAAGCCGGTCAAGCTCATCAGTCACCACTCTGGCGCGGCCCTGTGCTTCTACGATATCCAGATCGCGACTTGAGATGGCGTTGCGCAGTCTGACAAGACCTTCTTCGCCTTCGCGAATGTCTTCCTCAAGCAGGTCGACCTCGGATAACACCTCGGCATTGACCGATTGAATCTGTATTTCGATGGAGTGGTCGATGATCAAAAATACAAGGACAACCGCACCGAACCCGCAGGACATAATATCCAAAAAGCTCAGGTTGAAGGTGGTGGCCTGTCGCTTGCGCCTCGGCATGGACTACGTCTCGACAAAGATCAGCATGGCTTCTTTACCGTCGCTGCGATATAGCCTGCTGCCTGTGGGCAGTGTGTCGTGCGATCCTGATACTGATAAAACGGTAATCTCTTTCCTGAAACTATCCTCGATGTAGGCGAGCCCCTGGCTCTTCACCACACCAAAGCCCTCGGTTGCACTGGGCTCGACACCGATTCGATAAGCGATACCATCGATCAGGAGGTGAGTTGGTGGCTCGGTGGTTGGATCGTCGGCAGATGGGCTTTGATTTGCTGCCAAAGTGCCTTTGGCGTCGTTCGTGTCGATGATGGTTTCTGTGACGATTTCGCTACCTGGCACTGCGCTGGTGTCGGTGGTGTCGGTGGTGACGGTGGTAAGGGCACAGCGAGTGATGCGCGATAGCGCCTCTCCCTCGGAGCGGCTGTTCAATACGCCCTGTGCGTTATTGCTTATTGAATCACTGGTTGCGACGCTGTCTAGGCCAATGCCGGGAAATAAAGAAAGTGTCTCGTCTGCACTGATATGGCCTTGTGTTAAATCAATGGCTGCGCTTATGCGCCTTGCGACGCTTTCAAAACTGCTGCGTGTTACCTTAAACGTCGTGGACCCGATATCTAATGGCACCTCGGTCTTATCGCCCAGTGTGGCAAGTAAACTCGGAATGGCACTCAGCAGTTGTTGCTCTGATGCGGCGCTCCGTCGGGGATCGAAGCGGGTTTGTTCGACGCACAGGTCTGCGCAATTTTCGAGGCACATTTCGAGCAGGTCTAAATACCCAAGGCCAGACAGTTCAGTCACTTTGGTGACACTCATCTCAGCTGCATCAACCTTGATCTCACTTACGATTAACTGACGCCATTGCAGGCTCAAGTTGAGCCCTGATCCCCGAGTTGCGGGATGAGCCAACAGTGCTCGATCGATCACAGCTGTAACGTCAATGCTCAGTGAACCCAGTATGCCAAGAAGCAGTTCGATTTGGCTCTGCTGCATATTCCCCGGCGCGATAATGCAGAGTGCTCTCTGCTCGGGTGCGTTATTTAGCAGTGCCTTCATGTGTTCGTACACAAGGTCGGCTGTGTGACGCGCTTCCCCAAACCCAGTGTTTAGTGGCGTCGTACCGAGTTGACTCCAAAAGTCACTGCGAACAGCCAGCGGGCTTTGCTTGAGTTGTGCAAACGCCGCATCACCAAAGACAAGACCGCCGGCGTCCAGATAAGCCAGTCCTGGAGACCGTATACAGTGTCCCTCACCGATAAGATTGAGGGACGCATCAGTCGTATCGAGGAAGAGGCGCGTCATTTAGGGGTCGCCAGGTGACGTACAAGTTTTTTATCAATGTAGCGCTGCGTGCTGAGCACCAGTCGCTCCTGCGAGAGCTGTAACTGGTGCAGCGCGAACATAATAATGATCGAGAGCACCAGTGCGACAAAGGTGCTATTGAAGGCAACACCAAGACTGACGGTGACACCTGAAATATCGCCTTCAACCGCTTTGTAGGCTTGGCCCAATGCGTCTCCGATGCCTCTCACGGTGCCAATGAAGCCAATCGAGGGGATCGCCCAGCTAATGTACCGCACCATGGAAAGCTCGGAATCCAGCTTATCAGCCTCGATATCGCATTGTTCCCGCACCGCCTCGGACACGGCAGGAATACTGCCTGTGGTTGAGAAACGACTCAATGCGTTGAGCAACGTCCTCGGCAGGAGCAACTCCTGCTCATTGTCTGGAAGCGCCTCAATGCTACGCGCATAACTTCGAGCATCCTGGGGTAATAAGGTCGTGCCATCGTTTACTTGAATCAGATTTTTCTCCAACATGACCGTCTCTTGTCGAGTCATCCACGCCTTCAAACCCATAATAGCCAGCGCCCAGATCATCAAGATGAAGCAGGCTTCCTGCTCAAAATCACGGATGACAACGAACAACGATCGCTTGGGAACAAAAGCCTCTCCTGATGCTTGAAGTGCCGCCTGAGCTGCTAACTGCACATCGGCCGAAGGGCGAATGAGCCCAACGTAAAACGCATGTACCACGATGACGGCGGCCAAAAGAGCCAGCAGCTGATACGCAAATTCTGAGGGGATTCTCGATTTGGACATGAACGAGCGCCTTAGATATCGACTGGGAAAGAGACTGAACGATCTTCACTGATGCGTTCGGTCGGTGTGTAATCGTCAGCGCTTACCGGTATCGCTGGGTCGGCACTTTGTGTTGCTGGCGGGCTATCGGTTGGGGCAGTAGATTCCACTGCCGATGTAGGCTGTCTGTCTTGGGTATCAGTCTGATCCACCGTATCCGCGGCATCCTGCGCCATCGACGTGGTTGAGTATACAAAAACCACGCCCGCCGTCATGACACAGCCCATAAAGACACGTGTGACACGATTATTCCGCATATCTAGCCACCCTAAATCCGAGGTCATCTCGGCCACGTTCACCGTAGTCACGATACGTTAGCCGAAGTTCGCGTAACCGACTCAAGCTCCAACTAGCACCTCGGATAGTGTAGTTGTCGCCCTGTAGATCACCCAGAGGATCTTCCTCCACTGTTTCGTTCGGCACGGGGATACGATAAACATCATTCACCCATTCCGCGACATTACCGCCCATATCGTAGAGCCCTTTCGGGTTGGGAGGAAATTTTCCAACCTCAGCACTGACGACCGCCTTGTCAGAATAGCCGTTAATAATGCGTCCAGTTACTAGTGCGGAGGAGGCATCCGCTAAGTTGGCACTGCCATCTTTGGGGGGCCAAGCTTCGCCCCAGGCAAAACGCCATACGTCGTCATCGTTGATGCGAGCTGCATAAGACCACTCAGCCTCTGTCGGCAAGCGGTAACCCGTTGACGCCGCATTGAATCCAGTAATGATGCCATCGCGCTCCGCATAAAAGGGTGGCAGCCCCTCGCGCGCGCTGAGCCAATTGCAGAAGCTAGCTGCTTGTTGCCACGAGAGTTGCACAGCGGGCTGGTGCTCGCGGTTCAGGCTCTTGCCACCTGCCTGGCCTGACTCATGATTTTGTGTGAATTGACGAAACTGCGCATTCGTGACTTCGGTGGTTGCCATGTAGAACGCGCGCGTTAGTCGTACCGGTCGCTCGACTTCGTTGGCACCTCTGCCCGCATCACGCCGCGGCGCTCCCATAGTAAATTCGCTGACGGCGCTGACCTGTGGATCGATCAGCACCAGCGTTTGACCAACTGACGTTATAATTTGCGGCTTGATTGCCGCCTTTCTAGCGGCCTCAATTGTAAGTAGCGCCACGTCGATGCGCTGATTCAGCCCCGCACGGGGTGTTACGCGGCGCTCAATGCTGGCATAGCCGGGCGCGCTAATGGTAAGGATATGTTCCACACTCGGAAGCGAGAGGAGCTGGTTGCCTTCCCCCTGATCTTTGCCATTAACTGAGATTTGTGCGTTGTCAGGCGAGACCCTAACGTCAACATCGCCGAGGGCGGGCGAAAGGGCTATTTGCCGCTCAGCTAGCGCGCCTTTTTCAAGTGATAGATCAAACGACGCTGGACTGTATCCGGCCAGACTGAGTTGAAAGCGATGGCGTTGAGATGGCTCTGTGGCGACATCCAGCGGTGTAGCTCCGACAAACCGACCATCGCGCGTTACCACCGCACCAGTGGGAATCGACGATAAGCGCAGCAGACCCGCGGCTGGTATGAGTTCAATGCGACCCAGATCGATATCGCTATCGGCAATAGCGGTTACATTAATTACCTGGTCTACGTATCCGGGTGATGCCAACGTGATCTGGCGCTCTCCTTGCATGACCTCGAGCACGCCCTCGCGGACGCTTGCGGGTTCGTTGTCTATGGATACATCAACCTCGGTCGGATCTGTCTCTATGGTGACTCGAGCCCAGCCAGGGATCAGGTTGATGGAAAATCGTTGGGTCGTTGCCCGACCGGCGACGTCGATGACAGACTCATAGTTCAGGTATCTGTCCGTCGACAGTATCATTTTCACGGACCCAGCCTCGATACCCTCAATAGTCAATGGCGTATTCCCAATCGCACTGCCATCCAGCGACACCATGGCTGATACGGGTGACGAGTCGATTACCAGTGTTCCCGGCAGCGGAGTCAGTTGAATGGTTTGTGATTGAATTTCTGTATCGTCGACAACGAGGTTGCCGGCATAGGGGCGATAGCCCTCCGCAGTCACCGTCATCGCATACGTACCGGGTCTCACTAAATACCGTTCACCAAACGGCAAATGGATCCCCGAGATACTGATTGATGAGGGCGTCTCCGCGCTTACGGTGACCGAGACCGAGCGTGCGGTTAATAAAAAGAACAACACATATGCAATGAGTAGGCCGGACAGACCTATGGCCACGCCAACAGGTGTTACACGCCGCCTAGTCTCAACTACAGCGTCAGTGCGAGGCTCAAATGTCGCGGCAGATAAAGCGTCAGTTTGCGGTCGCTGATCTGCCATTAGCGGACTATCGCCTCCTCACATCGAATATCAATTTGGTTGTCCTGCGCCGACGTAATATTGGCTGTTATGAGCACGTCCCGATAACCATCTCTACTGCCCAGTACTTGGTACTGTCCTGGACGTAAAGACACGGTACGAGACGTCAGAGAGCCAAGCCGGGCAACGCGCTTGATGGTGATTTCCGTTTGCCCATCTGACGTGATGGTGACCGGTAAGGGTGTGCTGGCCTTGGCGATGGCTGCTCGCACCTCGATGACGCGTTGTTGTAGACGTGGCGCTTTTTTTGGTGTCGCCGAGAGTGCGCTTTCCGCTTCTGCCAGACTGGACTGTGCCTCTTTTAGCACGACTGGATCGACGAGACGCGCTTGCTTTTCTAGGATGATGTCGAGTTCAGAAAACAGATCGGCTAGCGGGCGCGCGCGCGCGAGGCCCTCCTCAGCGTCGACTATGCTAGGGTCAATTTCCAAGACAGCAAGATAAGCCTCTGCGGCTTCTGACCACGACTCTTCTTTTGAGTAACGACGTGCCTCTGCCAGTAGTGAATTCAATGTTGACAATGTTTGTGCTTCATTGAGTTGTGCTAAGGCAATCAGTGGCGCCTCATCGGCGGGACGGAGCCGCTGTGCGGTCTCAAAGTTGAGCCGCGCTTGCGTAAACCTTTGCTCATTTAACAGCGAAAACCCGAGTGTCATGGCGTCTTCAAACCGTTGGCTAAGCAACGCTGCTTGATACGATTTCGCCAGAGTTGCGAGACGCACATGCGCAGGGTCTTGTCTGAGGGCCTCTTCGATTTTGGAGACGGCTAGTTGCAAGTCGCCGGCCTCAGCCGCTGCGCTGGCTGCCGCCTCAAGCGTTGCGACTTCAGCCATAAATGCCACACGCGCGACTGCATCAAGTACTGCATCGCTATCAGGTGCCATCGTCTGCAGAAGTGGTGATATAGACCGCGCGTCCGCTTCATCACCTGCATCGATTGCCGCGAGTAAGGCGTCAAGCCGATTGTCAATTTCAGACCCTAGACGTGTTTCTAATTCGGCCATTGCGTTCAGTGCGCGGCTGTAAGCTTGTTCCGCTGCCGAAAAATCCTGTTGCCGATAATAATCATCGCCGACAGCAGCCATGTCTGAGACTTCTAGGAACCGTTCGGCCGCCCATTGGTCAGCGGCACGGGCCTCCAGCCTTGATTGTGTCTCGAGCAGTGTTTGCAGCACCTCTTGGGCGGCGCGTCGCGCTTTGGCCATTTGCGCCTCTGCAAAGGGGCTGCGCTCAGTGGCCTCAGCCGTTCGCCCTGATTCTGCGGCCAGTTGCTCACCCGGGGTCACCAAGCCTGTTGTAACCGAGTCATCGATGACAGTTTTAACTGCGAAGCGAGGTAAAACAAAAATGACCAAAAGCAGTAAAACGAGGCCAACGCTGATTGCGATCCACGTACGATACTGCGAGCTGTCACTGGCTGTGCCTGCTGCACGACTATTAGCCGATGGGGGCTCAAAGGTGGCGGCCCGCAACCTATCACTGCTGTTATCTGTCATGACTGCGCCTGACTCGCCTATTTGGACTGCTGATTCAGATCAGCGGGAGGGTCAACTGGCAGGGTTGTTGGAAGTTCGGCCATTTCTGCGGCATAGATATCGCTCAAAATCTCACGCCACTGGCTGTATTGGTCATCGATGGTACCCGATAGCTGTACGGTTCGGTCCTCTAGATCAATCACTTGTGGCGTAATGTCGGCTTCGAGCGATTGCCCAAGTTCTTCAAGTGCGAGCGAGTGAATATTGGCCTCAGCTCGCCGCTCCAGACCGCTCTTGATCAAACCGCCTCCTGCATACATGCCCACTGCACCAGCAGTTCTTACGTTTCTGTCATCAGATGTGGCTGCCGCTATGCCAGCGAGGAGTGATATCCCGCCAACAATTAATTGATTTTGTGCCTCACTTTTCAGTTCGCGAAGCGCAACCGTTTCCTCATAACTGAGACGTCGCCATTCATTGTAAGGCCCGGCCATCGAGCCGGAAAAATTATCGTAATGACCCTGGAGCGTATCGACAAAGACATGATTACGCTGCTGTATCGTGCCGATGCGGACCATCATCGGGTCGCTCTGGGCTGGCAGTCGGACTGCGCGTGTCAAGGCTGCGTTGCCGCCTTTCTCTGCGGCACTCTCAACCAGGTAACCCTCAAACGCTTCTGGCGCAAAGCTGCGGGCAAACTTTAGTTTTGAGACATCGCGGATCGCAAGCCTGTCGCTACGTGAGAGCGATTTAAACTTTGAGATAAGATCGTTAGCAATATCTCTGTAAACAGCTAGAAATGGATCTTTTTTAACTCGCTGAGTTTGTTGGTACGCGTAACGGCTGGTAGAGCCCAGATAACGGTTATCCAGCCAAACCCGACCTTGCGCATCGACGGCTTTGATGGCGAGTGCCAACACTTCACCGTCCGACTGCTCAATGGTGCCCGTGACCAAAATATCCGTAATATGATCCTGCGATGGCACCACGCGGCTGGCTCCCCAAACCCCCTGGTCGTCGAGTACGAGACTGAGTTCTCGCGCCATAAAGGTGGCTTCTGCCCGACGAATCTCTGGGTAAATTCCAGCCTCTGGATCAATATCCGCGATGCCCGGATCAAAAACAACGACAGCAATATCGAGGACTTCCTCGCTTGGCAAAGTCACCTGATAGGTTTCAAGTGTTGGGACCGCTGTGGTTTTAATGGTCTCTGTTACGCAGCCCATCAGTCCCAAGAGGAGGGCGCATGCTGTGGCTAGTCGGAATATCATTTCTCGGGAATCTCAATGCCTTTGTACTTTCGGTACTCATTCCAAAGCGCTTCACGTACCTCTGGATCAGCTTCCCGCATTGCGGCCTCTCTCAACTGCCGCGCGACGATATCATCATCGTTGCCAGCGGGGATATCTTCAGGTGCCTCGTAAACCGCCGGTGCGTCAGGCGCACCCCCTGAGCGACCACCCATGCCACCGCCCACGGAGCCGTAACCGCCTTGCTCGTCTGCTTCATAAGGGTTTCGACCACCTGATGCCTGCTCAGTTCCACTATCGCCCGCCGAGCTTTGCGTATTAGCACTTTGCTCGCGACGGCTCGCACGCTGCTGCCGCTGTTCCTCACGAATAATCGCATCAAATACGCCGGTACTCGCTTCGAGCTGCCCGTCTAAAACAGCAACGCGTTCAGCTGTGGTCATCGGATCATTGCCCCAATCGGGTTCTAGGCCGCCTTGAGCGCGCGTTCCAGTCCCATCGGTTCCTGAGGCCACCACGGTACCGCTCGAGGGCGACCCGCCTGGATTACCGCTGCCACTTTGACTGCCCTGAGGACCGCTTCCTTGCGAAGACTGTCCGCTCGATTGCGTGTCCGACGCCGCGCCATTTGAGGATCCACTTGGCCCGCCTGACGAGCCATCCTGCTGCCCATTGGTTGCTGAGGCGCTGCTGTAGGTTGGCACTTCATCGACCAAGCTAGGTAAAGCTAGGTCGCCGCCCGCAGCATCACCAAAGCCGGGGTCGCCACCCGACGCGCTGGGGTTTGAACCGTCGCCCGCTCCCGAAGATTGTCCACCTGATGTGCCGCTACTGTTACCACCGGTCTGAGCGTTTTCGCTACCACCGCCAGGCATGGATGAACCCGGCATGCCAGCGCCAGAGCTGCTAGCGCCACCGGATGAGTTGCCAGCGCTGCCACCAGAACTGCTCGATGGACCTCCCGAGCTTCCTCCAGAAGACCCGCTTGACGATGATCCTGCGCTCCCCCCACCAGAAGAGCTGCTGGATGAACTGCTGGAAGGACTGCTAGAAGGGCGGCTTCCCGACGAACCACTTGATCCCGGGCTGCTAGGTGAGGGCATTGAAGCTGAGGGCATTGAGGGTGTTGTCGGTGTACTCGCAGAGGGACACCCCATTAACACTGGAAAGGTCAGACCTATGATGATTAAGTGTCTTATCTTGGCGCTATTCATGTGGCCTCACTCATGTGGCGTTACTCATGTGGCGTTACTCATGTGGCGTTACTCCCGCCGGAGGATGTTACGTTGGCCGGTTGGGAGCTCCCCCACTGGCTAGCCTCAACCGCCCAAGTGATGGTATCGCTCTCAGCGGGTACACCGTCCTTGAAGACCGGTCGAAAACGCATTTTCCGCAGTCTTCGAATGACACGCTCAGGCCCTCGGGAGTTCTCTGCTTCAGGCCCTTGAATCACTTCAACATTGACGGCCTTGCCATTTGCACTGACGTTAAAACTGACGATTAAGTCCCTCTCATTAGGCTGATCTTGCTTAATCGCCAACACGGGGTCCAACCCAGGCACAGCTGGCAGTGGCACTGGTCTATCGAGTATACGGAATTTGGGGTGTAAATCCGTCTGTAGGTGACTTTGATGTGATTCTTTGTCCGCTGTTTGGGTAGCCAGAGCGGCTCCCGCAGCCAATGTACGTGTGCCGCTCTCATTGTCGACCGAGTCTTGATGGGGTTCTTGGAGTCCGGCTGCTAGGGCTTGCACAGGCTCGGCGTTAGCGAGGGCGAGGGCGCCAAGTGATGAGCCCGCGACAGCCACGTCGACATCGGGTTCTTTCTTGCTTTTGTCGGCGAAGGTCATATCAATATCGGCATCGGCATCGGCATCGGCATCGGCATCGGCATCGGCATCGGCATCGGCATCATCGCTCGCCAGAACGGCACCATTCGCCAAGGCCAACGCGTCGTTGTAATAGTCGAGGGCAGCGCGCCGATTTCCAGTCCACCACGCCCAGTCGCCCATCCTAATCAAATCATCCGCCTGTGTTTCACGACTGCCCCCAAGCGTATCGCGATTAAGCGCCTGTATCGCCACCATGACCGGAAGTCCGCGCTTGAATGAGCTTTTTCCTGCTGCTTGGTTTCGCTTATCGCGATCCATCTGACCCGGCATTGCTGCCCCCACGCCTCGGTGTGCTGCCAACAGGTACTGTGCGCGAACCATGCCCTCCAGGGCGGGAAGAAGTTTCACCGAACTGGCACCGTAAGTGGCTATTGCTTCATTTAACGCCCGTCGGAAAAAGTTCCATACCCGAGCCATCCGAAGGGTGGATTCCTCTGTTTCATCAATAGACTGCAACAGTGCGTACTGATGCCACTCAGCCTGCGCTAGTAAGGCGTCGACTTTTTCTGGCCCTGATGGAATGGTCGCGGCCTCAATACGGGACAGATAGACCTGACGCTCATCGGCGGTTGCTAGCTCATCCAGCGCACGCAGGCTGGCAATTTCTGCGCGTAAATAGGGCAGTTGGCTGCGGGCGTTCAATCCTTCATTGATGCGACTGATATGACCGGCACGCTTGAGTTTTTCCACGGCCTCGAGATGTTGCCCCGTATTTTGTAAACGTGTGGCTTCGTTCCACAAGACCTCGGCTTGTCTGGGATCGTAAGCGCCAAAAGATGTCGTCTGCCCCCACACTGCTGGCGCGGTTAAAGTCAGTATCGCTACTGTCAGTGCGGTCAACATGACGTGTTCCGCAGAAAACACCTTCACGAATTTCCCCTCCGTTACCACCCTAGTATAGAGATAGTTCAGTCTAAATCTCTACGCATTGGCAAAACGGTTGTACACTCTCGCCGCGCCGATGGCTTGGGCGCGATCTGGACAAGTGTTGAGGCTAGGTGACCTTATGGGACGATTTTCCGACGATACGGCGTTAACGGCAATTAGCGAGAACCGATGGCGCGCCAATTTAGTCAAGGGCTGGCGAGTCGGACGTGTGCCCAACGGCGGCTATGTCATGGCCATTATTGGACGTGCGATTTCGCAGTCTCTGGGTGACTCCGATCCGCTGTCTATAAACGCCTTTTATCTAGAGCCAACTGCGCTTGGCGCGGCTGAGGTCGATGTCGAAGTATTACGCCGTGGTAAAGGCACACACTATGCCGCTGCGCGCCTGTATCAAGAGGGCGGATTGAAGATTGTTGCCAATGCAGCCTACACCGATCTGTCGACTATGACCGGACCCAGTCATGTGATTTTGGATCCGCCAGTCGTTCCGCCGTTTGACCCATCGCTGACGCCGCCCCACGAAGGCCTTGAGATTCACGACACGATTGATATTAGGGTCGTAAAAGGTGGGGAGTTTTTTGCTACGCGGGAGCCTTCTTATACTGGCGAATTTATCGCCTACATGCGCTACCGAGACGGCGCAGACATCGGTGTGCTCGACCTACTGATGTTTGTCGATATGATGCCGCCTCCAGCGTTCACTCTGGTGCCCAAGGTAGGGTGGGTGCCGACCGTTGAGCTGACTGTACAGTTGAAAGGAAAGCCAGCTCCCGGTCCTATTCTCTGTCGAGCACGATCCCACACCTTAATGAACGGCGTCACCGAATTGGACTGTGAGATTTGGGATAGCCAGGGCGAGCTCGTGGCTCTCGGTCGCCAGACCATGAAAGTGCGATCGATGAGCTAAATCACCACGTCGCGACATGCCCACCTGGACGCCTAGGATCTGTATAGCCATAAAGCCAGCCGTCTTCAATTTGTACCGAGTTGACGCGACCAATGGTTCTATCAGAGCGCAAGATTTTATGCTGACTGGCCTCGAGAATGTTAACCGTGTCGATTGAGATACCCGGCTCTACCATTGCCATATCAGGCATCCATTGGTGGTGAACTCGTGGCGCGGAGGTTGCCAGCCCCAACGTCATATCAAATGCCATGACGTTGAGCAGCGTTTGCGCTACGGCAGTAATAATCCGCGACCCGCCAGGACTTCCCGTTGCAATCCAAGGCTTCCCATTTTTGAGGACGAGAGTAGGGGTCATCGATGACAGCGGGCGACTGCCTGCTGATACCGCGTTTGATTCACCTTGAATGAGACCATATCCATTCGGCGATCCCGGTTTGGCCGCGAAGTCGTCCATCTCATTGTTCAGCAGCATGCCCGTTCCCGGCACCACAATGCCCGAACCAAAACTGAAATTGATGGTGTAGGTATTAGACACAACATTGCCGAATTGATCGGCGATGGAAAAATGGGTGGTTTCAGTGCTCTCTCGATCTTCAACAGTGCCAGGGCGGATTTCGCTGGATGGTGTCGCGACGGCATCCCGAATAAGAGTGCGTCGTTGGTCTAAGAAATCATCGCTAATAAGTTTGGCGACGGGTACCGCGGTGCGATCGGGGTCGCCCAGATATTCGCTTCGGTCTGCATAAGCCAGTTTCATGGACTCGATCAAGAGGTGGAGATAGGCTGCACTGTTATGACCGAGCTCCTTCAGCGGGAAAGGCTCTAAAAGCTTGAGGATCTGCGATACATGCACGCCACCAGAGGAGGGCGGTGGCGCGCTCACGAGCTCGTAGCCTCTGAAAGAGGATCGAACTGGCGTTCGTTCTATGGCTTGGTAGCTCGCGAGATCAGCTTGCGTCATCAACCCACCTTGCCGCTGCATTTCAGCTACGACGAGCTCGGCTGTCTTGCCCTTGTAAAAACCGTCTCGCCCACGCTCGCGAATGCGCTTTAGTGTTGCCGCAAGATCTGGTTGCTTGAACAGGCTGCCCATGAGTGGCGCGGTCGCAGTGCCTGCGAGATAAACCCGGTTAGCCTCGTCATTTTTTGCGAGACGCTGAGCGGCAGAGCGAAGGTTAAGGTGCAAGGCGGCGGGCACCTCAAAGCCTTGCTCGGCCAGATCTATTGCGGGTTGGATAACCGTTTTTAGGTCGAGTGAGCCATAATTCTCGAGCGCATGAATCAGGCCTGCAACTGTTCCGGGGACGCCTGCCGCATTGACGCTGTTGTAGGCCATTTGCTTGTTAACGCTGCCGTCTTCATTGAGAAACATGTCTCGTGTTGCCAGAGCCGGTGCCATTTCTCGGTAATCAATAAAGACTTGCTCATCAGTTTCGGCTAAGTGAAGCAGCATGAAGCCGCCGCCTGCGATATTACCGGCACGGGGCAGGGTCACGGCGAGTGCAAAGCCTGTTGCTACTGCGGCATCGATCGCATTTCCCCCTATTTTAAGCATCGCCAATCCCGCTTCGGAGGCCAGCTCTTCCGGACCGGCAACCATACCCTTGGCGGCAATTGCAGGCAGGAATCGGGTCCCGTAATCAATAAGCGGACCACCTTGGTCCTCAGCTTGCGCGGCGACGCCGATAGGATTAAGCGCAATCGCAGCTGCGACAGCGAGACTCATAAAACGCATTGGGGGATTCTCCAGAACCTAGATAAACTCATTTTCGGCCGCAACACTATCACAGGATCCGTTTTTCGCAGAGTGCCGGTGACTTCGATTACCATAGCGTGCACAGGGGGTATTATGGATTTAAAGGATTATCGAAGGCAGTACACAAAGGGCGGGTTGAGTCGGGAGACCATGCCCGATGACCCGCTGGTGCTCTTTGCGCAGTGGCAGCACGACGCAAGCGAAGCCGGCCTGGCTGACCCCACCGGTTGCGTTGTGGCGACACTGCAACCTGATGGCTCGCTGCGCCAGCGCTTTGTTTTGTTGAAAGGTGTGGATGCGGACGGATTTGTCTTTTACACCAACTATCAGAGCGATAAGGCAGCTGCCCTTGCGCATTACCAGCGCGCATCGATGTTGTTTCCATGGAACGAGTTAGACCGTCAGGTTAGTTTGTCGGGGGTTGTGGAAAGAGTGTCTGAGGAGGTGTCTGATACTTACTTCGCATCGCGTCCGCGCGCGAGCCAGATCGCTGCATGGACCTCTCAGCAGAGTCAGTCTGTCGAAAGTCGCAAAGCTTTAGAGTCGCAATATACCCAAACGGTGGCGCGTTTCGAGGCAGGTGATGTCCCGAGACCCCCTCACTGGGGAGGCTTTCGGCTGATCCCCGAGCGGATGGAGTTCTGGCAGGGGGGCGCCGACCGGCTTCACGACCGCTTTGTTTATCAGTTAGAGGGAGGTTGGCGGCTGAGGCGTCTTCAGCCCTAGACCGGCTCTGATTCGTCGGTTATTGCAGTGGCGCGCCACATCTAAGCAGGGCGATAAACAAAGCGCTCGATGTAATGGGGAATTGGCGGTAGACGACGTACCTGCCTGCGCATGAGATCTAGGCCAATCGCGGCGACTAGTACTTGGAAGCGCTCCCGCGACCCCGGCACTTGCAGTCTAATGGCTCGGTGATTTTTGTCGGTGCCCCAGGCCACCCATACCGTGCCCACTGGCTTATCGTCGGACCCTCCGCCGGGGCCTGCGATGCCAGAGACAGCGATGCCGATGTCCGATTGGCTCTTGGCCAAAGCGCCTTCGAGCATGGCAAGGACCACTGGCTCGCTGACCGCGCCGTGTTTCACAAGTGTTGCTTTTGGTACGCCCAGAATGCGGTTCTTGCCGGTGTTTGCATAGGTGATAAAGCCACTGCCAAATACCTGAGACGAGCCCGCCTCTCGAGTGATCAGCGAGGCGATCAAGCCACCGGTGCAGGATTCTGCGGTCGTGACTGTCATCTGCGATTCAATGAGCGCGCGCTGCAGCGCCATCGCTAACTGGTCATCGTCATGACCGATAATGTGATCCCCTATCAGTTCCTGTAATAAAGCCTCAGCTTTGTCTCGGTCAGGGATCATAGCTTTGTCATCGACATGCAGTTTGAGCTCGAGCTGCGGTAAACCAGAGCGAAATCCTAAGGTGACACCGTCGGGCCAAGTTGCACTGTGTTCGTTTACCAACTCTTGAATGGTTGATTCACCGATGCCAAACGTTTGCAGTCTGCGTATGTAGGCGGTGCCGCCGCCCACGCGCGCTGCTATGCGCTCACATATTTCAGGCAGCATCGCTGTGAGCTCGCTGGGGACGCCCGGCGTGGTTATGACGAGTGCGCCGCCCACCTCAAGCGTGAAACCAACAGCACTGCCGATAGGGTTGGCTACTAGTTCCGCGCCCTCAGGTAGCAGCGCCTGCTTGAGGTTACTGGCGTTCAAATCAAGACCTCTTCGTGCACACCAATCCTCCAAATGTGCGACGGCCTTGGGATGAGTGACTAAAGCGGCGCCAGAGACATCGGATACGACATCGGCGGTAAGGTCATCCTCAGTCGGACCCAGACCTCCGTTGATAATGACTACTCTCGCATCGCAACAAAGATCGCGGAGGCTTTGACCGAGTAATGACGGATCGTCACCTACTGTAATCTTCTTCCCTACTGCGATTTTGCGTTCACCCAAGGCGAGTGCAATGCGCGACGAGTTACTGTCGACAGTATCGCCGCTCATTAGCTCATTACCGGTTAACAGTAGTGCGACGTCTGATCGTTGAGTCATCCGAACTATCTCTTCTGTGACGCTTAAAAGTCAGCGTTGCCAGGCGTGCGAGGGAAGGGAATAACGTCCCGCACATTGTCCATACCCGTTATATAAGCTACGAGTCGCTCAAAACCCAGGCCGAAGCCCGCGTGAGGAACAGTGCCGTAGCGTCGGAGGTCGCGATACCACCAGAGGGTGTCCTTGAGCGCATTATCCATGCGTGCATCGAGAACATCGAGACGCTCTTCGCGCTGACTGCCACCAATGATCTCGCCGATGCCCGGAGCCAACACGTCCATCGCAGCAACGGTGCGCTCGTCGTCGTTGAGTCGCATGTAAAACGCCTTGATGTCTCGAGGGTAGTCTGTAACAACAACGGGCGCTTTAAAGTGCTCCTCGGCGAGGAACCGCTCGTGCTCCGATGACATGTCGATGCCCCACTTGACGGGGAACTCGAAGGAGCGTCCCGATGTGAGTAAAATATCGATAGCGTCTGTGTACGTGACTCTAACAAAGGGCTTGTCGACGATATTCGTTAATCGCTCGATTACTGTCTTATCGATACGTTGTTGAAAGAAGCCAAGATCGACCTCGCAATCTGCCATTACCCGCTGTGTTACCGACTTGAGCAGCCGTTCAGCAAGTCTGGCGTTATCCGCGAGGTCCGCAAAGGCAACCTCTGGCTCGACCATCCAGAACTCCGCCAGGTGCCGCGAGGTATTTGAATTTTCTGCTCTAAAAGTCGGACCGAAGGTGTAAACCTTGCTCATGGACAAGCAATAGGACTCAACTGCGAGCTGTCCCGATACAGTGAGATAGGCATCGCCGCCAAAAAAATCGTGGGAGGTGTCAACCAGCCCCGCTGGGTCTCGCGGCAAATTGTTTAGGTCTAGTGTGCTCACTCTGAACAGCTCACCGGCCCCCTCACAATCACTTGCCGTAATGATGGGTGTGTTTACCCAATAAAAGTCTTCTGAGTGAAAGAAATCATGAATGGCATTGGCGAGTGTATGACGGATACGCGTTACGGCCCCAAAAGTATTCGTACGCGTTCGCAAGTGGGCCTGGGTTCTGAGGTACTCGAAGGTGTGCCGCTTCTTGGCAATAGGATAGGTTTCGGGATCATCGACCTCGCCAATAATAGCAACGGTTGAGGCCTGAATTTCCACAGCCTGACCACCACCTTGAGAGGCAACTAATTCACCACTAATCACCACAGCGCAACCGGTTGATAGGGTGAGAATGTCACTATAATTTTCGAGTTCTTCGGCTGCGATGCACTGCAAGCTATCGAAGTGACTGCCATCGTTGACCGATAAAAAAGAGATGCCTGCTTTCGAGTCCCGCTTACTTCTTAGCCATCCTTTAACAGTGACGGATTGACCGATCAACTCTGCTTGAGTAAGCAGGTTCTTGACAGAATGTGTTTCGGACATGGTCGATGTATCCTGAGCTCTTGTTGGTGTTTGGGCGAGAGAATGACCCTCGTCGTTAATGAGAACGCCTTATGCTACAGCTAGCTACTGGTGACCTGAAAGGCAGGGGCTTCGCCTCGCGGGTTTTCGTTCGCTAGGTAGCGGACGCGCACCGAATCTCGCAGTTGGAAGCGTCGCGACGGACTGGCTAAAGCCATCTCCCACTTGTCAAAGCTGAACTTTTCATTGTCCTTGCGCAGATCTACCACACCTTCGAGGCCTAGCTCATTTAACTTTACGGTAAATCCTGAGGTATTGATGTGTACGATTTCACCGTCAAATTCAAGAGCGCCTTCGGCAGCTTTCTTATTTAGGAAATTACAGCTGAGCCAATTATTGGAGGCGTTGACAGCTTGGCGGTTGCAAGCACTTGCCTGATTTATCAGATCAAATACAGTGGCTGGCGCAGGTTCAACATCTGTCTCCCCGAGCATCGATTTAAGCTGCAGATGAACGCAGTAGTCTAATGCTTTACGTAGCGGTGAGGTCGCATTGGTATAGGCCGAAAGTGCCATTCCCATATGTGGGGCTGGCTTAACACTGAAGCTTGCACGTGCCATCAGCCGGTTAATCATCGATCTCAAGGGTTTGTCTTGACTGGATGCAGTTAGGGTATTAATTAAAGTCCGGTAACCGTCTAATGTTGTGACGTCGATCGGATCCTGCTCGGGTAAAAATCTCGCTAAAAACTCATTGGCTTCTTCGACTCTGTCGCGTCTGATTCCCGCGTGCGCCATGAAGGGGCCGGGACGCCCGGCGGCGGCTAGGGCCGCTGCGATCTGTCGATTTGCCGCTACCATGCACTCTTCAACCAGTAGTTGAGACGTTTTTTTCTCAACGCGTTCGATGCTCGCGATTTGTTTGGACTCATCCAGAGTCCAGCGGTGTTCTGGACGGTGTTCTATGACGAGTTCGTGTGATTGCCGCCATGCCCTCAGCGCGGTGTAGCAGTCGTTCAAGTGTTTTAACGATTCAGCGAAGGCATGTTCAGAACCGTTTGCCAGTACATCTTCAACTTCGGTGTAGGTGAGTTTGGCCTTGGACTGAACAATAGCGAGCGAGAGTGATGAGTCCGAGATGTCACCCTCGCTTGAGATTGCAAGTTTGCAAACGAGGGCAGAGCGATCTTGCAGTGGTTGCAGGGCAGCACTCTGAGAGAGACACTCTGGCAGCATAGGGACCGCCATGCCGTGAAAATAGTGTGACGTCCCTCGCGCGGCAATGAGCATTGTGAGATCGGGTGATTGCTGTGTGAAGGCCGTTGGATCTGCAATGGCGACGACTAGGTTCCAGCCATCACCACTGGGTTCCGCAAAGAGTGCATCATCGATATCGTGCGTGCTTGCTGAATCGATGCTGACGAGAGTCAGGTGGCGCAGATCCTCGCGAGACATCTTGTCGAGTTGAGTGTCTTTTACCAAACTCTCAATCTGCTTGAATTGCTCCTTTGGCAATGGCTTAACAATGCCCGCTCTGGCCGCGCAGTATTCGTTTTCCAATCCCGGTGTGCCTATCGGCCCGAAGGAACGCAGGACTTTGACAGATGGTTTGCCGTCCGAAAATGGGTGCCTCTGCAATTGGCACTGAACCAGATCGCCTGCTTTCGCTCCCAGGCGTGCATTGGGCGCAATAAACAGCCATCGGGTAAAATGCATAAGGTCGGGCACGTCAGGGGCAACGAAAAACGCCTTCCCTTTTTGAACCACCTCGCCAACAAACGTATCGGTCGATGTCGCAATCAGCTTTTCCAGTTCGCCGGCACTTTGCGACTTGCCCGATTTGTCCTTGGCCGGCACGGGTTTAATAATAATCGCGACACGATCTCCCGGAAGAACACGTTGCATTTCGTCAGGCGGCAAAAATATCTCACGCGTATCATCCAAGACGACAAAACCAAAGCGACTCCGCGTCGCTTTGACGGTTCCCTCGGCGTATTCCTTGTCCGCTTCTATCTTTTCTTTCAGACCCTGAAGCTGGCTTAGGGCATTTTTATCTAACATACAGCGAGAGATCTCTTAACCCAGGTTGGCATGACTGGGTAGGTGACTTTATCAATGCACAGATCGTAGCTGAGACCCCCCGACTTTTCACGCTTTTGTGATGGTCAATATAGTGACCAAAAAAATTCATCAAGTGACAATTGACATCGCCGGTCGCGATCGTTTTACTGAAATGGCCCGAAATGAAGAGAGTAGGACGCGGTGGTGATCACACGGTCAGTTGACCCAGCTTTACCGACATGCAGTGATATGCGCGGCCGCTATCTTGTCCCTGAATTGCATCAAATCGTTTACTCAAATACGTTCACAGGAGCGGTTTCATAGACCGATCCTGTGGTGATTAGCGCAGATCATAGTGGGAGAGCACATGTCGCAAACTGCTAGTTTGACCAATGAAGTCACGCAGCTAACGCCAGCTGAAGTTAAGACCTATGTCTTAGATACAAATGTCTTACTTCATGACCCGACGGCAATCGCCGCTTTTGCCGAACACAGAGTGGTGATTCCGATGACAGTGTTGGAAGAGCTTGATCACATTAAAGATCGGCGCGACAAATCGGTGAGCCGGGAGGCCCGAATCGCGATACAAATGATTGATAAGGTCGTCGGCTCGTCGACCCCTCAGGCCATTCAAGAAGGTGTCGATATTCCTGGATCAACGTTGTCAGGCGCGCTAGGTCGCTTGGCAATCTTCCCTGATCAGCTTTTGGGTGCTAACGAGCAGGTGCCTTTTCTTGACAGTACTCAGGATCAAGCAAACGACAATCGCATTATCAATGTCGCGCTCAAATACCAAAGTGAGCATCCCGATGAGTTCGTATGCCTAGTCACTAAAGATATCAATATGAGGATCAAGGCCAAAGGCTCTGGTCTGGAGCATGTAGAGGACTATCGGCATGACCGAGTTCTCGATGACATAGATCTGCTTGCAACCGGTTATAAAAAAAGTGAAGGGCCATTTTGGGAAGGTATCAATCGCGTCGACACTGTCCGTGACGAGGGCATCACGCTGCATCGTGTACCGCGGTCTGAGCTGCCCGAGGCCTATCCCAATCAATTTTTATACGATGATCATGGCTTCATCGCTTTTGTCGACCATGTGGATTCGGAGTTCGTTTATCTCGCCGTAGACAGCCGCGACAATCTCATGAATCAGCGCTTTTGGGGCTTGGCGCCTCGAAATCTCGAGCAGGCCATGGCCATGCGGCTTCTCGACAATGACGATTTGGATATGACCGTATTAACGGGGCCTGCAGGCTCGGGGAAGACCCTGTTGGCCCTGGCTTATGGACTTCATGCCATCTTGGAGCAAAAGAAATTTAAAAAGCTTATTGTTGCGCGCTCGACGCCACCGATGGCGGAGGACATTGGGTTTCTGCCCGGTACCGAAGAGGAAAAAATGGCGCCATGGCTAGCGGCGTTTGACGATAATTTAGAGATTCTTCATGGAGCGGATGAGTGCGCTAACGGCAGCATCGACTACGTGAAAGAGCGCGCTAACCTGCAATTCAAGTCCCTGAACTTTATGCGTGGTAGGTCGTTTAATGGCGCCTACATCATCATTGATGAGTCGCAGGGCCTGACGCAGTTTCAGTTGAAGTCAATTATCAGTCGCGTTGGATCAGATTCTAAAATTGTGGTCCTAGGAAACCTTGCGCAAATAGATAATAAATATATTTCACCTTTGACGTCGGGCCTCACGTATTTGGTAGAGCGGGTAAAGCCTTACCCCCACGCAGGTATGATGCACATCAACGGCATTGTGCGGTCGCGTCTTGCCGCGTTTGCGGAAGAGAATTTATAGGCGTCTCAGTTCCTTAGTCGAACAGGAGAAATTCGATACGGGCCTCGACGGCCCAAGCCGATAGTCGAGGCGAGGACGGACCCTCGGCTCGCCGGTTAAAGGTGGGCTCCAGCTCAAAAAAAAGAAACTCGCGAATACCTTGCGCGCGCAGACGCAACCCAACTTGATAGTTCTCAATATAGTCATCAGGTTCCGAGAGCCCTTTAACACCGGCGTAGAGGTAAGCCGCTCTCTCGAATCCGTTGGCGACCGCCCACTGCCGAACCACGCCTGTGTTTGAAGACCATTTAGTGCCTTCGGAGTCCTCACCATACAAGACGCGATTTTGCGTTCGTATGAGAGATCGCTCTGAGAGTGCGTAGTCTAGATCAAGTTTAGTTGCGCCGAAGGCGCCATCGTCGAAGTCATATTGAGCACGTTGCGACACCCGCAGCGATGTCTTTGGTGTCCACATGGTTTGATATAGGTACTTGACGCCCGGTTTAGGACCGGCGCTAGATAAACCCACAGTAAAGTCGGTTCTGTGCTTACCCGTATCGCTTTGATCTATCCGTACTTGCAGTCCCACTTGGCTTTGGGAGGGGTCGTCTTGATCACCCTCTACTAATTCATCAGGATCGTCTCCGCGAAAAACCAAGTCGACGCGGTCTTCAAGGCGAGGCAAATTAATTTTACCGCCAATGCTCAGTCGGGTTTCGACCCCACGGCGCTCATCCCAATCAGTGGTTACTTTAAGGCGAAGACGAGAATCGGCTATTTCGCTGTCGCCTTCTGAATCACCGAAAAAACCATCTACCCATCGTGTCAGTGCCAGTGTTCTGTCGGTAGCAAAGCGATGACTCGAGTCTACCCATGCACTACCTCGGACCGGCGCATCAATAACCTCATGATCAGCTTGCGTTTCGCCAGATGGGACAGCGTCCACCGGTTCATCAAGCGCAAGCGCTCCCAGGGGAAAGGCAAAAGAAAGTGTCAGGCAAATGCTGATTAGGCGCCAAGGCATACGGTGAGTCTATGCTACATCGAGTTGATTCAGTAAGGGCTGCTGCTCACGTTGCTTACGATATTCACGAAACTGTCATACCTATCGGGGCTAATATCGCCTCGATCAAGCGCCGCTAATACGCCGCAGTGGTGTTGCTCAACGAGATGCGAGCAGTCTCTAAACCGACAATCGTTTAGGTGGGGAGTGAATTCACGAAAGCCCGGTGCGACGAGCTGGGCATCAACATGCTGTAATCCAAACTCGCGAATGCCGGGCGAGTCGATGATGAATCCGCCCTGTGAACGCTGGAAAACTTCTGCTGTGGTTGTTGTATGGCGACCTTTGAGCACGCCTTCCGATAATGCCCCAATCCGCAACTCCCGCTCTGGCAGTAAACGGTTGATTATCGAAGACTTGCCGACGCCACTTTGCCCGACAAAGACGGATGTGGTGGTACCCAAGGCTGAGCTGAGTGACTCAGTGGCGCTGTTGCTGGGTCCTGTTTCGATGATGTCGTAGCCAATCTCGTGGTAGCGATGAAGAAGCGCCCGGCTCTCTGGGTTTGTGTCTACTAAATCGGACTTGTTAAGTATGATAAGGGTGTCGATGTCGGCAAGGTGAGCGGCCACGAGGTACCGATCGATAAGGTTGGCGAAGGGCTCTGGTGCAGGTGCAATGACAATGGCGATTAGATCGACATTGGCCGCAACGGCCTTAAGCTGTCCTCGTGCGTCCGGCCGTTTAAGTTCTGAGTATCTGTCGAGTTGGCCTACGACCACCGCGCCCGATTCGTCCTGCGACCAAAATACTCGGTCTCCCGCCACAAGGTGCGCTAGGTTGGGGCGCAAATGGCAGGATCGTGTACTGCCATTCTCATCCATGACAACGGCCGTTTTGCTGTAGCGTGCGACGATCAGCCCGGGGGCATCGTCATTATCGCCTGCCATTGAGCTGACTCGCCGCTTTGCTGTATTTGCAGTGATGCGCCGGCGTTGCTGGTCTGTGAGTCGTCGATTTCCCATCAGATCAGTGTACCCTGTCACGCGGCGGAGTGATGCAATTGGGCTTTTTTAAGGGTGTCGATAGATGAGTAAAGACGCGAGATTGATATGGGTCGATATGGAAATGACCGGCCTTAATCCAGATACGGATCGTGTGATAGAGATTGCAACGATCGTTACCTCGCAGGAACTCGAGATTTTGGCGGAAGGGCCGGTGATCGCGGTCCATCAGAGTGAGAATGCGCTACTGGCAATGGACGAGTGGAATACCCGCACGCATACGCGATCGGGCTTGGTTGAACGCGTTAGAGCCAGTAGCCACACAGAGGCCACGGCCACCCAAGCAACCCTCGCGTTTCTGGAAGAGTGGGTAACACCGAACAGCTCCCCGATGTGTGGTAACTCGATTTGTCAGGATCGGCGGTTCATGGCTAGACATCTCCCGGACCTTGAGACGTTTTTTCATTATCGCAATTTGGACGTTACGACACTTAAGCTCCTGGCCACCTATTGGCGACCCGATTTACCGCCCGCATCGAAGCGCAATGTTCACGAGGCGCTAGCTGACATTCGTGAGTCGATCGAAGAGCTACGCTATTTTCGAGAGCACCTTATTAGACTCTAACCGGCGCTTAGTACCCGTGCTGGGCAAGGGCCCAGGACACATGCTCCCTCACTAAAGCCGACGCGTCGCTTTCGCGTGATTTGAGCGCGACGACAACCGCATGGCTGGTTGGTGCATTACCCAGTGCGATAGCAATATTTCGAAGCCAGCACTCATAACCTATTCGACGAATGGGTGAGCCTTTCAGTCGCTCTTCGAATGCCTCTTCCGACCAGGCGAACAGGTCGATCAAATCAGAATTATCGAGGTCCCAGCGCGGAGCGAAGTCGGCTTCGGTTGTCTTAGAGGCGAACTTGTTCCACGGGCACACCAACTGACAGTCGTCGCAGCCATAAATGCGGTTACCCATTTTCGACCGCAGATTTTCATCAATCGACCCTTTATGTTCAATCGTGAGGTAGGAAATGCAGCGCCTGGCGTCCAGTACGAAGGGTGCGACAAAGGCATCCGTCGGGCAGGCGCTCAAGCATGCGGAGCAGGTTCCGCAGTGCTTCTCCTCCTGCGGCATGGAGAGGGGAAGAGGGATGTCGGTGTAGATTTCGCCAAGGAAAAAGTAGGAACCTGCCGATGAATTAATCATCATCGTATTTTTCGCAATCCAGCCCAGGCCGGCTTGCTCAGCTATGGCCCGTTCGAGCACGGGAGCGCTGTCGACAAAGGCTCTAAACTCGCCCGAGCCGAGTTCTGAGCAAATGCGCTGAGCCAGTTTGGCAAGTCGTGAACGTATGAGTTTGTGGTAATCGCGCCCGAGCGCATAGCGTGATATGAAGCCTTTGTCCGTATTCTCTAAGACCTGCCATGCATCAGCGGCTTCGGGTAAATAATCCATTCGACATGAAAGTACGGTGCAGGTACCGGGCACGAGTTCAGCGGGGCGGCTCCGCTTCGTACCGTGGCGCTCCATCCACTCCATGGTGCCGTGATAGCCAGCATCCAACCACTTCTGCAGATAGGCCTCATTGTCGCCGAGATCAACACCGGTAAACCCCACTTCCTGAAACCCAAGTTCTCGTGCCCAGGACTGGATGGTTTCGACTAACTCACTGTGGTTGGCGCTATTCACGACGCTATTGTGACAGATCGGCACCAGAGCGCGGTACACTTTACCGATGAGTGATTTTGGTTCTGTCAGGTTATTCCTCAAAGATGAAGCTGCCACCGTGAAAGCCGGCACTCAGCTTGCAGTGGCTCTCAATGCCGGTGCGGTGATTTATCTTGAAGGGGATCTTGGTGCTGGTAAAACGACTTTTACCCGAGGCGTTTTGCGAGCCTGTGGTTATCAAGGCTCGGTGAAGAGCCCTACCTATACGCTGTGCGAGCCCTATGAGCTAAGTGACGGACTGCAGCTATGCCATTTTGATCTATATCGATTATCCAATCCCGAGGAGCTGGAGTTTCTAGGTATTCGGGACTATGTCGCAAGTAATGCGATATTATTTATCGAGTGGCCAAATCGTGGCGAGGGATGGCTACCCCCCGCTGATCTGAGTGTTAGTCTCTCCGAGTCTGGCGAGGGTCGCGAACTAACTATGGTCGCACTCACCGCACGCGGAGGTGTCATGGCGGCGCAGTTTGGAGAGCAGAGTGTATAAGCCATTGCGTCTGAAGATTTTGATGTGCCTCGCTCTTGGTCTGTTGCCTTCCCTGACTGTGGCTAGCGTCGAGGTCAACGATATCCGACTCTGGCGGGCACCAGATCACACGCGAGTCGTGCTCGATCTGTCAGGCGCCACGTCGCATAAGGTTCTGGAGCTGGCTAATCCCTCACGCTTGGTTCTCGATCTTAATAGCACGTCGATGGCAGGACTGTTGACCGATCTGCCATTAGAGGGCACGCCTATTTCCCGAGTCCGATCGGGTATACGTGAAGGCGAGCACTTACGCGTTGTGTTTGATCTGTCGTCCGAGGTAGAGCCTAAGAGTTTTCAGTTGCCACCTAACGAGCGGACCGGTCATCGCTTGGTGTTAGACCTGTTTGATGCGAACCAGCAAGTGCAGCCTATTATCGCTCCACCAAAAAAGTCAGTGATAAAAAGCGATGTGAGGCGTCCAGTTGTTGTTGCTATTGATGCAGGTCACGGTGGTGAGGATCCCGGTGCCTTGGGCCCGAAGAGCCTGCGTGAAAAAAATATCGTTTTGCAGATAGCTAATCGGCTAAACGCGAAGTTCGAACGTTCTCCCATGTTCCGACCGGTGATGATACGAACAGGTGATTATTACGTCACGCACAAGGGACGTCGCGATCTTGCACGAAAAAATCAAGCGGATCTTTTTATATCCGTTCACGCGGATGCTTTTACGCATCCGTCAGCTAATGGCGCCTCGGTTTATGCCTTGTCGACGCGCGGCGCAACGTCCACGACCGCACAATTTTTGGCAAATAAAGAGAATGCTGCGGATTTGGTGGGGGGGGTCGCTGTGTCAGACATGGATGACGTTTTAGCGGGCGTCCTGACCGACTTATCCATGACAGGGACACTTGATTCAAGCTTAAGTGTCGGCTCTGAGGTGTTGGGAGAGATGGGCAAGGTTGCGCAGAGACTTCACAAAACCAAGGTCGAGCAGGCGGCATTTTTAGTCCTAAAGTCACCTGATATTCCGTCTATATTGGTTGAGACGGGATTTATTTCGAATCCAAAGGAGTCATCGTTACTGGCAACACCGAGCTACCAAGACAAAATGGCCAATGCTATTTTCGCCGGTGTTCAGCGGTGGTTTAAATCGAATCCACCGCCGGGCACGTTATTCGCGAGAGCGTCCTCTACTGCTGCGCCTGCGGATGCTGCGCCTGCGGAGCGAACCGTTAAGGTGGTCCAAGGCGACACCCTGTCGGCCATCGCGCAAAGGTATGCGGTATCTGTGCAGGATTTGCGCGTTAGTAATGCACTATCCTCCAACACGATCCAAGTGGGGCAGGTCCTCATTATCCCGGAGTCGGGTTGATGGCTGAGGGCAAGATTAGGCAGTTAGACAATCGACTCGCCAATCAAATTGCGGCGGGTGAGGTGGTGGAGCGACCAGCCTCGGTCGTCAAAGAATTACTTGAGAATGCGCTGGATGCAGGTGCTGATAGCGTCTCGGTTGATATTGAAGACGGTGGCGTCAAACGTATTCGTGTGACAGACAACGGTACCGGCATCGAGGGCGGTGACTTGCGTCTAGCGTTAACCCGGCACGCCACGAGTAAAATCGCATCAATAGACGATTTAGAGGCGGTGGTTACGCTGGGGTTCAGAGGTGAAGCACTAGCGTCGATCTCATCGGTCTCTAAGCTGTCGGTGACATCAAACACGACTGATAATCCTAGTCGCGGACAAATGGCACGTTGCGAGGGGCGTGATATGTCTGTGGCGAGCTCGCCGGCATCGCACCCCCGTGGCACCACCCTCGAGATTCGCGACCTCTTTTACAACACGCCTGCGCGCAGGAAGTTTTTGAGAACCGAACGGACCGAATTTTCGCGCATTGAAGAGGTAGTGAAGCGCACCGCTCTGGCGCGTCCTGATGTCAGCCTGGTGTTATCGAACAATGGCAAGGTGGTGCACCGTTTGCCAGCCGCGCTGGGGGAGCAAGATCATCAGCGCCGGGTGATTAGTATTTGTGGTGAGGCATTTGCCACCCAAAGCGTCGTCGTCGATCGCGTTGCGCATGGTCTATCGTTGCGAGGCTGGGTGGGTGTGCCAACGTTTTCTCGGTCTCAGGCGGATTTACAGTACTTTTTTGTCAATGGCCGTGTCGTCAGAGACAAAGTGATCACGCATGCTGTTCGGCAAGCCTATCGCGATGTGCTTTATGGCGGACGCCATCCTGCCTATGTTTTATATTTGGAGCTTGATGCCGATCGCGTCGACGTCAATGTACACCCAACAAAACACGAAGTCCGATTCAGGGACAGTCGCGCGGTCCATGGATTTGTCTTCAGCACTCTGGGTCGTACGCTCGCCGACGTGAGGCCGTCGGACACAGGTAATCACGCCAATATTGCGCAGCTTGACCAGTCCTCATTACCTGAGGATCCGTTCCGACAGGTTTCGATGGGACTCAATATCCCGCGCGGTGTGGATAGCATCGGTGACAATGTGGCTTCGCTTTTTGGCGCCAAACCGTCGGGTATGCTGCTGCCCGCCGGTGGTGCCAGTGACTTCTATCAATCACGTGTTGCCGGAGTGCAGGATGGCGGTTCATTGCAAGTTGAAGCGGACGGAGCATCTGAGATACCGCCCCTTGGCTTTGCGGTTGCACATCTCCACGGTGCTTATATTGTGGCGCAAAACACCTTTGGTATGGTGCTGGTCGATGCGCATGCAGCCCATGAGCGTATAACCTATGAGCGGCTTAAGGCGGCCCGGACGACGCAGTCAATAGCCAGTCAGCCTTTGCTTGTACCTATATCTGTAGCCCTCTCAACCGCAGAGATGGGAGCCTTTGAAGAGTTTTCAGGATTATTCTCGGAGCTCGGCATAGGGATCGATATTGGCGGTGAAGACAGCATACTCATTCGTGAAATACCAACCATCTTGGCCCGAGAAAATGCTGAGCGGCTGGTTCGTGATGTCCTCGCTGATTTGGCAGATGTCGGACACAGCGACCGTCTATCCGCCCGTATGGATGAGCTGTTGGCGACTATGGCCTGTCATGGGTCTGTGCGAGCGAACCGCCCTCTGTCGATTACGGAGATGAATGCGCTGTTACGGGATATGGAAACGACTGAAAACTCGGGCCAATGCAATCATGGGCGTCCGACATGGGTCCAGTTGACTCATGAGGCGCTCGATAAGCTCTTCTTACGAGGCCAGTAACGTGAGTGAGCCCCTGATTTGCCTGCTAGGGCCAACGGCCGCTGGCAAAACGGACACGGCAGTTGCCCTCGCTCAAGCCTTTAATGCTGAACTGATTAGCGTTGACTCGGCGCTGGTATATCGTGGACTGGAAATTGGTGCAGCACAGCCCGAGTATCCGCACCATTTGATTGATATACGTGACCCTAGCGATGTTTATACGGCAGCGCAGTTTGTTCGTGACGCAGTCGCCTGTATCGCGGATGCAAAATCGAGAGGGCGACGCACGATTCTGGTCGGTGGCACCATGATGTACTTCAACGCGCTCATTGAAGGCCTTTCCAATATGCCGGCGTCCGATCCAGAAGTGCGTGCCGCCATCGAAGCCGAGGCGGCCGAGCGTGGATGGCCGGCGCTGCACCGTGAATTAGCTCGTGTCGATCCTGTGACGGCAAGCGTCTTACATCCTAACCACAGCCAGCGGATTGCGCGCGCTTTGGAGGTCTTTCGGCTAAGCGGTTCGGCTATGAGCGAGTTAAAGCGCGCCGATAGTGGGGAGCGGCGTCGGGCGATCTGCGTAGCCTTGGCGCCCGCTGAGCGATCGGTGCTACACGCGCGGATTGAGGCTCGATTTGATAAAATGTTGAGGCAGGGCTTCGTAGAGGAGGTCGATGCACTCTACCGACGCGGTGATTTGCATGTCGACCTTCCCGCGATTCGCGCCGTGGGTTATCGCCAGATTTGGTCACATTTGTCGGGTGAGTATTCGCTCGAGGAAGCCAGAGCCAAGGGCATTGCTGCGACACGGCAGTTAGCGAAGCGACAAATAACATGGCTTCGAAGCTGGTCTGGTCTACACTGGGTAAGCAGCGATGCAAAAAACGCGACAGATGTGGTCAAAAAGCGGTTTATGAACTACCTAAGCGCGCCGCTGTCGTAGTACTATTCGGGCCCCGAATTTGGGGATATTGGGTCGCCTCATTCTTTGCGACCACTGACAATTTAAGGAGTCACCATGTCATCAAAAGGGCAAACGTTACAAGACCCTTACCTCAATGCACTCAGGAAAGAGCGCATCCAGGTTTCTATCTACCTCGTCAATGGTATTAAGCTGCAGGGCCAGATCGAGTCATTCGACCAGTTTGTTATTTTGCTTAAAAATACGGTCTCTCAGATGGTGTACAAGCACGCCATTTCTACTGTAGTGCCCGCGCGGAACGTGCGCATTCCTGTGGCGCCGGGTGAGGAAGAAGCTGCATAACATCCAGGTTGAACGCGGCTTAATCAATCGCTTACGCGTGATCAATCGCTTACGCGCCTGCTCCCGCGCGTGAAGACAGTCTATGTTTTTTGATATCCGACGCGGTGGCGAATGCGCCGTGCTTGTGCAAATAGCCATAGATGGCGGCTCAAATGAACCCGATCTGAGTGAGTTTATCGAACTGGTCCGTTCGGCGGGGGGAGACCCCGCTGTCGTCGTCAGGGGCTCGCGGCGTTCACCGACGGCTAAGTTTTTCGTGGGTAAGGGCAAGCTTGACGAAATCGCCTCTGAAGTGGAGCGCGTCGAGGCGGATCTCGTCGTGTTCAACCATATCTTGTCGCCGAGTCAAGAGCGCAATCTCGAAGCACACTTGCAATGCAGGGTGATAGCTCGAACCGGGCTCATTCTCGATATTTTTGCGCAACGCGCACGCACCCACGAAGGTAAGCTCCAAGTTGAGCTTGCACAGCTAAAGCACATCAGTACACGCTTAATTCGTGGCTGGACTCACCTAGAGCGCCAGAAGGGCGGTATCGGCTTACGAGGCCCCGGCGAGACTCAGCTTGAGACTGACCGGCGACTCCTGCGGGCTCGGGTAAGTACGATTGAGTCACGATTGGATAAGGTCCGTCAGCAGCGCACGCAAAACCGACGAGCGCGGCAGCGTGCTGAAGTGCCCTTGGTATCTCTGGTTGGATACACTAATGCAGGCAAGTCGACACTGTTTAATACTTGGTCGGAATCGGCCGTATACACAGCAGATCAGTTGTTCGCCACGCTCGACCCAACATTGGCTCGCGTCGATATTGATGGATTAGGCGGTGTGATAATCGCCGATACCGTGGGGTTTATTGCAGATCTCCCGCACACATTGGTTGAGGCATTCCGGGCCACGCTTGAAGAGACGTTGAATGCATCACTGCTTATTCACGTTATCGATGTGGCTGCAGACGATCGTGATTTTCTAAAAAAAGAAGTAGAGGCAGTACTCGACGAGATAGGAGCGGGTGATATCCCCCAGCTCATTGTATTTAACAAAATCGATCTACTCGAACGCGAACCTCGCGTTACTCGAGATGGTGAGGGTCGGCCTGATACGGTATCCATATCAGCGAAGACGGGCGCCGGTCTAGAGCAGTTAAAACACGCCATTGGCGAGCGACTTGCGGGGCGCTTTTTCAGCGGCTGCGTCGAATTGACGCCTGCCCAGGCGAAGCTACGTGCCGCTCTTTACGACATGGGCGCTGTAAAAACAGAGGATTGGTTAGAGGCTGGCGGAAGCGCACTTACTATTTATTTACCCGAGTCTGATTGGATGCGGTTGCGGCAGCAATACAGTTTTTACGCAAAGGGTGGTGATGATGCCCCCGACGGCCACAGGATTTGTTAGACTGTGTGCCTCAACTAACGAGGAAAAGAATATGTCATGGAATGAGCCCGGTGGCGGTAATCGTCCGCGCGATCCTTGGGGTGGAAAGGATCAGGGTCCACCCGACCTCGATGAGGCCTTACGTAAACTCCAAAGTCAGCTAAGCGGCCTATTCGGCGGCCGGTCGGGTGGTGGTGGCAGTAGCCGTGGCCTCGGTGGTCTACTTGGCATCGCCGCAGTCGCCATTGTCACCATCTGGGGCTTACTCGGTTTGACCCAGATTGGCGAGCAGGAACGGGCAGTCGTCTTGCGGCTAGGGGAATATAGTCGTACAGCATCGCCGGGTCTATTTTGGTACCCCCGCGGCATAGACACCATTACACGGGTCAACATCACGCAGGTGCGCGCGGCGCAGTTCAGAGAGACCATGTTGACCCAGGACGAAAACATCGTCGATGTCAGCATGTCGGTGCAATACGTCATTAACGACCCGATTAACTTTGTTCTCGAGGTGCGCGATCCGGAGCGCTCACTGCAGCATGCGGCGCAGAGTGCGCTAAGGCACGTTGTGGGTGACAGCACCATGGGATTGGTGTTGACAGAGGGACGAGCGGCAATAGCCATACAAGTTCGTGACCGTCTGCAGCAATACCTGGTGAACTACACAACTGGAATCACGGTTCAGAAGGTCAACATTGACGATGCCAGTCCGCCCTCGCAAGTTCAGGAGGCATTCGATGACGTGATTAAGGCGCGGGAGGACGAGGAGCGTGTAAAGAACGAAGCTGAATCCTATGCCAACGGTATCGTGCCAGAAGCAAGGGGACGCGCTCAGCGAATCAAGGAAGAAGCAGAGGCTTATCGGCAGCAGGTGATTGCGAAGGCTACCGGTGAGGCGGATCGATTTGACCAGCTCCTTACCGAATATGCCAAGGCGCCAGAGGTTACTCGCGAACGGCTTTACTTAGATGCGATGGAGTCGGTCTTAACGAATACGAGTAAAGTGATAGTCGATATGGAAGGTGGTAATAATATGATGTATCTGCCACTCGACAAGCTGGCGCCGGCTAGCGGAAATTCCGCGCTGCCGGGCTCTGCATTGAATCGCGGCATTTCGCCGCAGCAGTTGAGAGACGTTACCGATGCGGTAACGGAGCAGCTTCGCCGTGATCTGGGAAGCCGTAACGGACGGGGAGGGCGCTGATCATGTCTAAACAAAACTTATTGGGAACCATCGTCTTTCTCGGCTTTGTAGTACTGAGCAACTCAGTCTTCATTGTCAGTGAAACGCAGCGAGGGGTTTTACTCAAATTTGGTGAGGTGGTTAGGGCGGATTTGCAGCCTGGACTGCATTGGAAAGTGCCTTTTGTCGATTCAGTTCGAAAGTTTGACGGCCGCATCTTGACGGTGGATTCAACGCCCGAGCGATATTTTACGCAAGAGCAAAAGCAGCTTATTGTCGATTCTTACGCCAAGTTCCGTATTATCGATACGGCCAAGTACTACACCGCGACCAGTGGAGAGGAATTTCGAGCCGCAGCGTTGTTGTCACAGCGAATTAATGATGACCTCCGAAACCAAGTTGCGGGTCGGACTGTTCAGGAAGTTGTTTCTGGCGAGCGCGATCAGCTGATGGAGGCTGTCAAGGCGCGCCTCAATCAGACCGTTCTCACTGAGCTTGGCGTTGAAGTCATTGACGTTCGCGTCAAGAAGATCGACCTTCCGAACGAGGTTTCTCAGTCGGTCTATCGGCGGATGAATGCGGAGCGAGAGAAAGAGGCTAAGGAGTTGCGATCAGAGGGTAAGGAAATTGCTGAGGGTATGCGCGCTGAGGCAGACCGCAAGGTCACCGTTATCGAGGCTGAGGCTGTTCGTGATGCTGAGATTATTCGTGGCGACGGTGACGCTACTGCAACGGGCATTTACGCGAATTCATTCAATCGTGATCCCGAATTTTACGCGTTCACTCGCAGCTTAAATGCGTATCAGCAGACCTTCGCCAGTGGCAGAGATATTATGTTGCTTCAACCAGACAGTCAGTTCTTTCAGTATTTGGGGAACCCCGAAGCGGATAAGTAATCTTCCACTGTAACTCTGAGCTCGTACCAGCGATACTAGAGTGCGAGCAATGGGCGGCGAACCGCCGCCCAACTCCAGAGTTTGGAACGCAACATGTCTGATACAACACGGTGGCTGCTCCCTAATGGGATCGATGAGCTTTTGCCCGAGCAGGCGAGTCGCGTCGAAGACTGTCGGCGGCTCTTACTAAATACCTGCGCGAGTTGGGGCTACGAGTATGTCGTACCGCCACTTGTCGAATTTGAAGAATCGTTGCTTGTCGGTTTAGGTGCGGATCTGGAGCAGTTAACCTGTAAGTTTTCGGATCGAGAGACCGGCAAAACCCTAGCGGTGCGGGCCGACATCACGCCACAAGTTGCTCGAATCGACGCACACAGCCTCGGTCGCGAGGGCGTCACGCGCCTTTGTTATGCCGGATCTACCCTAAAGAGCATGGCGAATACGATTCCTGCTGACCGGAGTCCGGTCCAACTGGGCGCTGAGATCTTTGGCTGCAGTGGCATTGACGCTGACGTCGAGGCAATCGAGCTGTTGCTCTCTCTGGTTGAGCGGAGTGGTCTATCAGGTATCACCGTAGATGTGGGTCATGTCGCGTTTTGCGACTTGGTCATGGACGCGGCCGGTATCGACGCCGAGTGTAAGGCGCAGATCCTGGCGCTTTTGGCACGCAAAGCCAGTTCAGAGCTGACGCAGTTTCTGACAGGATTTCCCGACGTACAGCGCGAAACGATCGCACTGTTGGCATCGATGCACGGCGATCGGGACGTTCTGGAGCGCGCCCGCGCGGCATTTGCGGATATTGACGGGGTCGATGCGGTACTCACGGACATAGCGACTGCTCTGGCGTGTTGTGACCGGATAGGCTGCAAGCTGAATGTGTACATCGATTTGACCGAAGCACACGGGTATCGCTATCACTCGGGTCTGGTCTTCGCGCTGTACGCCAAGGAGCTAGGCACAGCGATTGCCAAGGGAGGGCGTTATGATGGCGTCGGCGAGGTATTTGGACGCACTCGATCAGCAACCGGCTTTGCGGTGGACTTGAAAGCATGGGCGTCGCTTGCTTCGCTTGAAGCACCCTCGACAGTCTTTGTCGCCTCGCCAGTCGACAGCTGTAGCGATCTTGCTGTGAAAGAGCAGGCGTTGCGTGCGTCGGGTGTCGTCGTAATAAAAGCTGTCGGCGGAGAGATCGATCGACGATGTGAGCAAAAATTAGTAAAGCGCCATCATGAGTGGCTTCTTGAGTCAGTGGGGAAAAGTAATGGGTCGTAATGTCGTCGTGCTCGGCACGCAATGGGGCGATGAAGGCAAGGGAAAAATCGTCGATTTGCTAACAGAGCAGGCCGCGGCAGTGGTGCGCTTTCAGGGCGGTCACAATGCCGGCCACACGCTGGTCATAGAGGGCGAAACGACGGTCCTGCATGTTATTCCCTCTGGCGTTTTACGTGATGGCGTCGAGTGTTTGATCGGTAATGGCGTGGTCTTGTCTGCCGAGGCGCTGCTCAAAGAGATAAATGCACTCGAAGCGCGTGGTGTGCCGGTCCGTGAACGCTTACGAATTTCATCAGCGTGCCCCTTGATTCTTCCGTATCACGTGGCGCTCGATCTGGCGCGCGAGGCTCGGCGCGGGAAAAAGAAGATTGGGACTACGGGCCGCGGTATTGGCCCAGCCTACGAGGATAAGATTGCAAGACGCGGTTTGCGGCTCGGCGACTTGAAGGATAGGCAGAAGTTTTCTGACTCGTTACGCGAAGTCCTCGAATACCATAACCATGCGCTAGTACATTATTACGGTGCTGAGGCACTTAATTTTGATGAGGTACTCGCTACCGTATTGGCCGAAGGTGAGCAGTTGTTGCCAATGATGGCCGATGTCACGTCACGACTCCATGAATTCCGTGAGTCAGGCGCCAATATTATGTTTGAGGGGGCGCAAGGTTCCCTACTCGATATTGACCACGGTACATATCCGTTCGTCACAAGTTCTAATACGACCGCAGGTAGCACTGCTACGGGTTCTGGCTTTGGTCCCTTATATCTTGATTATGTGCTCGGCATTACAAAGGCTTACACCACCCGCGTTGGCTCAGGGCCATTTCCTACGGAGCTGTTTGACGCTGTCGGCCAGCGACTGGCTGAGCGTGGGCACGAGTTTGGCGCAACAACGGGTCGCCCCAGGCGATGCGGTTGGTTTGACGCGGTGGCGCTGAAAGCGGCTGTTCAAATTAATTCTTTGTCAGGCTTGTGCCTGACAAAGCTCGACGTTCTCGACGGGCTAGAGGAGATTTCTATTTGCGTGGGCTATACCGACGCAGAGGGGAATTCGATGATGGGTGGTGCTGAAAACTACGACGACCTTCACCCAGTGTACAAACGTGTGCCGGGCTGGCAGGAGTCGACCGTCGGTGTAAAGCGGGTCGAGGATCTGCCCGCGGCCGCTAGAAGCTACATAACCACGTTGGAGACACTGGTGGGGGCTCCGATTGATATTATTTCGACTGGCCCCGATCGAGCCGAGACGATTGTACTCAGGAACCCGTTCGACTGATGCTGACATTGACGAAGATACTGTCGCTGTTCGTCTATCCGATGTCACTCGGACTATGCTTGATTGCCCTGTCGTTGTGGGGGCAGTTACGCGGTAACCGCGCGGCAGCCGGACTCTTAACCTTCTTAGCGCTGGGCGTATTTTATGTGCCTTCGACGCAATTCGGTGTTGATACGTTTGCCGCACCACTCGAGGCACGGTATCCCGCATTTGCACCGGAGGAGCTTCCAAATGCCGATGCGATAGTCGTGCTGGGAGGGGGTATAGAAGCGGAGGGTAAATTTGGCCGCTGGGGAGACCTCAACGAGGCGAGTGATCGCATACTATTGGGCGCTGAGTTGTGGCATTCCAAGAAGGCGCCACGAGTTATTGTCAGTGGTGGGGGTACACAAGGGCCGATTTCAGAAGCGGCAAGAATGCGGGACGTCTTAATTAGGTTGGGCATTCCAACTGACGCCATAATGTTGGAAAACGCCAGCCTGACCACCCAGGAAAATGCAAAAAAGGTAGCTCAATTAACGGGAGTGTCTGGCCAGCACATATTGTTGGTGACGTCGTCGCTGCATATGCGTCGCGCATTAGCATTATTCACCACACAGGGTTTTACTGTAACGGCTGCGCCTGCCGATCATCGCGTCCACAAATACCCGCACGCGATACCGGGCTGGATGCCCACCGTCGAGCACATGACGACCAGCACTGCGGCCATTCACGAGTGGGTAGGCTTTTGGGTCTACGACCTACTTGGGCGGTTCCAGCCCGCTGACGAGCAACAGGTGGCGTCAGATGAGTAGTAGTTTTACGTCGCTGTAGTTCCGCCCTGTCCAGCGCCGAAAAGCGCGATAAAAGCTATTCACCTCAGCGTAACCCAAGTCCCAAGCGAGACACTTTCCCGGAACCCAGTCTTTGGCCAGACTCTCCTCGCAGCGAAAGCGACGCACGGCATCAAGAACGAGTTGGTAAGTCACGCCGTCCTTGCTTAGTCGACGCCGCAAGGTTGTGGGACTGATTCGTAGACTATCGGCGAGTGTGTGAGAACGAATACGACTCAGGTCACCGGTTAAGAGTACATCGATGACTTTGAGTGTTGTGTGGGATAGCTTGTTTTTAGGTCTAGATGCGAAAAACTCCCACAGGCGTTCAGGCGGCTGGGCAGGTTGCTCTCTTAACCGAAGCGCGAAAATATCAGTGCTACCCGTCCATGCAAGTGGTGCAGGTGCGTTGTTGTCCTTTGTTTGTCCGCTGCTGGAAGTCGATTGTGTGTCTGATAAGTAAGAAGTCATGGTCACGTCCTTGTTGGTTGATCGCCCGTCCGTGGGCGATTTTTAAAATAGCTCAGAAATGACGTTATTCCAAAGTTTGCTCAAATTTGATGAATTTTGGTTGTGCAATTCTGGTTGTGCAATTCTGGTTGTGCAATTTTGTTTGTGTAGCGAAGAGCACCTAAGGAACAGCGTTGCCGCTGCAACGCTTGTGCGCCCCGATAGGAATCTGTTGTGTCGCAGGAACCATCACAGCTAATTGCGGTTCGTATTGCTCTGGATAAGACCGCAACACGTTTGTTCAGCAGAGCATTCCGCCACAGCACCATTGTTCTTGCGCCTTCTGCAACCCACTGGAAATAAGGGATCTCGTCTGCACCGACTTTTTAGACAGCTGTCTCATGATGCGCTTCAGGGGCAGCTAGAGGACGCTCTGAACAACCTGTGACAGCTCGAGAAGGGCAGGTGTTTGCTCATTTCGAAAGCTGATTGGCCTAGTGAGACACGACAGAGCGTTACCCTCAACGCGATGGGAACTTGTAACTGCGGTGTGAACCTGCGACTGCGGTTTGAACTTGCCACTTCGGTGTGAGCTCGTGGCGTAATCGCCTCTTATTTACTGCTGCCCACTTCTCGGCGTAGGAGATCAACAACCTTGGGTGTGAACTGTTCGACAGATCTTACTGACAAGACTGTAGGGGAGTGATCAACCCGTTATATCGCTGTGCCATTACCTCGATAACTTGATTGTCTTTTGACCAGGATCTAGTTTGTGCCTTGGCGATGGAATAAAAAAAACGACGGAGTTGATATGAAGCCACTTGAGACAATCACCGTGCTCGAATTCTCAACAATGATTACTGCGTCTCTTGCCTCGATGATGCTGGCAGAACAGGGTGCGAGAGTCATTAAGGTGGAGCCGATGGCAATGGGAGACCCCATGCGCTACATCGGTTCTCGCAAAGAGGATATCTCGGCCTTATTTGCCAACTGTAACCGAGGCAAAGAATCACTGCGGATAGACTTAAAGTCAGAACTTGGCATTCAGGTCATCAAAGATATGATGCCATCGGTTGATATCGTTATTCACAACTTCCGTCCGGGTGTTATGGATAGGATTGGTCTGGGGTCTGAGGCACTTCGTGCACTTAATCCAAAACTCATTTATGCAGCAATATCAGGATTTGGGACCACGGGGCCGATGCGCGACGCGCCTGCCTATGATCCGATCATCCAGGCACACGCAGGGATAGCGGCAACACAGGGACAGGGCGATCAGCCTGCGTTCATGCGCACCTTGTTGTGCGACAAAATCACTGGGTATACCGCGTGCCAAGCGGTGACCAGCGCACTATTTATGCGAGAGCGAACAGGTATGGGACAGCATATTGATCTGTCTATGATCGATTCGGGACTGTTCTTTATTTTTCTCGATGGTTTTCAGAACCATACGTTGCTGAGTGACGATCATGAGCGGGCTGGGATGCTGATTGATATTTTGTACGACCCCTGGGTCTGCAGTGACGGTGGCGTTGTCATTTCTGCGGGTAGCTATGAGATGCAGAAGCGATTTCTCACATCAATCGACATGCCCCACTTACTCGATGATCCTCGATTTGCAACGTTTGAAAATCAGATGCGGCATATTCAGACCTTAAAGGCGCTCGTCGCCGAGCGATGCAAGGAACTGAGTTGTGACGACATGGTAGCGCGACTGCGGGCGGTGGATGTGCCGTGCGCAAAGGTCATGACTCGAGAGGAGGTTCTCGCTCAAGCACAGCTCGAAGCAAACGGCTGCGTCGATGTTTATGATCATCCGATCGCTGGCAAGTCTCGGCGTATACTCGCGCCACCGATGTTTGGTGGTGAGCGTCTGCAGCCTGGCACAGGTGCCCCCGGACATGGCGAGCACAGTCAGCAGGTGCTTGAGAGTTTCGGTCTGAGTGATACGACAATTGACGAGCTGAAAGCCAAGGCAGTGGTCACTTAATTACATATTTACTGGGAGTAAATTTTGTGCGGATAGAGGGAAAGCGCGCCGTCATAACGGGTGGTGCGAGTGGCATTGGGTTGGCTATTGCGCACAGGTTAGTGGGTGCCGGCTGCGCTGTTGTCATTGCGGACATAGACACCGCAGCACTTCAACGGTGCTCGACCGAACATGCTGACTTTCTGTTGTACGAATGCGATGTCACCAAACGAGAGTCGCTCGAGGCCCTGGCGGGTTTTGCTTGGTCAACCCTTGGGGGCGTCGACTTGGTTTTTGCAAACGCGGGAGTGGGTCTGCCGCTCAAGCCGCTATTAGACCAGACTGAGGCACATGCGCGTTGGGTGATGGAGGTTAATTATTTCGGGGTGTGGCATACGCTTCAGGTATTTGGTCCCCGTCTTATCGAGCAGGGGACAGAGTGTCACCTCGTTGTCACGGGCTCCGAAAATAGCGTCGCCGTGCCCGCTCCCTTGCTGGGCGCCTACAATGCCAGCAAGCATGCAGTTCTTGGTTTAACCGAAACATTCGATCGGGAAACACCTGATTTCCTAGGTGTCAGCATTCTATGTCCGGGCCTTGTGATGACCAATATTTTGTCTTCCTTGGAGAAAATTCCCGATGCATTTGGCGGTCCTGAATCTACACCGATCGGTAAGTCTAATCTGGGGTTTACGCCTGATCAGATTGCTATCAACGCACTCGCGGGGGTCGACGCAGAGGACTTTTACATCTTCACGCATCATTGCAATCGCGACATGGTTGCTGAGCGACTGTCTAATCAAATCGGGGCTATTGAGCGCCAGACGCAGCCAAACGACGGCAGTGACATTTGTAACACCCGTCACCTTTTGGGCGATGTATTTGAACAAATG
>ERZ802830.408-NODE-408-length-42927-cov-9.89378_pt1 | contig 42927 bp, 46 predicted proteins | sample MGYA00345654_ERZ802830 | MGnify/ENA primary metagenome ERZ802830 (study PRJEB30503, sample SAMEA104212375) | marine metagenome | biome: Westerlies Biome; feature: [SRF] surface water layer (ENVO:00010504) within the epipelagic zone...; material: water... | reverse complement strand
GCGCAGTAGCCCCGGGGCGCAGCCAGCAGGATCTTGCGCTGAGCATCTATCGCCGCCATGACTCCATCGTAGGTCCCCGCGGTGACGGCCGCCCGGTCGCACGACAGGCGGCGTTCGCGCACTCCACCTCGTCCACCTCCTACCCTCATGCCATGGCGTTAGAGACGGGCCCGGATTCCCCTGTTCCCGTTCGCGCGGTGTCACAGATGCTCAGCGACTGGATAGGAAAACTGGGCGCCATCTGGGTCGAAGGCGAAGTGGCCGACTTCCGCCCCCGCTCGCAGGCGCGCATGCAGTTCTTAACACTGAGAGACATCGAGGCCAGTGCCTCACTTACGGTCGTCGCCGATTCAGAACTCGTCGGCCGGCTCGACCCACCGCTGGAGCCGGGAGCCCGCATCGTGGTCTGGGCTCGACCGGAGTTCTGGGCTGGTCGCGGCAGTCTGCAGTTGCGTGCCCGAGCCATCCGCTCCGTCGGCATCGGAGAACTCCTCGCTCGTCTCGCCCAACTTCAAGCAACCCTGGCCGCCGAGGGACTGTTCGCTCCAGAACGCAAGAAGACACTTCCGTTTCTACCGGGTCGCGTCGGTCTGATCTGCGGCCGCAACAGCGACGCCGAGCACGATGTCGTGGTCAACGCTCGGGATCGCTGGCCCGCCACCGACTTCGAGATTCGCGAAGTCGCCGTGCAAGGAGCCAACGCGGTGCGCGAGGTGACTCAGGCTCTTCACGAACTCGACTCCCGAGCAGACATCGACGTCATCGTGATCACGCGCGGCGGCGGGAGCGTCGAGGATCTTCTGCCCTTCAGTAACGAAGCTCTCATTCGGGCAGTAGCCGAGGCAACCACGCCGATCGTCAGCGCCATCGGCCACGAGCAGGACTCGCCGATCCTCGATCACGTTGCCGACTACCGAGCCTCAACTCCCACCGATGCGGGCAAAAGGATCGTTCCCTCCCTTGTCGAGCAGCGCGCCATCGTGGAGAAACTCCACCAGCAGGGCCGAATGATCATTCGGCGCCGGCTCGAGCAGGAATCCCACGTCATCGCCGACGCTCGTGCTCGAACACGACGCACCCTTCTTCATCGAATCGAGTCTTGGACGAACGACGTCTCGCACTTACGCGCCCGTGCCCGCAGCCTGTCCCCAGCAGCGACTCTCGATCGTGGCTACGCCGTCGTTCAAGGGACGGACGGATCCGTCGTACGTGATGCAAAAGAAACGGCCGCGGGCGATCTCGTCACCATCACCGTTCAACATGGCGCATTTCATGCCAGCGTTACCGAGGAGGCTGCACAGTGAGCGAACCAACATTCGAAGACGCCCGTGAAGAGTTGTCCGAGATCCTCGGCAAACTCGAAGCCGGGGGCCTCACACTGGAGGAGTCCCTGGCCTTGTGGAATCGGGGCGAAGAAGTCGCCCGGGTGTGCACGGAATGGCTCGAGAAGGCTCAAGCGGTGCTCGATGCTGCTGCCGAGGACAACGACGACGATGCCGATGCCGAATCCGGGGCCGGCGATTCGACGCAGGAGTAGCCGCGCCCGTTACGGGAGCATCAGGTTGCGGGCGGCGTCCCCGACCTGACCCCAACTGCCGGTCCCACTGATCACCGTCGTCGATCCGTCGTTGGTGCGCACCAATGATCGACGGCCGTCGTCTCCCAGACCTTCGAGCGGCACCCAGCCCTCCGCGGTGAGCGTCTGCACCAGCGCGGGCAGGTCGGAGAAGTCCTCCAAGACCACGCCATCGGACGTCTGCTCCTCCACATACAGATCACCTTCGGCGGAAGATTGCGATAATTGCAGGTACTCGCCTTCGTCCGTCACATACCCGACATGCCAGACAATCTCGCCGTCTGAAGCGGGAGTCGACTCCCATCGAACGCTCGTAGGTTGCGCATCAGAGTCCACGACGAGTACCGGGAAGGACGCTTGGCCACTGGCGAGCGTCACGAGCGGCTCGAGCGTGACTGCCTTGACCGCGGCCGGCTGTGGGCGCCAGGTCACGAGCAGGATGGCTCCGACCACGGCGAGCACCACCACCATCGAGCGGAGCATGTCGCCCACGCTTTGCTTCAAGCCGCGGTTGCGGCGCCCGGTCGGCTCGGGAGTGCTCACTTAGTCATCATGCGGCATTTCGGTAGTTCCCGCGACAGAGGTGCCGCTGGGCAGCATGGGTGGCTGGCCCGGATGACTAGCACGGGCACGATGCGGCTCACTACGCTGAACGAATGAACGAGCGAGCCCCCGAGGCGCCAGATCGCAACCTCGCTCTCGAGCTCGTCCGGGTCACCGAAGCCGCCGCCATGACCGCGGCCCGTTGGGTTGGCCGTGGAGACAAGAACGGTGCCGATGGCGCCGCTGTGAACGCGATGCGAACCCTGGTCAGCAGTGTGTCGATGGACGGAGTCGTCGTCATCGGTGAGGGCGAGAAGGACGCCGCCCCCATGTTGTTCAACGGTGAGCGCGTCGGAGATGGCAGCGGTGCAGAAGTCGATGTCGCGGTCGACCCCATCGACGGCACCACTCTCGCAGCAAAAGGGATGCCCAACGCCATCTCCGTCATCGCGGTAGCCGAGCGCGGTGCAATGTTCGATCCCAGCGCCGTCTTCTACATGCAAAAGCTCGTCGTCGGGCCTGACTGTGTCGACGCGATTGACATTACGGCTCCGATCGAGTCGAACCTGCAGCAGATCGCCCGAGCGAAGGGTGAGCGGGTCGCCGATCTGACCGTGTGCATTCTGGACCGATCCCGCCACGACTCGCTCGTCGACGATGTTCGAGCGTCCGGCGCGCGCATCAAGTTCATCGCGGACGGAGACGTCGCCGGCGCCGTCATGGCGGCCCGGGAGGGAACGGGAGTGGATGTGCTCGCTGGAATCGGTGGAACTCCCGAGGGAATCATCGCGGCCTGCGCAATGAGTTGTCTCGGAGGAAGCATTCAGGGTCGGCTTTGGCCCCGCGACGAGGCTGAGCGACGCGCTGCCCTCGACGCCGGTCATGATCTGGATCGGGTTCTTACCACCGCCGATCTGGTCTCCGGAGAGAACATCTTCTTCTGCGCGACCGGCATCACGGACGGGGAGATCATGGAGGGGGTTCGGTATACGCGCAACGGACCCACGACTCATTCGATCGTCATGCGTAGCAAGAGCGGCACCATTCGTGACGTCCGCAGTGAGCACCGCCTCGCGAAGTTGTCGACGTACGCCGCGGTGGATTTCGGTGGTCGTGGTGAATGACGCCACCGGATCGGCTCACTGATGGGCCTCCACGCAAGCCTCTGCGGGCATACGCTGACGTCGTGACGGATTTCTCCTACACCGATCTGCTGCCCCGGGAGTCCGGCGGCAGCGAAACCCCCTATCGGCTTGTCACCACCGAGGGAATCAACGTCGTTGACGCCGGCGGGCGCTCGTTTCTATCCATCGAACCCGAAGTCCTTCGACTGCTGACCTATGAGGCGTTCCACGACATCTCGCACCTGCTTCGCCCCGATCACCTGACACAACTCGCCTCCATCCTCGATGACCCCGAAGCCAGCCCCAACGATCGCTTCGTCGCCCTCGATCTGCTGAAGAACGCCAACATCTCCGCCGGGGGCGTCTTGCCGATGTGCCAGGACACCGGCACGGCGATCGTCATGGGCAAGCGCGGTCAGAACATCTGGACAACCGGGCAGGACGAGGAGCACATCAGTCGCGGCGTCTTCAATGCGTACCGAGATCTCAACCTGAGGTACTCACAACTATCACCGCTGAGTATGTGGAAAGAGCGCAACACTGGCAGCAACCTTCCCGCGCAGATTGAGATTTACGCGGACACGAGCACCGGGCACGAGAACACCTACGAGTTCCTCTTCATCGCCAAGGGCGGTGGCAGCGCCAACAAGAGTTTCCTGTTCCAGGAAACAACCGCGCTCCTAAAGCCGGAGACCTTCGCGGCCTTTCTTGACGAGAAACTCCGCCAGATCGGTACCGCAGCCTGCCCTCCGTACCACCTGGCGATCGTCGTCGGCGGCACCAGTGCCGAGCACACGCTGAAGACAGCGAAGTTGGCAAGTGCGCACTACCTCGACGATCTACCCATCCACGGAACTGAAGCCGGCCACGGCTACCGCGACCTCGCCATGGAAGCCGACGTCCTGCACATGACGCAGCAGTTCGGCATCGGGGCTCAATTCGGGGGCAAGTACTTTTGCCACGACGTTCGAGTCATTCGACTGCCGCGACACGGGGCGTCATGTCCCGTCGGTATCGCAGTGTCCTGCTCGGCCGATCGTCAAGCACTCGCCAAGATCACGGCGGAAGGCGCGTTCCTCGAGCAACTCGAACCGGACCCCGCGCGATTCCTCCCCGACATCACCGACGATCACCTCGACGAGGACGACGTCGTCCGGTTGGATCTGACCGAACCTATGGATCGCATCCGCGCGACATTGTCGACACTGCCCGTGAAGACCCGAGTGTCACTCACCGGCCCCCTCGTCGTCGCCCGCGACCTTGCGCACGCTCGAATCAAGGAGATGTTGGATCGCGGGGAGCAACTACCCGCCTACCTCAAGGACCACGCGGTTTACTACGCCGGCCCGGCGAAGACGCCCGAGGGTTACGCGTCGGGCTCCTTCGGCCCGACAACGGCCGGCCGCATGGACTCCTACGTCGACCAATTCCAAAAGGCTGGCGGTTCATTCGTCATGTTGGCGAAAGGAAACCGCAGCCCCGTGGTGACCACCGCGTGCCACGAGAACGGGGGCTTCTACCTCGGTTCTATCGGCGGCCCCGCAGCCCGGCTCGCCCAGGACAACATCACTAAGGTCGAAGTGCTCGACTTTCCCGAACTGGGCATGGAGGCCGTGTGGAGCATCGAGGTTGTCGACTTCCCCGCATTCGTCGTGGTGGACGATAAGGGAAACGATTTCTTCGCCGAGACGATGCGGCCGATCGCCACGTCCATCCCCGTGGGCCCACCCACAGCGACTTAACGCCTACGTGTCGATCGGGCCCACATGGGCTAAGTTAGATGCACTAACGCGATGTTCCCAGACGCACTAACAGCGCGTCCCCGGAATCGTGTGGCGCCAGTGGAAGGCGCCTTTGCCTTTCCGCCAAATGGTCCAAAAGGCCCGGTCTTGCCAATAACGGTTCCACTGCTGCGTCGGGATCTTGCGCAAACGCTTGAGCGCTTGGACGCCCGGCTTGCCCATCTCTTTGCGGACCTCCTTCATCATCATGTGCGTCGCGCCGATAGCTAACGCGCGGCTCATCTGGTACGCACCCCGATACATCCCGCCCGCGCTCACTGCGCGATACAAGTTGTTGGACTCTCGGTCCATGATGCAGCGACGGCGATGATCCTTCTTGGGCATGAACCACTTACCCCGGTACAGCGACGGTTCATACCCCTTCATGTCTTTGGACTTTTTCGATCCGAGAGCGTGACTCAAATCGCCCGAGACATCGGCGCCGCCGGCCGGAGCCTGCGCGTCGCCAGCGTTCTGCGAGTCACCATCGGGATCGCCGGGATCCTGGGAAACAGGAATCGGATTGCCATTCAGGTCCACCACCGTTGCGGCCTCGACGCTCAGCGACGGATTGATCTCCTCGTCGGCGTGGGCAGTCGTCGCAACTACTGCGGGCAGGAGCGCTGCGACGAGAATCGTCGGAACGGCGATCCGCATCGCGCGCCCTAGCCGGCGATCGGCAGGGATCCGTCCAGAATGACGCGATGAATGACGCGCTGTGTGTTCGAACATCGTTCCTACCGTGCCTAACGATCTCGAAATTGTCACGCCGGAACCCGCCGCAAATTTCCGGCAAATAGGGTAAAACGGCGTCGCATCCATCGATGTGACGCCTCGTGTGAAGAAAGTCACCCACGACCTTAGCGACGCCTAGAGGGTTCCGTCCTCCAACAGTTCCGTCACCAGGGCAGCAATCGGCGAGCGCTCAGAGCGGGTCAACGTGACGTGTGCGAACAACGGATGGCCTTTTAGCTTCTCGACGACGGCGACCACTCCGTCGAAGCGCCCGACCCTCAGGTTGTCGCGTTGACCGACGTCGTGCGTGAGGACGACACGACTGTCTGCTCCGACGCGGGAGAGAACGGTCAACAAGACGTTTCTCTCCAGGGATTGGGCCTCGTCGACGATGACGAACGCATCGTGCAGAGACCGACCACGGATGTGCGTCAGGGGAAGAACTTCGAGCATTCCCCGGTCGGTGATCTCATCGACCACCTCGGACGTTGTCACCGCGTTCAGCGTGTCGAAAACGGCCTGTCCCCACGGCGACATCTTCTCGTTCTCGGTACCCGGCAGGTAGCCCAAGTCCTGACCACCAACGGCATAGAGCGGACGAAACACGATGACCTTGCGGTGTTGGCGCCGCTCCAGAACCGACTCCAATCCAGCGCAGAGGGCAAGCGCGCTCTTGCCCGTTCCCGCTCTGCCACCCAGAGACACGATGCCCACCTCGGGATCCATCAGCAGGTCCAAGGCGATCCGCTGTTCCGCGCTTCGACCTTTAAGACCAAAAGCCTCCCGATCACCACGCACGAGGCGGACCCGCTTGTCCGCGGTCACACGAGCCAGTCCGCTGCCCCGATCCGACAACAAGACCAGGCCGCAGTGGCACGGAAGGTCGCGGGCTTCGTCCAGGTCGATCACGCCGTCTTCGAACAGCCGATCGAGGTCTGTTCCGGCAACCTCCATCTCGTGTGTCCCGGTGTATCCGGACTCGATGGCCAACTCGGCGCGGTACTCCTCGGCCGCGAGTCCGACCGATGACGCTTTGACGCGCATCGGCAAGTCTTTGCTGACGAGCACGACATCCGCACCGTCGTTGGCCAGATTCCGCGCTACCGCCAAAATTCGTGTGTCGTTATCCCCGAGTCGAAGACCGGATGGGAGAGATTCGACATCGGTGTGGTTCAGCTCCACACGTACCGTCCCGCCGGACTCGCCGACGGGCAAAGGTTCGTCGAGCCGGCCGTGCTTCATTCGCAACTCGTCCATCAGCCGCAACGCTTGTCGGGCGAAATAGCCGAGTTCGGGATGGCTGCGTTTGGCTTCCAACTCGGTGACGACAACAACGGGGACCACTACATCGTGTTCGTCGAACCTCACCAGAGCTCGTGGGTCGGACAAAAGCACGGACGTGTCGAGGACGAAGGTCCTCCGGGAGTTCGACTGCACACACTCTCCTCGCCGGACGGGGACGGAGCTCACCGGACATTGTCCGGCCTGCAATCAAAACGCTAGGGGGACGGCGGTGAGTTGTCCGAGTCGACACGCCGCGCTAGAACCCCCGTCAATGCGGTGATCACGACCGCGATCAAGGTGATCACCGGTCGGTCGAGCGACGTGAGTCCCACGACCATCGCACCGAGGCTCCACGCAACGGGAAAGGCAATCAGTGCCCGCCACTTGAATCGATACTCCGGCACCTTGTGGATCGCGCTTGCTGTCGCGTACCGAGCCGCGTCGAGAAACGGACCCGTCGCCGCGATCACCGCGGTCTTGTGCTGACCCGCCCACACAAAGATCGTGGCGAGTAAGCCCAATGAGAACGCGGACAAAGAAATGGACATGATCGCACCCCACCAGTCCGCTACCCAGAGTTCCAAGTCATCAGCGGTCAGTTCGGCTCTCGGATCGAACACGCGTCCGCCGATGACCGAGGTCACCGCGAGGACGATCGCCGCGGTAAACAGCAGGAGCCGCGAACCACGGTCCCCGACGGGCCACCACGATCGGCTCCTGATGAACACGACGGAGGCGATGCCGAGGGCGCACCCCACGATCGAACTCAAGGACAGTAATGCGACACCGGGTTCTTCGAGAATGTTGAGCCACAGCAACACCATGTTGCCTGCCTGGTTGGCCGTGAAGACTCCGTAGGTCAGGTAGTCGTCAGCGTCGAGCATGCCGCCGACGCCCGCGAGAACAAGCACCACCAGAAGGGGACGCTTGAAGAGCGGATTCGCGTTGGGGTCTACCCGCCGAGCCACATCGGCATTCGGCCCCTCAGGTCCGGGCACACCTCGATTAGTCATACGCCGAAGCGTCGCTGCCGTTCTGCGAAAGCGCGCAGCGCACGCAGAAAATCAACTCGACGAAAATCCGGCCAGAACGCTTCGCAGAAATAGAACTCCGAGTGAGCGCTCTGCCACATCAGGAAACCGGAGAGACGTTGCTCTCCTGACGTTCGAATCACGAGATCCGGATCGGGTTGTCCCCTGGTGTACAGGTGATCGGCGATGTGCTCGACGTCCAACAGTTGGGCAAGTTCATCCAGGGGCGTGCCCTGGTCCGCGTGCTCGTTCAGCAGCGATCGAACAGCGTCCACTACTTCGCGACGGCCGCCGTACCCCACCGCAACGTTGACAAGCGATCCGTCGATACCTGCGGTGGCTTCCTGTGCTTCCTTCAACACGCGCGCAGTGTGATCGGGGAGCAGATCCAGGGCACCCACCGGATGCAATCTCCACCGCCCTTGGCCCACGAGGCCGGCGACCGTTTCCTCGATGATCGCGAGCAGCGCCTCCAACTCCGGTTCGGGTCGGGCGAGGTTGTCCGTGGACAGCAGCCACAGGGTGACCACCTCGACATCCGCGTCATCGCACCAGCCGAGGAAGTCGACGATCTTGGCGGCTCCGGCGGCATGGCCGGCAGAGGATGACGAGCCCTGCGCTGTCGCCCACCGCCGATTTCCGTCGAGGATGACGCCGACGTGCTTGGGGGTCCGGCCCGCCGCGAAGGCATCCTTGAGATGGGCGGTCAGGCGCCTCTCGTACGCGCCATAAACGAGATCGGACACGCCCACCGTGGATCCTTCCTGCGCCACCCTGAGCGGCGCCTGCTCAGGCTACCCCCCTGAGGTCACGACGCGGGGGGAATCTCCGCTCGGACGGCTAAGGCTAAATCCGTTACGTCGGTCACAGGTGCGTCACACACAAATTCTCGGCAGACGTACGCCGCTGGAACACCGTCGACCATCGACCGATCGTGAAGGAGCAGCTGCTTGCCATCCCCCGCTCCCCACACCACGACGGTGCCGGGCAAGACGGACCTCCACGCCACATCAACCAAAGCCTTGCCACCGCCGTCTCCAGCGTCGACAACCGCTACCTCCAGCGGACCGGCGATGATCGCCGATGCGGCAGCCAAACCCCACCCAACGGCACGGGGGGCACGCTCGGAAAGGTCCGCGACGATCCCGAGTGAGCGTTCGGCGACCTCCCGGTGTCCACCTGATCCCGTCAGGGCCGCGTACCCGATCAGCGTGTGTGCCGCAGCGAGCCAGCCCGACGGTTCGGCACCGTCCGCTGGATCCTTGGGCCGACGTACCAATGCCGGAGCGTCATCCGCCGTATCGAAAAATCCACCCTCTCCGTCGCCGAAGTGCCGCACCGCCACATCGAGCAACAGTCCGGCCAGGTCCAGCCACGCTGCCTCCCCGGTCACCTGGTGCAGAACCAGAAGCCCCTCCGCCACACCGGCGTAGTCGCTAAGGACGCCGAGGTTGCTTCCGGGTCTTCCCGCTCGTGACGTCCTGCAGAGTCGATCGTCACCGGCGGCTGCGAGGTGGACCGAGATGAGCAGGTCGCCGGCCGCGGTGGCGGCGTCGACCCACGACGGCTCGTCGAGCAATTGGCCGGCCTCGGCAAGCGCAGCGATCGCCATGCCGTTCCACGCCGCCACGATTTTGTCGTCGCGGCCTGGATGAACGCGGTTTTCCCGCTCACGCCAGAGCCGTTCACGGACAGATTCCCACCGAGCCCAGTCGTCCGGATCGTCGAGCAATTGGAGTGTGGAGGTGCCGTGTTCGAAGGTGCCCGCGTCGGTCACCGACAACACCTCTGCGGCCCACGCGCCATCCGTTTCGCCCAGACAATCGACCAATTGCTGAGCTGTCCACGCATAGAACTTGCCTTCCACGCCCTCGCTGTCGGCGTCCAAGGCGGATGCGAAGCCGCCCTCGGGCGTTCGCAAGTCGCGCAGGAGAAACTCGGCAGTCTCGCGCACTACCCGTTCGGCCAACGAGGATCCGGCCAAGCGCCACCAATGCAGATATACGCGAAGCAGAAGCGCGTTGTCGTACAACATCTTCTCGAAGTGAGGCACGGTCCAGTGCTCGTCGACGCTATACCGGGCAAAGCCCCCACCGAGCTGGTCATACATGCCACCCCGCGCCATCGCTGTCAAGGTCCGCTCCACCATGCGGTAGGCGCTCTCACCGTGGGCTGCCCCCGGCAGAGCTTGGTACCCAATCAGAAACTCCAGCACCATCGATGGTGGGAACTTCGGCGCTGGACCGAATCCACCGTGACTGTCATCGAAATCATTGAGTAGGGAAGAAACCGCAGCATCCAGCTGCTCCAGGGTCGGCACTGCTGAATCACCGACGTCCCACTGCCGTTTCGACAGCACCTCCACGATGCGCTGACTCGACTCTTCCACCTCTGTGCGGCGAGTCGTCCAGGTATCGACGATCGCCTGCAACACCTGTGGGAACGACGGCATTTGGTGCCGGGGCGCCGGTGGGAAATACGTGCCCGCGAAGAAAGGTCGTGCGTCGTGGTCGAGAAAGACCGTCATCGGCCATCCACCGTGTCCGGTCATCGCCACCGTTGCATCCATGTAAACAGCGTCGATGTCAGGACGCTCTTCACGGTCGACCTTGATCGCAACGAAGTTCTCGTTCACGTGCGCCGCGATGGTTTCGTCCTCGAAGGATTCGTGCGCCATGACGTGGCACCAGTGACAGGCCGAGTACCCGATGGACAAAAAGATCGGAACACCGCGGCGTCGTGCCTCGTCGAAGGCATCCTCTCCCCACTCCCACCACTCCACGGGATTCTGCGCGTGCTGCAGCAGGTACGGAGAGGTTGCATCACTCAGACGGTTGCTCACGGTTTGATTCTTTCGTAGCGGATGCTCTCCCGCCACTGGCTGGCTAATGCGGCACGGCGACGTTCAGAAGAACAACGCCAATCACGATCAAGCCGATTCCGATGATGGCCATCACCGACAAGTGTTCGCCGAATATCAAAACCCCCGCGAGCACGACGCCCACGGTTCCGACCCCGGCCCAGATCGCATAGGCCGTACTCAATCCGATCGTCCGCAGCGCGAAAGCCAACAGAACGAAGGAGACGATGTAGCCGATGACCACCCCCGTGGACGGAAGCCACTTAGAAAAACCATCGCTCACCTTGAGCATGACTGTTCCGAAAACCTCGAAGGCGATTGCCCCGGCTAGGAGAACCCAACCCATGATTCCTCCTCAATCCCTTTCGCGCGGGCCGCTATCCGCCGCTCTGCGCAACTATCCGCTGCCATGAGCCCGTGATCATCCTGCCAGTGACAGACTGCGGTTATGGACCTTCGAGGGCAACTAGCGCAGGTCGTCGCTTCTGCAGCGCCCGCTCAGTCCGAGCGGGCACAGCAGCTCCTCGACGCTCTCGACAGCGGCCCGTGGGACGACGCGACCGAGGCGGCAGCCCGAGAACTGATCGACGCGTACCTGCACGACCCCTACCTGACCAAGGGCTACTAGGTGTTCGACGACGGCAAATACATGGCCAAGGAGGCAGTGGATCGCAACAATGCCCTAGCCGATCTCGATCAACAGCGCAGCGAGGACACCGTGCGCGCCTGGTCACGCAATGTGGCGGTCCGTCGAGGTGTCTCGGTCCTGCTCGCTTTGGTGACCGTCGCGATTCCGATCATGACCGGATTGAGTGAGCCGCGAGTGTTCGTGGCGTTCGTCCTGGTGTGGATCGCTGTTCTGGCTCTCACCCGGACGGCAATGCGAGCCAACAAGCCTGCGCCGATCGGGCGCGCTGACTTCATTGTGCTGTCCGGGCTGTGTGCTCTCAGCGCCCTGGTGGCGATCAGCGCTCAGACCGACGTGAATTTGGAAGCCGGCGTCACGGCGACGGCTGGCGTCATTCTCGCGGTCGGTGCCGCCGCGCTCGCCGCCCCCGTGATCACGCGCTGCTGGCGCTCGTCACCTACTTTGTGAATCCTTCTTTCAGGCCCTGAACCACGGACGTCAGTTCGCTCGGCACGACCCAAACCTTGCTCGCCTCACCGTTCGCGATCTCCGGGAGCGTCTCGAGATATCGGTGTGCGAGAGCGGACGACGTGGGATTCGCCTGGTGCAGGGCGGTGTAGACCTTCTCGACCGCAGCAGCTTCACCATCGGCTCGAATAACCTGCGACTTCGCGTCCGCCTCGGCACGGAGAATCTCTGCTTCGGCCTGTCCCTGCGCGGTAAGGATCGCGGACTGCTTGGCACCCTCCGCGGTCAAGATGGCCGACTGCTTTTCACCTTCGGCTGTCAAGATCGCTGCGCGTCGTTCACGCTCGGCCTTCAATTGCTTCTCCATCGACTCTTGGACGGACGGCGGCGGATCAATGGCCTTCAGTTCGACTCGATTCACGCGGATACCCCAGCGTCCCGTGGCTTCGTCGAGGACTCCCCGGAGTTGACCGTTGATCGCGTCACGCGAGGTGAGGGTCGCTTCCAGATCCATCGACCCGATGACGTTACGCAGAGTCGTCACGGTCAATTGCTCGATGCCGACGATGTAGCTGGAGATTTCGTAGGTGGCCGCCTTCGGGTCGGTCACCTGGAAGTACACGACGGTGTCGATAGAGACAACCAAGTTGTCTTCGGTGATCACCGGCTGCGGTGGGAAAGAGGCAACCTGCTCACGCATATCCACTCGCTCGCGAATCCGATCCACGAACGGGACCAGGATGCTCAATCCTGGTGTGAGGGAGCGTTGGTAGCGACCGAACCGTTCAATGATGGCGGAGCTGGCTTGGTTGACGATAACGATCGTCCGCCACAGCAAGAGGGACACCACGATAAGTGCGAAGACGATACCGCTGATGAATGCGATCATCTGAATTCTTCTCCTTCTGACCTTCGGTCTGTTGACGGTCGCCTGATGACAGCCGTTTGTTGCTTAGTCAATTAACTAGTCGATTGATTAGTCGATGGGGTGGACCAGGGCGGTTGCCCCGTCAATGCGGGTGACGACAAGTTTGGTTCCGGATCCGACGGGCTCGAGAGTGACGTCCGGATCCAGTCGGGCTGTCCATTCCTCACCGCGCAACTTCATCCGTCCCTCACGCTCGGTGATCTCGGTCAACGCATAGCCCTCGACTCCCGGAAGCGCGTCGACGCCGGTTCGGGCCCCCTTCGGCATGCGACGAAGGTGACGCAGCGCGACCGGTCGGACAAACAAAATTCCGGCAAGTGACACCGCAGATGCCGCGACGATAGATGCCCATAGCGGCGCCCCGATCAGGCTGACTCCCGCGCCCGCGAGCGCACCAACGGCGATAAGGCCGAAGGTGAGGTCAAGAGTGAAAATCTCGACACCCAGCGCGACCGCCGCAACAATCGCCCAAATGGCGGCTGCAGACATCTGCACACTCCTTTCCTTCCTCAGATTAACCGCGAATGCGCGCATCCACCCGTCGGGGCGGAGTCACACCATCCGGGATACTCAAACTCGAAACAATTGGCTTGAATAAACTTAATTTTCGGATTAATCTACTGATTTATGACGCAATTACGGATTAGTGATGCAGCCACGCTGCTGGGAGTGAGTGACGACACCGTTCGCCGGTGGATCGACTCCGGCCGACTGACATCCACGTCGGACTCCGGGCCGACCACCGTGCCCGGGTCTGATGTCGCGCGCCTGATGCGCGAGGCGGCACCGGAACTTCCTCACCTCAACGTATCCGCCCGCAACCGGTTCCCCGGCATTGTCACTCGGGTGGAGAAAGACGGTGTGATGGCGCTTGTCGAGATCCAATCCGGCCCGCACCGCGTCATCTCACTGCTCAGCAGGGAGGCGGTCGAGGACCTCGGAATCGAACCGGGTGTGCGCGCTGCAGCGAGCGTCAAGTCCACGAACGTCATCGTGGACACTGCGTGAAACGTGCGGCGTGTGTGCTGGTGGCAGCGTTGTTCGGACTCACTGCCTGCTCCAGTGACAAAACGAACACCATCACCGTCTCGGCTGCCGCTTCGTTGACGGACTCGTTCACCGCGCTGGGTGCTGCCTTCGAGCAGGACAATCCCGGCATCGTGGTGCGGTTCAATTTCGCCGGCAGCTCCACACTCGCGGAGCAACTCACTGCCGGTGCGCCGGTCGATGCTTTCGCGGCCGCATCATCCGAAGCCATGGATCGAGCCGTCCAGGCAGGTACCGTCGAGCAACCCTCACTCTTCGCAACGAACACACTGGCTATCGCCGTCCCGCCGAACAACCCCGCCCAGATCAGCCGCCTCGACGATCTCGCAGACCCCGACATCACCCTCATCGTGTGCGACGTTCCGGTTCCCTGCGGCGCCGCCACGCAGCGTCTGTTCGATGCGAACGCACTGTCTGTGGTGCCTGCCAGCCTGGAACGCGATGTCCGCGCCGTGCTGACGAAAGTCATCCAGGACGAAGCCGATGCCGGCATCGTCTACCGCACCGACATCACCGCCGCCGGGGCCCAAGTTCACGGCATTGACATTTCGAGTGAGTCCAACGTGATCAACTCCTACCCGATCGCAGTGACCGCCACCGCAGACGACAGCTCTGGCGATCTCGCGACCGAGTTCGTGGACTTCGTTCTCAGCGACGACGGTCAGTCGATCCTTCGATCGTGGGGGTTCGGGACCCCATGAGAGCGAGCCAACGCGAACGCGAACGCACACGCACACGCACACGCCATCACTCACGAGCCGAAGCGCAGGCACCGTCACTAGTGATGGTGCTGGCATTCGTCGCGTTGGCGTTTCTGCTGATTCCGCTGGCCGGACTGTTGCAGGAAACCCCGTGGTCTGAACTCCCGGAACTTCTGGCGAGCCCAACGGCCGTCGAGGCCCTGCGCTTGTCCTTGGTCACGTCGATTCTGGCGGCTGCCGTCGCCACGATTCTCGGCGTGCCGCTCGCCTGGGTTTTGGCCAGACGCGAGTTTCGCGGCCAACGCCTGGTTCGTGGGGTGGTGCTGCTTCCGTTGGTTCTTCCGCCGGTGGTGGGTGGAGTGGCTCTGCTGACGGCCTTCGGTAGGCGCGGATTACTCGGTCAGTACCTGTATGACTGGTTCGGTATCCAACTCCCCTTCAGCACCGCGGGCGTGGTGATGGCCGAAGCGTTCGTCGCTATGCCATTTCTGGTTCTCACTGTGGAAGGAGCGCTCCGCGGAATCGACCCACGCTTCGAAATGGCCGCACGCACTTTGGGGGCGTCTCCGCGCACGGTCTTCTTCCGCATCACCATGCCGATGATCTCCGCTTCACTCATCGCCGGCATCGTGCTGGCCTGGGCACGAGCCCTCGGGGAATTCGGAGCCACGATCACGTTCGCCGGGAATTTTCCGGGAGTCACCCAGACCCTTCCCTTGGCGGTCTACTCGGCACTGGAAGTGAGCAGGGATGAGGCGCTGGCACTGAGTCTGGTGCTGCTCGCCGTGTCGCTGACCGTTCTGATCTCCCTTCGTGGCCGTTTCCTGGGGAGCAGATCATGAGTCTGGCCGCACACATCACCACCACCGTCGGCACCGTCACGATCGACGCGGAACTCACCTGCGGAGCGGGAGAGACAGTGGCTCTCCTCGGGCCAAACGGCGCCGGCAAGAGCACACTGCTCGCCGCTATCGCTGGTTTGCGTGCCATCGACGACGGCTACATACGCATCGATTCGACCTCCGTCGACGAGCCGGCGCGAGCGATCTTTCTTCCACCCGAGCACCGACGCGTCGGAGTGCTGTTTCAGGACTACCTGCTGTTTCCTCACATGACGGTCCGCCAGAACATCGCCTTCGGCCCGAAGAACCTCGGCATCGCACCCGAGGCCGAATGGATCGCCGCGCTCGGCTTGACCGACCTGCTGGATCACAAGCCCAGCGAACTGTCCGGGGGGCAAGCACAACGGGTCGCCCTCGCGCGAGCCCTGGCCACCAGTCCACGCCTTCTCCTTCTCGACGAACCCCTGGCCGCACTCGACGCGTCCACTAAGCAAGCGGTGCGTGCTGAACTACGCAGCTTCCTGCAGCAATTCGAGTATGGCACCGTCATCGTCACCCACGACCCGGTCGATGCACTGGTACTCGCGGATCGCATCGTCGTCCTCGAAGGTGGCCGCATCACTCAGGAGGGGCCCACGGCGGTCGTCGCTCGTGAACCCCGCACCGAATACCTGGCGACGGTTCTGGGAGTCACGCTCGTCCGTGGCGTCGCGCGAAGCGGGGTGATCGCGTGCGACGCGGGGGGTGAGTTGATCACCAGTGTTGAGATCGACGGCACCGTGGTGGCTGTCATTCGACCCCAGGCGATCTCCTTGCACGCCGGGAAACCCGAGGGCAGCGCGCGAAACGTCTGGCGGACTTCGGTGACACGCGTCGACGCCCACGGAGAACACGTGCGGGTCGACCTTGCCGGGCCCCCGCCGCTATCCGCGGCGATCACCCCAGCAGCGGTTGCCGAACTCGGCATCGCGCCCGGGCGAGAGATCTGGGCGAGTGTGAAGGCAACGGACGTCTCCGTGCATTCCGCCTGACGTCGCGCACCGGTGACCGAGGTCTGCAAGGGTGTCGCTGTGGCGCAGCAACTCGACGATCTCGTTCACGAATCCTGGATCCCCGACATGGCCAGTCAACGAGACAACCTCGCATCCATCGGAGAGTTCTTGCGGGCAGAATCCGCGGCCAATCGACCGTGGGCACCGGCGGGTCACCACATTCTTCGCGCCCTCACTCAGCCGTTGAGCGACGTCCGCGTCGTGATCGTCGGTCAAGACCCGTACCCGACGCCCGGACACGCTGTCGGTCTGTCGTTTTCCGTCGCACCGGACGTTCGACCCATCCCCCGAAGCCTCACCAATATTTATACCGAGCTCGCCGCTGATCTCGGAGTTGCAGCGCCCAGCAACGGCGACCTCACGCCGTGGACTACCCAGGGTGTACTTCTGCTGAATCGTGTGCTCACCGTCCAACAGGGACAACCGGGAAGCCACCGGGGTCACGGCTGGGAGGAATTCACCGAAGCTGCGATCACGGCTATAGCCGCACGTCCCGATCAACCGGTGGTGGCGATCTTGTGGGGGAACGACGCACAGACCACGTCCGGGCTCTTCGATGACGCACCCGTCATCGCAAGCCCGCACCCCAGCCCGATGTCCGCCGATCGTGGATTTTTCGGATCGCGACCGTTCAGTCGCGCGAACGAGTTGCTCGAAGACCTCGGAGCCGTACCGATCGATTGGTCGCTTCCGTAAGACGCCTCTTGCAGGTTGCTCGTACTCGCGCGCTCCCGCGCACTCTCGAAGCGATGTTGAGCCCGAGATCTACTCCCTCGGGCCTAGGCTGCGGGTCCGCACGTACTTGTGAAGTTGGTAGTCGGCGACGAAACTCATAAAGGGAACGGTTCCGGCGAGGAGTACCGCCAGCGTTCGAATCACCGACAACTTGATGCGGAAACACAGATCCACACCCACAATCAGGTAAGCCAGATACAGCCATCCATGAGCAGTCCACAGCCATCGGTAGAGATCAGGCTTGACGTCGGTGTTGGCGTAGTCGAGGAATCCATACCCAATCACGAGCCACACAGTCAGCGCACCAAGCACCACGCCGGTGACGTACGCCATGACTCGAAAGCGCATTAGTGCGCCGGGCAACTTCTCCACGCTCCGAACCTAGACCACGAAGTCGACTACGACACTTCCGAAGTGAACGGCGGATCCGCCCCTGCCCGCTGACACGTGATGCCCGCAACGGTAATGCCGAACTTGGCAGCAGCGATCACCTTGTCCACATCGCTCAACTCTTCGCGACCCCAGGCGTGCTGAACCCAATGGGCCAGGAAGCCACCGCTGAAGGAATCTCCGGCGCCGACGGTGTCGACAACGGGAACGGTCGGAACCCCAAGCACTTCTTTGCCTCCAGCACAGATCACCTCGACCGAATTCGCGCCATCGGTGAAGAGAACTGTTGCGCCACTGCGCATATGGATCTGCTCCGCCGCCGTCGACGGTCGCTCACCCGGGTACAGGAAAGCAAGATCGTCGCCGCTGACCTTCACGACATCGGCGCGCGTCATCACGGCCTCCATCGTCGATTCGAAGACTGGTGATCCAGCCATCACAGCCGGGCGGCAATTGGGATCCACCATGACGATGCGTTCCTGCCCCGCCGCCTGCACTACCGCGCGGGTTGCGTCAGCTAGGGGCTCCATCACCAGGGCGAGGGTGCCCACGTGCAGCACGCGGCAGTCCCCGCCGACAGCCGAAATCGCCTGCTCGGGCGTGACGAGCGTGGCGGATGTCCCATCGAAAACGAATCGATAGGTCGCCGCTCCCTCGCTATCGATCTCTGCGATAGCGAGCGTGGTCGGAGCATCCATCGCCGAACCGAGTGCGTAGCCGACACCATCGTCTTCGAGCATCCGGGCGATCCGGCGCCCGAACGCGTCGGTGGACATCCCGCCCAGAAACGAGACAGGGACATCGAGACGAGCGAGAGTCCGCGCGGTATTCAAGGGGGCCCCACCGATAGCCGCGGCCGCCACCTCACCCTGGCTATCGACGATGATGTCGATGAGGGCTTCGCCCATCACGGTGATCACGTGCGGAAACCTACTTCTTGGCGTCCAGATACAACCAGCGGGCGTAGACCACCACAGCAAAGGACGCGAAAACCCACCACTGAATGGCGTAGAAGAAGTTCTGCAGCGGAAACGGAACATCTCCCACCTGAACTGTCGGCGGGACCAGCACGGGGATTCCCCGAGCAGCATCTCCTTGGTCTCCGCCCAGCATCACGTAGCCGTCGATCACGTCTTCGCCCCACGCATCGGCTAGGGCGTCTGCGTCGATAGTCACCACCCGGGTCGCATTCGCACCCTCGTAGAACTCCTCGTCGGGGTGCAACACGCCCTGGATGTTCACGCTCTCCCGCGACCCTGGCGCGGGAGAGGTGTCATCGGGCAGCCATCCGCGGACCACCGCCACCGTCTTTCCACCGTCGAGCTCGAAACTCGAGACGACCCACACGCCGGCCTGGCCATCGAGTTCACGATTGGCAAGGAGTAACTCATCATCCGTGAAGGTGCCCTGGAGATTGACTGACCGACCAATGTCCGCGTTGTTCCACAATCCCTGATCATCAACGAGGTCGGCCAGGTCGATCGGTGCGGCCGCGGCCGAACGCTCGGCCGCGAGGATGTCCTGGGTGCGATCCCACTGCCACCGTCCGAGGACGATGAAAGCCGCCACCAGCACGATCAGGGCTAGCAGCGCGGCGAGCCATCGTGGAGTCAGAGCCGTGCGCCATGTCTGCTCCGAGCCACCTTCACTCGTGTTCGGTGGAGTCATCCTCGCCACGCGTCTTCGCTGGGTTAGGGACACGATCGTCGTTTAACGGTTCGGTGCCGATTGATTCGGTGCCTGCTTCCTTGATGTCTGTTTGCTCAGTGTCTTCCGGTCCACCCGGGAGCGACGCATCGACTTTCTTCATCTGCTTATTGAGCGAGCGCCAGATAAAGAACACAGCAACCCCGAGCAGGAGGACGAACAGCCCCGTAATGGGACCAGCCCCGTCGATAACCTGACTGACATTGCTGTTCATGATTGCTCTCCACTCACCACTGTGTTCATCGCAGGCCGGCGAAGAGATCGCTTTCCGGGGCGTGCGCGTCGACGATGGACCACGCTAGCTCGAAGTCTTCGGTGGGCCACACCTCCTGCTGCATGGTCAGGGGAACCGCGAACCACGGGCCGTCCGGATCGATCTGCGTAGCGTGAGCCCGCAGAGCCTGGTCACGAACAGGGAAGTACTCCGCAGCGTGAACCCGAGTCGTCACCCGCTGGAAGTTGTCGTCTCGATCCTTCCAGTTTTCCAGCCACTCGGCGTATGGAGATTCCAAACCAGCATCGAGCATCGCTTTATGCAAGGTGGCAACGCGCGTTCTCGAAAACTGCTGGTTGTAGTAGACCTTGGACACCTGATGCGGCTCCCCGAGTTCTGGGTGATAGTCACCGTCGGCTGCTTCCCGGACCGCGGCCATGGTGATTTCGTGCGTGCGCACATGGTCGGGGTGGGGATATCCGCCCTTCTCGTCGTACGTCGTCACAACGTGCGGACGGAACTCACGCAGTGCCCGCACCAGCGCTGGAGTGACTTCCTCGAGTGGTCGTGCCGCGAACGATTCCGGCGGCAACGGGGGCGGTGGATCGCCCTCAGGGAAGCCGGAATCCTCGAAGCCCAGCCACGCGTGGCTCACCTTCAGGATACGAGCCGCATCGGCCATTTCTCGTTGCCGAACCGCGTAGATGCCCTCGTTCTCGACGACCCCGCGCATCGCGGGGTTCAGGATGTCACCGCGCTCCCCGCCCGTGCAAGTGACGACCATGACTTCTACCCCCTCATCGACGTACTTTGCGGTCGCCGCCGCCCCCTTGCTGGACTCATCATCGGGATGCGCGTGAACCGCCATCAGGCGAAGAAATTCGGACACGGCTCTAGTCTCCCACCTATGGGCTCACCTTTCTCGCGGGACCAACTCTCACCCGAGATGCGCGAGCGATACGGACTGGACAAGCGCCGCTCAACGACAGTCGTTATTGCGATCGTCGCGATAGTCGCGTTCCTGGGAGTCATGGCGTACGTCGGAGCGATGCTGCTTCGCGGAGATGTTCAGTTCCTCTTGCTGCGCTGGACCGTGGTAGCGGACGATCGCGCTGACGCGACCTTCGAAGTCCGCCGCGATGGTGCCGACGCTGTCGTGTGTGTGCTCCGCGCGCAGGACTCCAAGAGAATCGACGTCGGGTACGCCGAGATCGATATTCCTCCGGGTGAGGGCTACACCCTCGTGAACTACTCGCTGCGGACCGTGGCTCCGGCCTTTACGGTGGAAGTTCTCACCTGCGCGCGAACGGATGAACTTCGAGCACCAGGGCCACAATTTCCCCCGGGAATCGCCATTCCCGAACAGCCATGGACCAGCCCCTAGGGGAGAAACCGTGTCGAATTGGCCAGACGCGACTCGAGATCTACAGTTGGCGGCTATGACTGACGTGACCTGGCTGACTCAAGAGGCCCACGATCGACTCGTCGGTGAACTCGCCGAGCGCGAGGGGCCCACGCGGGTGGAAATCACCAAGCGAATCGAAGCTGCGCGGGAAGAAGGCGACCTCAAGGAGAACGGCGGCTACCACGCCGCGAAGGAGGAGCAGGGCAAGAACGAGGCCCGCATCCGTCAGTTGACGCAACTCCTGGAATCGGCGCAGATCGGGGCTCCCGACGCGGCCGACGACGAGGTCGCTGCCGGCAAGGTAGTCACGATCAAGTTCGTGGAATTCGGTGACGAAGAGACATTCCTGCTCGGCTCCCGCGAAGAAGCCACGCACGCATCCGTCGAGGTGTACTCGCCGACATCGCCCCTTGGTTCCGCCGTCGACGGTAAGAAGGTCGGAGAGGTCGCCACCTACGAACTGGCCAATGGCAAGCAGATGAGCGTCGAGATCATGAAGGTCGAGGCGTACACCGGCTAGCGCGCGGTCACTACTTGCGAGCCGCGGTCCGATATTTGCGTACGGCCAGCGGCGCGAAGATCGCGATGATGACAACACAGGAGATAACGGTGTACAACGCCGCGTTGTTCAACGTCCAGAAGTCCGTAGGCGCGCCCGTCGGGTTGCCAAACAGTTCACGCGTTGCCTGTACGAGCGCGGAAATGGGATTGAAGGCAGCGAAGTACTGCAGCCACGTCGGAAGTGCGGTGATCGGCACGAACGCGTTCGACAGGAATGTCAGCGGGAAGATCCAGATGAGGCCAGCCGTGTTGGCTGTCTCAGTGTTCGGGACCGACAAACCGACGTAGGCACCGACCCAGGTGACCGTGTACGCGAAGAGCAGCAACAGCAGGTACGCCAGGATGGCGTTCACGATGCCGTCGTTGATCCGCCAACCGACGATGTACCCGGTGATCGACAAGACCGTCAGCACGAGCACCTGACGCAACGCGTTGGCGAAGGTGTTGCCGATCAACACCGCAGGTTGAGACATCGGGAGTGCTCGATATCGATCGATGATTCCCCGTTGCATGGCTTCCGCCAGACCCACGGTGCTCGCCGCAGCGGCGAAGGCAACGGTTTGACCGAAGATGCCGGGCATCAGGTACTCGCGGTACAGCGATGGGTCGCCCTCCGATCCTGGTTCGGCGCCCGGGATCGGAATGGCTCCGCCGAAAACGAAGGCGAACAACAGGACGAAGATCACCGGCTGAATGAGCTGGAAGAACAACGCCTCGGGTATGCGGAAAGACGCTGTGATCGTCGACCGGGCGATGATCAACGAGTCGTGAATCGTCCACCCAAGCACCGGGCGTCGACTTTGCACCCCGGGAGCGCTCATCAACGACCTCCCCGACGGCCGCGTCGCGAGGGTTCGGGGCGCTCGGGCTGCTGATCTTCGGCACCGTGTCCGGTCATGGCCAAGAAGACGTCGTCCAAGGTCGGGCGTCGCACAGCAATATCGGCGACACTCACGTTCCGCGCGTCGAGGGCGCGCACTGCGTCGATCAAGACCGACGAGCCTCCAGCAACCGGTGCTGAGTAATGGGCACCCTCGGTTGTCGGCTCCCCCGAGACAACACCGGACAGAGCGTCGATAGCGCGCGCGGCGGACTGCTCGTCATCGAGGGTGATCTCAATACGGTCGCCACCGATTTGATCCTTCAATTCACTCGACGTGCCGTGCGCGATCACCTGACCCTGATCGATCACGACGATGTCGTCGGCGAGTTGGTCGGCTTCATCAAGGTACTGGGTGGTGAGCAGGACGGTTGTCCCCTCGGAAACTAACTCAGAGATGACGTCCCACAGGCCGATCCGCGAGCGCGGGTCCAAGCCAGTAGTGGGCTCGTCCAAGAACAGGATTCCCGGCTTGGCGATCAGACTCGCCGCCAGATCCAGTCGTCGCCGCATGCCGCCCGAATAGGTCTTTGCAGGACGATCGGCTGCATCGGCAAGGTCGAATTTGTGCAGCAACTCATCGCTACGAGACGCCACGTAAGTCTTCTCCAGGTGGAACAACCCGCCGAACATCGTGAGGTTCTCTCGGCCGGTGAGGAATTCGTCCACGGCTGCGTACTGACCGGTCAAGCCGATGGAGCGTCGCACATCGTCCGCCTGTCGCTGCACGTCGAATCCGTTGACCTGGGCAGAGCCGCTCGTCGCCTTCAGTAACGTCGCAAGTATGCGGACGGTAGTTGTCTTACCGGAGCCGTTCGGCCCGAGGAGTCCAACTACTTTCCCCCGCGGAACAACGAGGTCGATTCCGTTGAGCGCTTTGACGTCCCCGAACTCCTTGACCAAGCCCTCGGCTTGGACGGCGTATTCGGTCACAGGCACGAACGTTACGCCCGGAGACTCCTTTCGTCGCACCGGGCTCAGCCGTCGAGCACCTCCACGTGATACCCCCGCTCGTGCAGCGCGGACAGAATCTGATCTCGCTGCTCGGCACTTCGCGTTTCCATCTGGATGTCAATGCGGACATCGCCGATCGAGACTCGCGGGTCGGTGCGGTCGTGAAAGACGTCCACAACGTTCGCTTTGTGTTCTTTCAAGACATCGAGTAAGTCGGCCAGTGAGCCAGGAAAGTCTGCGGTGTGCACACTGATGGAAAGGTAGCGGCCGGCTGCGGCCATACCGTGGCGGATGATCCGTAGAAGGACGAGCGAATCGACGTTTCCACCGGAAATCGTGATGGCGACCGGCGGCTCGAAGTCTCGGGGGGCTTGCATCACAGCAGCCGTCGCCGCCGCGCCACTCGGCTCGACGACGAGTTTCGCTCTCTCCAGAAGAAGCAGCACCGCCCGCGACAGTTCGTCCTCGCTCACCGTTCGGAACTCGTCGACGTGCTGTTGCACAAGTTCGAAGGGAATATCGCCAGGGCGGGCGATCGCGATGCCATCGGCCATCGTGTTCATCCGCTCGCGACTGATCGGCTCTCCTGCTTCCAGGCTCGCCGGGTACGTGGACGCTCCTTCGGCCTGCACCCCGACGACCTTCACGTCCGGCTTCACCTGCTTGATCGCGAACGCGACGCCGGCGAGCAGGCCACCGCCGCCGGTGCACACCACGACGGTCTTGACCTCGGGAATCTTGTCCACGATCTCCAAGCCGAGAGTTCCTTGCCCCGCCACGACGTGCTCGTGGTCAAAGGGGTGGATCAGCACCGCACCCGTCTCGTCGGCGAAGGCACGTGCCTCGACCAGAGCCTCATCCACGGTCGCGCCGTGGAACCGGACATCCGCGCCATACCCGCGAGTCGCCTCGATCTTCGGGATAGAGGCGTCCAGGGGCATAAAGACGGTCACGGCGACGTCGAGCAACTGACCTGCGAGCGCCACCCCTTGCGCGTGGTTACCGGCGCTCGCAGCGACTACTCCGCGTCGACGCTCGTCATCCGACAACTGAGCGATGCGGTTGTAGGCGCCGCGGATCTTGAAGGAGCCGGCGCGTTGCAGGTTCTCCGGGACCAGATACACGGGCCCACCCACCTGCTCGGTCAACCATCGAGCACCCTGGACCGGCAACGAACGAACGACACCGTCGATACGCTCCGCCGCGCCGTGGACATCACTCAATTCCATCGACGCATCGTGGCACCTGCCTATGGCAGCGCGCGACGCCCCTCGGGTAGTTCGTCCGATGAGCGCAGGCGAGCGCGCGATGCAGCGGTCCGCCCAGCCCCGGCGGCGGACCCGGATCTTCCCGTCGCGGCACCTCGATAGCCACCCCAGCGACCTCGCGCATCGGAGTTCTCTTGATGGAAAGCACGCACTTCGGCCTCGCTTTCTCGCAAAACCAGCGCCGCCGACGGCTCATCACCTCGGCTCTCATCTCGACTGCGCACCGCATCATCGCGGGCCTGCTGCAAACGCTCGTCGATCCGGGTGACGTAGGCGCGGTAAAACGCAGCCCGTGCGGTTTGGCGGGTGAACGGCTTCTTCACCGGCAGACCGGTTCTTCGGGAGCGCGTTCGATACGTGTCCGACTTCCACTCGTTCTTCTCGAGGTAGCGCTGCGCGCTCCTCGCCATCTGCACCGACAGTGACGCGAAAAGAGTGTGCGTCGCGTCCAGATCTTGAGGCATGCCGTAGGCCACTACGTAGGTCGAGTCGGAGGCGACGTCGACGACCGCGAAGTTGTTGTACGCGATAGCCACGAAAAGGGATATCAGGTGCGTGTTGGCTCTCTTTCCCTTGTCTCCGATAGAGACCGTTCGGGTGACCGGACTCGTCGGCTTCTTGTCGGCAATTTTTTGAGCACGAGCGGCGGCGATGTCGATACTCGCCATCGTCGCGAGAGCTTGGGCCTTCATTAGGTACGCATCCGCTTCATGCGGGTTGTCGGTCCGCTCGGCCTTGATCAGCAGCGCGCTGATGCGCTCGATCGCGCTGCTCACACCGTCTCCTCCACCGGAACACCCGCGGCCTGATAACCCGTGCGGAGCAAGAGTGCCGCACCCGGACCCAAACGCAGGTCGGCCAACTCCAGCATCGTCGCCGTGAAGTACCGATCGTGTGCGCCACTGCTGCGGTCGGTGAAGCACACGTGATGAGCCACCTCGTGCAACACCACACTTTCGCGCATCGCCCATCCGTGCGTGGTGGGGATCGCAATCTCACCCTGGCTGTAGTGCGCACGCGTTCCCCCTCGACGGTGCCGAACGTGAACCGGTGGCACTTTCAGGTGCGCAACAACATCGTCCACGTACGTCCGCACCGCCTCGAGCGCACCAAAACGCAACTGCTCCGGCACATCGATCACCGAACCGAAGAAGTCAACGACACCACCTCGGTCGAGTGTTGCGGACCACTGATCCTCTGCCCGATACACGGCACTGCGGTGAACGTCTCGGTTCTGCGTCGTCATGACGCATCGGGCCACACAGGCCGCGCATCGGCTGCCGGTCGCGCCATTGCTCCCGCGGCAATGGCGGCGAACATCGACGCTCCCAGGGCCCCAGCTTCGTCGACCTCGCTGACCTCGAAGTCCCCAATGGCTTCTCTTTTGGCGTGCACGATCATCGCGTCGTGCACCCAACCACCCGCGAGCACCGTTCGACGTCGCGGGCCGCTGCTGGCCTCAATGAACGCCAGAAGGTCGCTGCCCGCGGCCACGAGGTCCATCACGCTGGCTCTCCACAAAGCCGCCGGGCTCGCGTCGTCGTCGACGCCCACCAAAGACAGCCCGGTGTGGTCGACCTCGTTCAACCGCAACTGCCCGCGATCAGCAGCCACCGCCTGCTCGGCCAACGCGGCGCGGTCGCCACGAGATTCGATCCCCAGAAGTCGCCGCACGCGCTCCAGCGAAAGCCCGGTCACCAACGCACCGAGTACGCACACGTGGTCAGGGATGACGCTCCACAAGACAGCGACATCACGCTCAGACAAACGAATGAGTTCCTCACGCGACAAAGGACCGGGCGTGAAACGCAAGAAAGCCTCAGCCGTACCCATCGAATCGAACAGCGAGCCCGTGGTGGCCGCACCGCACGCGAACGCCGCCGACTGATGGTCCATTCCGGTCGCCGTGAGGACCGCCCCCTGCATCGAGCTCGGCACGCGAGTCGCCGCGCCACAGGCCTCACCCGCGACCGTGATGCGATCGGGCAACAGATCGCCGACGAGATCGAGGGTCGCCTGCCAAGGGACGCGATCCACGACGTCGAACAGGCCGGTTCGCGAGACGAGCGACAGTTCCGCTACTGGATCACCACCGAGACGGTGCACGATCCACTCGGCGATGTTCAGATACATCGTCGCCCCTGTTGACGACGCAACGTTGTCCTGCAACCACAGAATCTTGGCTACCGAGGGTTTGTTGTTCAGTCTCATGCCCACATGGGCATGGAAAGTCTCGCGATCGATCGCCGCCTTGACGAGATCCACCCGTCCGCGAGGGTCATGGAAGGCGATCGCCGGAGCCACCGCCGAACCGTCAGAGCCGACGAGGACGCCGGCCTCGGCCATGCTGGTAACACCGATACCGATGACCCGGGTCTGCATCGTCCAGGCGCTGTCCTGGGTGAGCTGATTCAAGACGCTGCCGACGACCTCTATCAACTCCTCGGGATCCATCTGGGCCTCGGCACCCGAACGGACCCACGGAGTCGGTTCCGCCGCCTGCGCGACGACCCGGCCAGATAGATCGACAGCAAGCGCCTTGACGCGCGTGGTTCCTGCGTCGATTCCCACCACCAGGTCCTGCGCCACGATTCCTCCTGCCTGCCCCGGGAGCTAACCCTCTCGCGAGGATAGGCTTCATACGGGAATCTCGGGACCATACGGGAATCTCGGAAACAACTGCGAGGAAAGGTTCTGGATCGACCTCGCATGTCGACCGACCACCACACCGCGTTCCCCCCCGCTAGGCCTCGAGAAGGAGAGATGACCACCGTGTCCGATGTTCGTTACCGCCTCAACCGCCTATTCAACGCCACCTCCGGCCGCTGCCTCGACGTAGCCATCGATCACGGCTTCTTCGGCGAGCGTCACTTCCTGAACGGGATCGAAGACCTCGGCGGTGCCATCGACGCACTCGTCGCGGCCGCTCCCGACGCCATCCAACTCACCCAGGGGCAGGCGCCGAAACTCCAAGCGCATCGCGGAAAAGAGCGCCCTGCACTGGTGATGCGCACCGATGTGGCCAACGTCTACGGGGCGCCCCTGCCTGATCACATGTTCTCGCTGATGATCCCCGAGCCCGCCAAGCGCGGAGTTCAGTTGGACGCCGCCATCATCGTGGTCAATCTGCTGGACCTTCCCGGCCGCCCAGAAGTCCGTGAAGCCTGCGTTCAGAACGTCCTGGATGCAAAAGCCGATTGCGAGAAGTACGGCATGCCACTGATGATCGAGCCGCTGGTCATGAAGCCCGTCGACCCCGAAGGATCCACCGGCTACACCGTCAACGGTGACCTCGATTTGATTCTGCCCATCGTCCGTCAGGCCGTGGAGCTCGGCGCCGACGTCATCAAGGCCGACCCCACCGACGACCCCAGCGACTATCACCAGGTTGTGCGGATCGCCGGCGACATTCCGGTTCTCGTTCGCGGCGGTGGTCGCGTGCCGGATCGGGAACTGCTCGAACGTACCGACGCGGTATTGGCGCAGGGAGCAGCCGGCATCGTCTACGGGCGCAACATCGTCCAGCACGCCAACCCTGCTGGCATCACCCGAGCGCTGATGGCGATGCTCCACGAGAACGCCCCGGTCGACGAAGCGGAGAAACTGATCGCATGAGCGAGGTGCGCATCGGCGTCATCGGCGGCGGGCTGATGGGCCGCGAGCTCGCCGCTGTATGCGGACGCTGGCTTCATCTCGTCGACCACCCGGTGCGCCCATCCGTCGTCGCCGTCGCCGACCTCGATCCCGTGGCTCTGGAGTGGTTCCGGCAGGTCCCGACTGTGGAGACCTTGACCGATTCGTGGCGTGATCTCATCGACGACGGCTCTCTCGATGTTCTGTATATCGCGGTCCCGCACAACCTCCACGAGGAGATATACACAGCTGCCGCACGCGCCGGCCGCGACTTTCTCGCAGAGAAGCCTTTCGGTATCGACCTCGGGGCTTCGGAACGGATCGCGGCCGCGATCGACGAGGCTGGAGTGTTCGTTCGGGTCAGCAGCGAGATGCCCTTCTTTCCCGGTGCCCTGCGTGCCTACGAGTACGCCCGCAGTGGGGCTCTCGGTGAACTGGTCGAGGTGCGCTCACGCTTCCTGCACTCGTCCGATATCGATCGGTTCAAACCCATCAACTGGAAGCGTCGAGTCGAGACCTGCGGTGACATCGGGGTGATGGGCGACCTCGGTATGCACGTTGCACACGTCCCGCTGCGACTGGGCTACCAGCCGAGCGCCGTCTACGCGCTCCTGGACGACATCGTGACCGAACGGCCGATCAGCTCTGGGGCGACAGAAACGACCCGGTGCGAGACGTGGGACAACGCCTTGATCACCATGCGCGGCACCTCCCCGGATCACCCGCAGCGGGCTTTCCCCATGCTCTGGGAAACCAAACGCATCGATCCGGGAAACATGAACACCTGGTCCTTCGAGGCCGTGGGAATGGACGCCGGCGTGCGATTCAGCACCCGCACCCCCGCGTACTTCGAGCGCTTCCGTCGCGACGGCTCAGAGCAGGTGTGGGAGCAGGTTCAGCCGGGCAATGTCTCTGCGTGGCCGATGGTGAGCGGTGCAATCTTCGAGTTCGGGTTCGCCGATGCGCTCTTGCAGATGTGGGCGAGTTTCCTCGCCGAGTGTGCGGGAGCACTCGGCGATCGGTTCGCGACCGCCACGGTCGCGGAGGCCGTCGGAAGTCACCGAGTATTCGCTGCCGCTTCTCGATCGAGCGCCGAAGGTCGAGCTGTTTCGTAAGAATGCGCCGCCTTGGACGCGCCATCCGGCGCACCCCTCTGCTTGCCGATCTTCCCCGCGAGGTCGCTGTCTTGGCGACTATCGCGTTCTTCGTTGCTCTCGGTTTCGGGATTCTCATTCCCTCTCTTCCGGTTTTCGCCAGCACCTTCGGCGTCAATGCGTTCCAAGCCGGACTGGTGATCTCTGCTTTCGCGCTGGTCCGCTTCGTGACGGCGCCGCTCGCTGGAATCCTCGTCAATCGTTGGGGAGAACGCACCGTACTCAGTAGCGGATTGCTGATCGTCGCCCTCTCCAGTCTGGTCGCCGGCTTCTCGCAGTCCTACGGTCAGCTTCTGGTTCTGCGAGGTGCTGGCGGCCTCGGCTCGTCGATGTTCACCGTGTCCGCAATGGCCCTCCTGCTTCGAGTGACATCTTCCGAGCAACGTGGCCGAGCCTCGAGCGCATTCCATGGCGGCTTCCTCTTCGGAGGTGTTGCCGGCCCCGCCGTTGGCGGACTCGTTGTCGCTTGGTCCATCCGCGCACCGTTCTTCGTGTATGCCGTCACTCTGCTCGTCGCTACGGCCGTCTCGCTGATCTTCTTGTCCCGGGTTCGACTGCACGAGCGCGACGAGGCGGACGCAGGCAGCAACACCAATAAGCGCGAGGAACTCCGGGCAGCACTCAAGAACCCCGCTTATCAAGCAGCCATCGGCAGCAACCTCATCACCGGATTCGTCATCTTCGGCCTTCGCGCTTCGATCGTTCCCCTCTTCGTCGTCGAGGGTTTGCAGCGCGGCGCCTCCGTTTCGGGCATCGGATTCCTGATCGCGGCAGGAGTCCAGGCGATCTTTCTTCTCCCCGCCGGACGAATGGCGGACACCCGCGGCCGCCGCCCCGCCCTCCTGTTCGGCACTATCGCGAGTGCCGGCGGGATGGCCCTGCTCGCCCTTTCGGACGTTGCCGCCAACACTCTCGGCACAGCTGGACTCGCAGGCGTCACCCTCTTTCTGATCGCCATGGCGGTTCAGGGGTTCGGCGGCGCCTTCATGGGGTCCGCTCCATCTGCCCTCGTCGGTGACATCATGGGAGGACGAAAGGGCGGCGTCGTTATCGCGACGTTCCAGATGATGTCGGATGTGGGGGCGATTGTGGGACCGCTGGTCGCCGGACTGCTCGTGGACGCCTTCGACTACAACTGGGCGTTCGCCGCTGGCGCAGCATTGGCGATCCTGCCGATCTTCCTCGTTCTCCGGATGCGCGAAACTCTCGTCCGCACGGACCAAGCACCGTGACGCCCAACGATCACCGGGCTTCGCAACGGCGTCGAAACACCGTCACCATCACCAGCGTCGCCACCATCGCCGCCGTCACCATCGGCGTCTTTGGGATCAGCCAATACTCCTCCGGGCCGACCGCCGCGTCGGCGGCTGACGCATCCACGACAGGCGCCGGGGCTCAAGACTTGATGGTCGAACCTCTGCCCGTGACCGCTTCGGCCAGCGAGCAACCCGAGGCTCCTGCTTTTCGCAACGTGGTGATGATCCTGGCCGATGATCTGGATTGGAAACTGTTCGACCAGATCCCTCGGCTGCAGGCGCTCAAAGAACGGGGAATGACATTCACCAATCACACTGTCGTCGACTCCCTATGTTGCCCATCTCGCGTCACGATCATGCGCGGCCAGTACATTCACAATCACGGGGTCGTATCGAACATTGAAGCCACCGGAGGCGGCTGGCCGACGTTTCAACGACTCAACGCGGATGAAGATTGTCTTCCGGTCTGGCTCAACGATGCAGGCGTCACCACCGCGCTCTACGGCAAGTACCTCAACGAGTACCCCACGAGACCGGACGGCATTCGCTACGTGCCACCGGGATGGGACGAATGGGCCGTGCCGATATCTCGCGGTGATTCGTACTCGGGCTATAGCTACACCTTGAACGACAATGGAGAACTTGTCCGGTACGGGACGAAACCGACGGACTTCCTGGGCGATGTCCTCAACGACAAAGCTCGGAACTTCATCGGCTCGACACCGGAACCCTTCTTCCTCTACCTCTCCACATACACCCCACACAAACCGTTCGCCACGGCCCCTCGGCACTTGTCCGCGCACGCGGGAACGGTCGCGCCGCGCACGCCGGCCTACAACTCCTTCGGGGAGAACGAGCCGGCGTGGCTTCGCCAGTTCCCGCAATTGACCGATTGGAAGCTGGCCGAGTTGGACAAGGTGTGGAGGAAGCGCGCCCGATCCGCCGAAACCGTCGCCGACTCCGTCGAAGCGGTACTCGCCGAGTTGGAGGCCACCGGGCGCGATAAGGACACCTTGGTGATCGTGACAAGTGACAACGGGTACCACGTCGGCGAGTATCGGGTCCCCAAAGGCAAGCGGACTCCCTACGCGACCGACACCGTGGTGCCGATGATCGCCATCGGCCCTGGTGTTCCTGCCGGCGCAGAAGTATCTGCCATGACGTCCACGATCGACCTTGCGCCGACGTTCACCGAGCTTCTCTCAGGAACCTCTCCGGACTGGGTGGACGGGCGCTCACTGGTGCCGTTCCTTACCGACGGTCAAACGCCGGACGGCTGGCGCGGCGCGACGCTCTCGGAGTCCATCGGTGAGACGAATGTCAGCGATCCGGACTACCTGCCCTACATCCCCCCACCCTTCTCCGCCCTGCGCTCCGAGCGTTGGCTGTACGTCGAATACGACGATGGGAGCACCGCGCTCTACGACCAAAGCACCGATCCGTACGAGCTTCGCAACATCGTCGACGCCGTCGATCCGGGGTTCATCGCCGCCCTCAGCGCCCAGCTATCTCAGCTCGACGCGTGCTCGGGTTCGTCCTGTCGGGAAGCGGACGCTCTCACCATCACCGACCCGCTACCGCAAGCAGCGGGCTGACGCGTTAGCGAAGGGCCTTGTCGAGGTCGGTGACAAGGTCTTCGACATCCTCGATACCCACACTGAGTCGAACGAGATCAGCGGGCACCTCGAGAGGACTGCCAGCCGCCGAAGCGTGGGTCATTCGCCCGGGGTGCTCGATAAGCGACTCCACACCACCAAGGGACTCGCCGAGCGTGAAGACCTCGGTGCGAGCACACAGGTCGACGGCCGCTTGCTCGCCACCGGCTGCCCGGAAGGAGACCATGCCGCCGAAGTCACGCATCTGCCGTGCGGCGACCTCGTGACCTGGGTGCGAATCCAATCCTGGGTAGAGAACCTGGCTGACGGCCGAGTGTCCGGTCAGGAAGTCCACCACCGCGCGCGCGTTTGCGCTGTGTCGGTCCATCCGTACACCCAGAGTCTTGATGCCGCGCAGCACCAGCCATGAATCGAGCGGACCGGGCACCGCCCCCATTGAGTTCTGGTGGAAGGCGAGTCGCTCGGCAAGTTCGAGATCGCGCACGACGAGCGCACCCCCAATGACATCACTGTGCCCGCCGAGGTACTTGGTGGTCGAGTGCACGACAACGTCCGCACCCAGCAGCAGCGGTTGCTGCAGGTAGGAGGAGGCGAACGTGTTGTCCACGACCAGGAGAGCCCCGGCGTCGTGAGCGATGTCGGCGATCGCGGCTATATCCGCAACGTTTAACAGCGGGTTGGTGGGGGTTTCGATCCAGACCAGCCGCGTTCGGCCCGGCTGTATGGCCGCGGCGATGGCATCGAGGTCGGTCACGGCGGCCGGCGTGTTGTCGACTCCCCATGGCGCTGCCACCTTCGCGAAGAGGCGATAGGTCCCGCCATAGGCGTCGTCGGGGATGACCGCGTGGGTACCCGGAGCTAAAACAGTGCGAATCAAGGTGTCTTCAGCGGCGAGTCCGGAGGCGAAAGCCAGACCGCGAGCGTCGGGATCCTCCGGTGCCTCGAGCGCCGCCAAGCATTCTTGAAGAGCGGTTCGAGTCGGGTTGGCGCTGCGGGAGTACTCATATCCCCCGCGCAGGCCGCCTACTCCGTCCTGGGCGTAGGTCGAGACTTGATAGATGGGAGGAACAACAGCCCCGGTCAGCGGATCGGGCTCTTGTCCGGCATGAATCGCCCGGGTGTTAAAACCGTCCATACCCCTTACCCTAGAGCTATGTTCGGATTTTTCTCTACGCCGCAGATGGTCGACGCCGATTCCGCGCTCCCGGGTCGCGGGCAGGCGGCTTACACCGTTCCAGATCAGCATGCGGTCTTCGGTACACCGATGCATCCACCAGGAAATGACGTCGAGCGAATCTATCTGGCAATGGGTTGCTTTTGGGGTGCTGAAGAGATCTACTGGCGATTGCCTGGAGTAGTTGGTACATCGGTCGGCTACATGGGAGGAGTGTCACCCAATCCGACATACGAAGAAGTGTGCACTGGTAGGACGGGTCACACGGAGACCGTCTTCCTCGCCTACCGATCCGCCGAGATCTCCAGCTACGACATCCTGAAAGTCTTCTGGGAAAATCACGATCCCACGCAAGGCTTCCGTCAAGGCAACGACATCGGCACTCAATACCGCAGCGCCATCTTCTACACGACTGAAGAACAGCGCGAGCTCGCCGAGGCCACGCGGGATGCATACGCCGCAGTCATAAAGGCACGCGGCTATCCCGACATCACAACGGACATCGCACCGGCCAGCGACTTGCCCTATTTCCTTGCTGAGGACTACCACCAGCAGTACCTTCACAAGGTGCCGCACGGCTATCGATGCCACTCGAACACAGGGCTGGCTTTGCCAGTGCCTGTCAATTGAAGAACCCTTTAGGAACGCGCGTGCTTGAGGAAACCCTTGGCGGCACCGGCAATATTTCTTCTCACCACGCGGAGTTCGTCGTAACGCCGGTAACCTCGACTGGCGGTGCCCGCGAGTTTCGACAGAGCATGGTGCCCCACCCGCTAGTCCACCAGGAGTTACCGCACGAGCCCCACTTCGGCATCTACAACGGCCGCCTTCGCTCCCTCAGTTACGCCAAGGGAAGCGCCGACGACATTTACTGGAGGCTGCGTCGGTCGGTCATGTTGTCGCATACAGGGGAGCTGCCAACAGAGATTCGCGGCCCGGACGCCGAGGCAATGCTCGATCGAGTTTTTACCCGCAGCGTTGGCAAGGTTCGTGTTGGTCGCTGCAGCTACCAGATCGCGTGCTATCCCGATGGTGGCGTCGCTATGGACGGAGTCTTGATCCGACTGGAAGCTGATCGATTTTGGTATGTGCAAAGTGACGGTGAATTTTACGGCTGGCTGCGCGCACAAGCGACTGGTTTCGACGTCGAAGTGTTCCACCCAGACGTGTGGGTCTCACAGGTACAGGGACCCCGCTCGCTTGACGTTCTGGCCGCGGTAGCCGATGACGGCTTGCCCGAGCCCTTCAACTACTTCGATGCGGCACGCGTTCGCATCGGTGGTGAGCCGATTCTGGTGACGCGCACCGGATTCACGAGCGAGCTCGGATGGGAGTTTTACCTCGAACCGCACAGCGACATTCAGTCCATCGGGAAACTTATTTGGGACGCGGGCCGGATGTACGACATGGACACCACTCCAGCAGAGGTCACGAATGCTCGTCGCATTGAAGGTGGTTTGCTCTTCGCTGGATCGGACTTCGACGAGACCATGACGCCGTTCGAGGTCGGATTCGAAGGACTTGTCGACTTCGCGAAAGGTGACTTCATCGGGCGAAGCGCTCTCGAAGCGGCCGATCGACGGTGTCGTACATGGGGTCTCACCTGCGCCGAGGGAACTCCTCGCCACGGCCGAACTCTCACTGAAGCATCCAGCCAGGTGGGTCGCGTTACCAGCAGCGCGTGGTCCCCCACATTGCAGTGCGGCATCGCCATCATCCGCCTGGACGACCCAGAACTCGGAACCGGTGCAAAACTGGATGTCGAATGCACCGATGGGGTAGTGCGCACAGCTACGGTCTGCGAGTTGCCAATGTATGACAAGGCTGGAGACATTCCTCGAGGGCGGGCCGCAGATAGTCCAGAGTTTCCCGGGGTGATCGCGTGACCACGGAAACCCTGGCATCGGCGGTGCGGGGCTTCTCGATTGAGTCTGTACCCCAAGACGCCGACCGCATTGACGACTTCCGTGACCACGTCCCGACAGGTACTCGGGTGTTCATTGCATGGCCCCCAAGAGCGACACCCGAATCGATAGTCAAATCGGCACGCAAACTTCACGAGCAGGAGATGGTTCCGGTACCGCACATCGCAGCCCGACGTGTGCCCTCGCAGGAATTCCTGCGCGCCTTCGTTGGAGATCTGGTTGCCCAAGCGCACGTTCGTGAAGTGCTGGTCATCGGCGGCGATCCAGCCACCCCCGAGGGGCCCTACACAGACACTGGCTCCCTGCTGCGCAGTGGGGTGCTCAACGAGCTCGGCATTGAGAAGGTCGGGGTTGCGGCTCACCCAGAAGGCCATCCGGTGATGAGTGGGGCCGTCTCCCGTGAGGTGCTCGCAGACAACTTGGCCGCAGCGCGCGACCATGGCATGTCAGTCGAGGCCGTCTCTCAATTCGTGCTCGACCCACAGGCCATCGATTCCTGGCACGCCGAGGTTTACAGTTCGCTGGCCCAGGGTGCCCCGCTCTTGATCGGAATTCCAGGACTGGTCAGTGGCACTCGCTTGCTGAAGATCGCCAATGCCTGCGGAATCGGCGAGAGCATCGGCCTACTGCGAAAGAACGGCCTACGCATGGCGAAGACTGTCATCGGAAATTCCAGCACCCAAACCTTGGTGGAAGGACTAGCACCACTCGCGAATCGCGCGACCGATGTCGGAGGTTTTCACTTCTACACGTTCGGCAACTTCGAACAGACTGCAGCGTGGGCCTGCGAGGCAGCCAGTACCCCAGCCGCCGCAGCGGGCTGACTGATCACTAGTCGGAAATACGACTGCGCAGTAGATGCTTTTGAATCTTCCCAGTGGAAGTCCGTGGAATTGAATCGAAGACGAAATAGCCCGGTACTTTGTAGGCGGCCAAGTTGTCACGGCAGTGCTGCCTCAGTTCTTCTTCAGTCACAGCCGCACCGGGCGCTACTTCCACAAAGGCGCACGGGGTCTCACCCCACTTGTCGTGAGGCATCGCGACAACGGCAACACCAGCGATCGCGGGGTGTCGGTGAAGGGCATCTTCGACTTCAATCGAGGAGATGTTCTCACCGCCGGAGATGATGATGTCTTTCGATCGGTCTTTCAGTTCCACATAGCCATCCGGGTGCACGACACCTAAGTCTCCTGAATGAAACCAGCCACCCGCGAATGCCGCCTCGGTCGCTTCAGGGTTGCGGAAGTATCCCTTCATCACCACATTTCCGCGAAACATCACTTCACCAAGAGTTTCGCCATCATGAGGGACTGGGTCAAGTGTCTCGGGGTCGAGCACCGCAAGGCTTTCCAACGGCAGGTATCGCACACCCTGGCGGGCCTTCAGCACTGTGCGATCGTCGAGGTTGAGTGAATCCCACTCCTTATGCCACTCATTCACCACGGCAGGCCCGTAGGTCTCGGTCAGTCCGTACAACTGGGTGACGTTGAAGCCGGCTTGCTCCATTCCCGCAAGAGTTGGCCTGGGTGGTGGCGCCGCTGCAGTGAAGAACTCCACGGTGCGGGCGAGGGCCTTCCGTTCGGCCCCTGGCGTCGAGACGAGAAGAGCCATCACCGGCGGCGCACCACACAAATGGGTAACGTCATGTTCGGCCAAGGCCTGCCAGATTGGCTCGGCTCGAACCTCGCGCAAGCACACGTGGGTGCCAAACAACACGGATAGTGTCCACGGGAAACACCAACCGTTGCAGTGAAACATCGGCAACGTCCACAGGTAGGTCGCGTGCCGCGGCATCGTGGCAATCAGCGCGTTACCTTGGGCCAAGAGATAGGCGCCGCGGTGATGGGTCACTACTCCTTTGGGGTCGCCAGTGGTCCCAGATGTATAGCTAATCGCGATTGCGTCCCACTCGTCCTGCGGCATCAACCATTCGAAGTTCGGATCACCGCGGGAAATCATGTCTTCATAGTCCTGCCACCGATCAGCAGACAGCACCGGCTGCACCAGCCGATCGGCGTCACTCGCCGAGTTCCATTCAGGATCGTCGTATAAAACAAGTGCAGGCGTTACCTCACACAGTTCCAGGGCTGCTTCGGCTAGGGACAACAACGCCCGATCAACTATGAGCATGCGCGATTTACAGTGATCGAGTTGGAAGGCAATGGTGGCGGCATCAAGTCTGGTGTTGATCGCGTGCAGCACCGCGCCACTCATCGGTACGCCGTGGTGTGCCTCCAACATCGCCGGCACATTCGGCAGCAGCACCGAGACTGCATCGCCACGACCGATGTCTCGTTCAGCGATAGCGGACGCCAACCGACGGGATCGGCGATAGAACATGGCGTAAGTCCAGGCGCTGGAGCCATGGATGATCGCAGTGTGATCGGGCATGACGTCCGCTGCCCGTGCCAGAAAAACCAGCGGGGTTAGAGGCTGGAAGTTCGCCTCGCGTCTTTCCAACCCATCCTTGAAGGGATCGGTCATCAGCTAATCGACCAATGGTCGACTACTCGTCCTGCCACTGCGGAACACGCTTTTCAACGAACGCTCCAATGCCTTCGCGGGCATCCTGCTTGAGCATGTTGTCCACCATCACTTCGGAGGCATAGGCATAGGCCTGATCGAGTGGCATCTCGCGCTGCCGGTAGAAAGCTTGTTTGCCAGTGGCCACCGTCATGGTGGACTTCCCTGCAATCGTGAGCGCCATGTTCATCGTGAACTCGCTGAGAGCCTCGGCCGGCACCACCTTGTTGACCAAGCCGATGCGGGATGCCTCCTCGGCACTGAGCATTTCACCGGTAAGCAACATCTCCATAGCAGCTTTGTTTGAGACATTACGCGACAACGCAACCATGGGAGTGGAACAGAACAAGCCGATATGTACGCCAGGTGTGGCAAAGCGGGCTGTTGGGGCCGCGTAGGCAAGATCGCAACTCGCCACCAGTTGGCATCCGGCAGCCGTTGCAACTCCACTTACTTCGGCGATAACTGGCTTTGGGTTGTTGATGATGGCCTGCATGACGGTCGCGCATTGATCCATCAGATCTTTGAAGAAGGATCGCCCCGCATCGTCATGCTCACGTGCCAGGGTGATCTCCTTCAGGTCATGACCGGCGCTGAAGGCCGGGCCGGTGGCGGCGAGTACCAGCACCCGCACCTGCGCATCGCTCGCGACTCGATCGAGTACCTCCTTTAACTCACCGAGCATCCGCGTAGATAGTGCGTTGCGCCGCGCGCTGTCATCGAGCGTTACGCGCAGCACACCCGCGGCATTGAGATCCTGCTGCAAGATCACATCAACTTGTGCGCCACTGACTGACATGATCACACCATAGAACATTGCACCCGTGCGCACGCAGGGATTCGGCCCTCGACGTGGGCGGCCTGCTAGTCGGAGAGGTGCCCGAGCAGGTCTTGGCGGGTGAGGACCCCCACAGGGCGCCCGTCTTCGATCACGACCACTCCATCGCTCGATTGCAGCGCCGAGATCGCCGACTGCACCGACTCTCCAGCACCCACAATGGGAAGCGCAGCGGACATGTGGGCCTCAACGGTGTCGAACAGTTTGGCTTTGCCAGAGAACAGGACGTCGAGCAGGTCTCGCTCGACGACGGATCCAACGACTTCGGCGGCCATGACCGGAGGTTCCGCCCGCACAACCGGAACCTGCGACACCCCGTATTCGCGCAGGATCGCGATCGCGTCCGCGACCGACTCGGTCGGGTGAGTGTGCACCAACGGGGGTAGCTCCTCGGACTTGCTGTGCAGCACATGGCCGACGGTCGAGTCCGTGCTGGGTGGCAGAAATCCATAGGACGCCAACCAGTCATCGTTGAAGACTTTGCTGAGGTATCCGCGACCCGAGTCGGGAAGCACCACCACGATCACGTCGCCGGGCTCAGCCGTACTGGCGACGCGCAAGGCGGCAACGGCGGCCATCCCGCATGAGCCGCCCACCAAGAGGCCTTCTTCACGCGCCAAACGCCGGGTCATCTCGAACGACTCCGCGTCGGATACCGCGATGATCTCGTCGCAGATTTCCTGGGAGTAGGTCGTGGGCCAGAAGTCTTCGCCGACACCCTCGACGAGGTAAGGACGGCCGGTCCCGCCGGAGTAGACCGATCCCTCCGGGTCCGCCCCGATGATCTTCACCGCACCGTCGCTGACTTCTTTCAGAAACTTACCCGTTCCGGTGATCGTGCCGCCGGTTCCTACTCCCGCCACGAAATGGGTGATCCGACCTTGCGTTTGATCCCAGACTTCCGGACCCGTCACCTCGTAGTGAGAACGAGGATTGTGCGGATTGGAATACTGATCGGGCTTCCAGCCCCCCGGAGTCTCCTGCGCCAGGCGGTCGCTGACCGAGTAGTACGAGCGGGGATCCTCCGGATCCACCGCCGTCGGGCAGACCACCACTTCGGCTCCGTACGCCCGGAGCACATTGCGCTTGTCCTCGCTGACCTTGTCCGGGCAGACGAAGATGCAGTGGTAGCCGCGCTGCTGGGCCACCATCGCCAGACCGACACCGGTGTTGCCGCTAGTCGGCTCAACGATGGTCCCGCCGGGCGTGAGCAGACCTTCCTCTTCAGCCGCATCAATCATCCGAACCGCAATGCGATCCTTGATCGAGCCGCCCGGATTCAGGTACTCGACTTTGGCCAGAACGATGGGGCCGTCCTTCGGCACGATGCCCTCGGTGACCTTGTTCAGGCGGACGAGAGGGGTATTTCCGATTAGCTCGATAACTGAATCCACGTATCGCACAGCCCAATTCTAGGCGGCATACAGTAAACGCGTGTCGGCACGGCACGGTCGCGGCGAAAGGGAGACATCACGTGGGCCGGGAGCAGTTGGAACGCGAGCTCGAGCGCCTCGCGAATCAGCTCGAGACGATGCCCGCATCACGCATCGACGAGGACGTGATCGACCGGGTTCACGAGACGGCAGAGCAGATAGTGGCGCTCACGCACGGCACGGATCGGCCAGATACGACCGTTCTCCCGCGGGTCGAAGCCTCGGCGCTCGCCGCGCAACTCACCGTTGTGGTTCGCGACTACCGGGAAACAACAACATCGGCGACGGATGACGCCGCTGTTGCGCAGTTCTTGACGGACCTACGCAGGTCGCTGCCGTAGTCGCTCGGGTGGTTGCTAGTCGCGACCCGACAAGATTGCGAAGAGTCGCAGGAACTCCAGGTAGATCCACACCAGCGTGACGAGCAGACCGAAGGACATCCGCCAGGACTCCCGCTCGGGCAGCCCCATCGCGACTCCCTGCTTGATGGCTTCGAAGTCGAGAACCAAGAAGAAGGCCGCGATTCCCACGCCCGCGAGGCAGATGATGATGCCCAGTCCGCCGACCCCGTAGAAGCCCCAGCCGCCGCCGACACCGAAAATCGCGGCGACGAACGACGCCAAGGCGAGAACGATGTAGGAGACCGCAGCGACCATCAGGACCTGGGTAAACCGCTTGGTCACCTTGATGATTCCGGTGAGATACAGGGTCAACATGACACCGAACGTCGTCATCGTGGCCACGACCGCCTGGATGACGATGCCGCTGTCCCAACCATTCGAGACAGCGATGGAGTTGTAAAAATTGCTGATGCCACCGAGCATCAAACCTTCAGCGACGGCGAAAACCATCATCAGCACAGGCGACACGTTCTTCTTCAGCGCATTGGCGAACCCGAGCACGATCGCAACGATGAAGATCGGGAACATCAATCCGGGTGCCGCGGTGATCACGTTCCAACCGATGAAGGCGAACAGCACCACCAATCCGAACATGATCGCGGACTTGACGACGACGTCGTTCAAGGTGACCCGAACCCCGCCGCCGGCGGTGACCGCCTGGAATTCGGCGTCGGTGCTGGTCGGTGGCGTGCCGGATGCGTCAGGAGTCGCGGTGGATGGCGTAGACGGAGCGGTCGGCGTTGCCGTGGGGGCCTGGCCGGAGGCTTGCGTGTACGCCGATCGGCCTTCGTCGTACGCGAATCCCGGGGCGTCGGCCTTCTCGTAGCGGGAGAGGACGGGGTTATTGGTCTGCATGGGGCAACGATAACCGACCGGTACCCAACCAACCACGCGAACCTCGCAGGGGATGTGGACGGATACGGAACCGTTTGTGAAGCGCCGAGGACGCGGGTTGCCGAGCGTCGGTCTGCTGATAGCGAACTCGGCACGACTGCCGCCGCTCCCACTCGCCGTTCCTCCCGCGCATAGGTACCGTCGATGAGTGACCAAGCAGCAGCCCTACACCGTCCTTCGTGCCAGTGACGGCTACGAATTGCGTGAATACCCCGCGTGCGCCGTCGCGGAAGTCACCGTCGAGGCCGACTTCGATAAGGCCGGGAGCATGGCTTTCCAGCCTCTGTTTACCTACATCAGCGGCAACAACCTCGGCCAGGTGCCCATCGACATGACGGCACCAGTGGTGCAGCGGGAGGGTGACGGAACCGAACCGCGAGCTTCCACCGGCCGCAGCGAGAAGCTCTCGATGACCGCACCGGTGCTGCAATCCTCCGGTGTCGCGGGCCGACAGGTGGTCGCGTTCGTCTTGCCCTCATCGGTGACGGCGGCTTCCGCACCTACCCCCGTCGACTCCCGAGTAGTGATCCGCGAGATACCACTGAGCCTGACGGCCGCGACCCGCTACTCGGGGCGCTGGTCGCGTTCTGCCTACAACGAGCACCTGCAGCGGCTGCGATCCGCGCTCGAGCGAGACGGCCTCCGCGGCGTCAGCGAACCGCGCTTCGCACGTTTCGATCCCCCCATGAAGCCGTGGTTTCTTAGGCGGAACGAAGTTCACATCGACGTCGAGGACGCCGCCGTAGTCGGCGGATAAGCGCACGTCCTGCCATGGATAAAGGGACGTTGTGGTGCCCTCGATGGGATTCGAACCCATACTGTGCCGGGTTTAAGCCGGGTGTCTCTACCAGTTGGACTACGAGGGCGGACGACTCGAGCACCATGATTGCGCATGTGACGGCGAATTTCTGACCCCCTACCCTGGCGATTATGCGCAATGGGCCGGGCCTGGGGACGTGGGTTCTGCTGATCGTGCTCGGCGTCGGTTCGCTCGCCGCCGGATTCGGGGTGGGGTTGTGGTGGCAGGACCGCGACGTCTCCCCCAAGACCGCGCGCTGGGTTCTCACCCATTCGGCGCAATCGGCTCAACTCACGCCTGCGTCGGCGGGCTTGTTCACTCTGACGATGTCGCCGGCCGATGCCCAAGTCATCGCGGTTCGCCAAGACGACCCCGGTTCGAGTGAACTCATCCCCGCACGCCGATTGGAAAACGAATGGCAGACCATGTTCGGTGAGGAATCGATCACCGTGACGCTCTTGGTCCACGACGCGACCACCGATGCTGATCCGGACGCCGCATCGGCCGAAACCCTCACGCTGCTCGCGGCCGAGCCCGTCGTCGACGGCGACATGGTCACCTATCCCG
>ERZ802830.407-NODE-407-length-42935-cov-7.67057_pt1 | contig 42935 bp, 32 predicted proteins | sample MGYA00345654_ERZ802830 | MGnify/ENA primary metagenome ERZ802830 (study PRJEB30503, sample SAMEA104212375) | marine metagenome | biome: Westerlies Biome; feature: [SRF] surface water layer (ENVO:00010504) within the epipelagic zone...; material: water... | reverse complement strand
TTAATAACGAAGATAGAGTAAGAGACAGAAACGGAATTGGTTTGGTTGGTATTATCACTTACCGAATAGAAGTTCCACCACCAAGATGGGATCCAGATGGAGAAACGCAGATTTCTTATGCAGTTTCGTATCCTACGATTGGAACACAAACGATTCTTGATGAAGCAGATGTTGTGCTTGTAGAGAATCCACTAATATAATTTTTGGGAAATACTTAATAACAATACTAATTATACGTATACATATATGGATTGGAAAGCACTTGCAGACGATATAGTTTTATTCAATGATCTAGTTAATAGATTTGTAGAAATAGGATGTACCGAAAAAAAAGCATTTGAACTTGCCACTTACACTTATGCGTATAATTTACCTGTTGTTATTAAAACATCTATAATTTCCTCGGATGATGATAAACAAAATACTAGATATAACACAGATAAATAAATTATGAGCATTACGAAAACTAAAAAAGGACCAGGTCGTCCTAAAGGTAGCAAAAACAAAGTTCAAAAGAACACATCAACTAACACCGTTAAACGAGGTCGTGGACGTCCTAAAGGTGCTAAAAACAAGGTTGTAGCACAGGTACAAGAAACTTATGAGTTACCATTTCCGAATCCTATACACGAATCTCAGAGAATTGAGAATATTCGTTATATGGCATCCTTTTATCAGCATCCTGATGGAAAACCTAAGAATATGGTAAACAAACCCAAAAAACGTGGAAGAAAACCAAGTGTTGATCTTATGGATGATGAAAAAATCATCAAAGGTGATTTGGATACGGATCATTTGGTATATACCGAGAAAGATATGCAAGAAGAACTCGGTAGAATGGACGGATTTGTAGATATGTCTAAAAATCGTGACAGATATTCTGATTCTTTTTAATGTGACTTAATATTTATCATTGTATGTTAAATTAAATGGCAGGCGATGATGATAGAAAAAAAGGTTACGATAAAATACGAGATCAAATTTTAGAGTTGTGTAAACTTGCTCAAGGCAATATAACCACCATTCATTGGTGTAAATCACAAATTAAAAAACGATTAAAAGTATTAGATAGATTAGTTGAACGATTATCTTCACTTCCGGATTCAAAGTCCGGTGATGAAGCTTCAGATGATACTAGTAGACGAATACAATTACTTATCAAAAAGCAAACAACTGCGTGTAAAGAATTAGGTGAGAAGATTAAATTGGAGATTGAAAGTTTAGAAGCAATTCGTGTTGCTTCAAAATCATACGGAATTGACATTAAAACCCGTTTACTTGAAATTGATAACAAACTAAACTCATCTGACATAGACGAATTCTTTTCTGACGAAGACTCTGAGTAAAAAAGAGGGGTGATTCCCTCTTCCCACGTTAACTCCATACCAACAAAAGACGAAACCACCCCAAAAGATATATAACCTTTGGTTTAAATTTATATGTATAAATATATAATTTATTTTTTTTAATTATTCAAGTTTATTTTTGAGTTTCTATATTTATATTATACAGAATGAAAAGAACATCGTACAACTGGCAATACGGTGATTGCCTTTATAGAATAGAAGAATGGAGAAGTGCACCCAAGGACGTGTGTCCATTTACAGTATATATGCTTAGTTCTAATAACGGAAATGGACCAGGAGGTTTTGTTGGTTACTTTATGAGCAAAATGAAAGCAGAAGAAGCAATTCAAAAAAGCACAATTAAAACCTTGAAAACTAAGTTATCTAGTGGTATGATATTACCATAATGACTTTTTCAGAACTTCCTTTTCGTACCAAAGCAAATTACATTTTCTTTTGGATTAATTTATTTGTCGCATTTATGCTTGCTTTTAATGGCAGTTGGATGAGCATTCTTCATTTGATTATTTCTTTTTTTTGTTGGGCGGCATACAAATATGCTGATTCTTTATCAGAAAAATTGGAAAATCAAAAAAAGAATGTTGACGAAGAAAAGTAATTTATTTAATATCATTAAATGAATAATCGTCAGATAAGCATTGCCGTAAAATACGGAAACGACATTTATAAGAAAAATTTTTCGGAACAAGACAGTATCAATTACATTTCGTTCTTGGAGAAGTTCAAATTGTGGTACGAAATTAACGATGCATCGGATGGGGAAACTCCGGTATTTGACGAAGAATATATAGAAACGGACGAACAAAATGAACAACAGAAAATATTATGATTATACACAAGTCCAAGGTTTTTGTGAAACTTTGGCAAGTAGATTAAAAAATGGCAACTTTGACTCGGTGGTGGGTGTAAGTCGTGGTGGTTTGATACCAGCAACAATAATTGCCGAATGTATGAATGTACGTGAACTTAGAACGATGGGTGTGCGTTCATATCAATTAAACGGAATCGGAAAAAGAAAAGACTCGGTATTGTACCAAAGTTGTTCTCCGTATTTGGTGGGAAATGTATTATTGATTGATGATATTTCCGATACAGGAGAAACTTTCAAGTTTTTGATTGATCATATTGGTCGCAATAAAAATGTTACATCTCTTACAACTTGTAGTTTGTTTGTTAGACGAAGTTCAAGTTATGTTCCCGATTATTATCATACAGACATCGTAGGAAACGATTGGATTGTGTTTCCGTGGGAACCTGCTCCACCACCTTCAAGTTGAGTCTTTCAGCAAAAAAAAGTTATTGATTTCATCAACAACTTTTTTTCACTTCAATCAAGTTTTTGGTTGACTTTTTATAATATTTTTGGTAAAGTATTTAAAGAATGAGAGATGAAAAAGTTTTAATTGATGGAGGCCTTTCGTGGCAAGTTGACAAACTTCTTGAGAAGTATCCTATTGAGAATATCAAAGAATGGAAAATAGATGGAACAAGCAATCGTTATCCAATGATTGTTTCAATCGTTGAAAATCCTATAAACGATCCGTGGGGAAGACCAACTATTGCGTGGAATTTCAAAGATGGTGATGGAAACAAATATAATTGGATAAAAGTTTCTATGACCGTAAAAAATTATGAAAAATTTCGTTACACTACAATAAAAGGAATCGCAGTAAAGTTATGGCAAAAGAAATAATAGAAATTAATCCGAATGTTCATTGGTATTCACTTCAAGAGTTAACGTTTAGATTTATCAATAAACGTTGGCAACTAGGTGATGGTGGAGTTTCGTTTGAATATTTTTATGATTTGGATGAACAACCTGAAACTGATCCGTGGGGTCGTAAATTGACTTCGTGGAATCGCCTCGGACAAACTGAAATCAATGATTGGTTGAATGCCGAAACCAATGGAACATATTATCGGTTAACATCGGTTATGCGAAAAACGGTTGCATTGTGGATGTATCCATCACCTAATCATCCATTATTCAAATGAGTATTGAAAAAATATTACAAATAGATTTGCTTGTTCCTGGCAATGCAGATGAAATATCAATTAAATATCCTATAATCAATAAACAATGGATTGCACGTGGTAACGATTATTATGTGTATGTGCGAACTAAAAATTCAACTCGTAAGGATATTCCTAATTTTGATGATGTAAAAGGTGATCCTTGGAATCGTAGTTTCAAAGATTGGAGATACGCATACGCACAACCCGGTGAACAATTTTATGAAGCACATAGTTGGACATCTAATAGAGATGACGGAAAATTGAATCCAAATCAATTTTATCGGTATGTAACTGTAGAAGGAAAATTTGTGAAATTGCATATGATTATTGAACGATGAATACCACGCAATCAATGAAACCATTACAAATTAAAACGCAACACGGACCACCACCCTCGGATGTAAGGTGGACTCCTCATGAACTTAATAAAAAGTATCCGATTTTGAATACAAAGCAATGGATGTTTGCGGGAACTCGTTACATTGCGAAACCGTCATCTCCACGTAATTCACTAAAAAGTGATCCTTGGTTTCGTCCGTTTCGCAAATGGTGCAAAGATGATAAAGTTTATACGAAAGATGAAGGACACGGTCCCCACGATTGGATTTCCGATGATGATAAAGAGTTTTATAGGTTCACGGCAGTTGAAGGAAAACATATAATGCTTTGGTGCGAATGATTGAACCTATTACAATTCGTGGAAATATCCGTATGACTAATTATGGTCAATTGATATACAACAAAAATCAAGAGCATTTTTATACTTGGCACGAAGAACTTGATTATATTATCAAAGAGTATCCTATTACAAATCCTGTATACGAGTATTCTCCACACGAAATGCGTTTTAATGTATCAACAAAAACAAATGTTAGTGCGTTGACGGAACGGCAAAAAAAATTCCTCGATTATGATCCTTGGAATCGACCTTTGCGAAAATGGACTGCAACGGAAACTGCATATCCTGAAACAAACTTTGCAAAAAAATATGGTCGTGGTCCATACGAATGGTTAGATATTTATGACGGAGTTGATTTTCGTTGGACAACAATAGAAAACAAAGGAATTCGTTTTTACAAATATCTATGAAAACAAACAAAGATTTTATACTAATTAAGAAATGGCAATTTTGGGACATTTATCCAAAGATTGTCGGTGAGAATGCGTTTCCGATTACCAACAAAGATGAATGGGAACGATATGTTGAAAGACACAATTATCGTAGTCATTTGATTGCACTTGTACCGAATCCTAAACTTGATCCTTGGGGAAGGCAAATGCTTCCGTATAAAACTGATCACGAAAAAACTCCTAAAATGTGGGGAAAAGTTGGATGGCCACATCCTCCGTTGGATGATATGGATGCAGAAACTTGCATGACGGTTACTTCAGTAAATGGATTTGCGGTAAGATTGTATCGTAGAAAAGCAGAATGGAATGATCCTTGGCACCGTGCAGAATGCAAAAAACTTGGAATAACTTTGAGTGAATATTATGATCGCAAACGAAACGATAATATTTGACATAATTTTTATAATATCATAAAATAAAATAAGAATGTGGGACGTAAATAAATTGTTAGCAAAATATCCAATTAAAAATATGTGGGAATGGAAATTTACAGGCAATGTTATCACATCAACGGTTTGTTTGCACGATATTAAACAAGATCCCTGGAATCGTGATTTCACAAAAACCAAAAAAACTTTCACCGTAGATGAAATGGGACTACTTGTGTATGGATATACAAAAGTGGATGGAAAAAAAATAAGAATATGGAGTTGTGTATAAATGAGAACATGGAATAAAGAAAAACTATTATTAAAGTATCCTGTGAGAAATTCATCGGATTATGATGTAAATTATGTATTGGGATGTGGCAACGCATATTGGTATCCTGGATTGCCAACCAAAATTGTAACTACTGATGGTGATGTTGCATATGATCCTTGGAACCGTGAGTGGCAAAAAAATACAAAGTGGGAAGCATACAAACCACATAAAGATACATACTTTCGTTGGGTGACCGTTGATAAACAAAAAATTGACGTTTATCTTGTTCAAAAAAATTATTCAATATAATGCCAGTGGTAGAACTTAACATCAATAAAGATACTTGTGGTAAATGGAAATCAAGATACATACTTGATATTCTTGAAAAGTATCCACAAATCAATTTCAAAGAATGGGAACTTCTTGAAATGCATCATCAAAATAAACCAAACGAAATTGCAGTTAATATGGTTTGTAAATTGTGGTATCCTAAATTTGATCCGTGGAACAGAGAAATGTGCGACTGGACAATCGGAAATAACAAGTTTTCTGCAAAACACGGAAATCAAGTGAAGCACGGAAATAACCACTCAGTACAACTTCCAAGTATGAAAATTTGGAATACGACTGTCGCAGGAAAATTAGTTCGACTGCATGGACCCATTAAAAGTTACTTTGTGGTTCGGCAAAAAGCAAAAATTTCATAACATGAGTTCTTACGCAAATAGTATTCCTCTTTATATTCAACACAGCGATATTCAATGGGATGCAACCGACTTGGTTCAAAACAATTATCCAATTGAAAATGATAATTGGGAATTGCAGGAAAGCAATTTTTTGATGCTCAAAGAAAATTCTTCATTTGATCATAATTATGATCCTTGGAATCGTCAACTAAGAGCATGGCAGTTTTTAGATACAGATAATCATTTATTAGATTGCAAAGGATGGACAATGAAATTAACAAGCAAACTTGCGGCTTCACTTTACGAAATTCGTTACACCACGGTTGCAGGAAAATCAATTCCACTGTGGAGATATTGCGATGAATCAAAATATGTGTGCGTTCCATCCTGAAGAAATAATTTTAGAGAATTTTTCAATGGGTGATCATTGGGGAACCGTTGAACTTATGAAAAAACATCCCATACAAAATCATGAACATTGGGCATACGTATGTGATCCAATGGATGTTGATTGTGATCCTGATGTAGCAAAAAAAATTACTTGCATTTCTGATACAGAATTTGATCCTTGGTTTCGTAAAATGATTCCGTGGAAATGGCGAGATCATCAAGAAAGTTGTGAGTGGGATTTACCTACACCTCATTTGTTTTTAAATGGAAAAAAGAAATATCCACTTTTAGAAAGATACACAACAATTCAAGGAAAGCATACAAAATTGTACAAACGAATATACGATTATTGATTTGACTAAATAGCATATTTTTTTTACTATAAGAAATGATATTAAATGTAAACTCTAATTCAAAGTTTTGGACCGGAAATGTTTTATTATCTAAATTTCCACCAATGAACCACTTTGCATGGAGATACGGAGTAAGTGGTCGTACAGAAGCAGACCGAGACGCAGAAAGATTTTTTATAGCAAACACCGAGTATCCGATTATTGATCCGTGGAGAAGACCATTGTGTAAATGGACACTAAATGATGATACAACAGAACACGAATGGCTGCCTTGCACAGAAACTGAGAATGCAGGATATTCGTATCGGTATGTAAGTGTGCAAAAAAAATTCATTAAATTATTTTTACCAATTCCAGGAGGAACATTTTGTTGATGGACAAATCTAGTTTAAACATCAACTTTTATTCAGGACGACAATGGAGTGAAATTACCCTTGTTAAGAAATTTCCTCCAAGTAATTCAGTTTGGAATGTAGGCATTCACTCTGATATCGGATACGAACGATATTTCGTATTACCTGATGATGCTTTACACGAAGGACAAGACCCGTGGGAAAGATGGATGCTTCCGTGGAGAAAAAACGAAACAGATACAACTACATACGCATGGACTGACACAGAAGCAGTTTATGATTTACCTGAAAATCTTGTATATCAGTTTCGGTGGACAACTGTTGCGGGAAAAAGAGTAAAACTTTGGCGTAAAAAACCTTGACTTTTTATAAGAAATGTGTGATAGTGTAACCATGAGCAAATCAAACGCAATCATGGTTGGAAGTGACTTTTATTCTTATAAAGAATTAAAGCAATTAATAGTTGACTTCCCTATACAAGTAAACGGATGGATATGTGATGTAAATAAAACTCATATGTATTTGTATTACGAAAAAGCATTTGGATTAGATGACCCGTTGATGACTTTACGTGATCCGTGGAATCGTAGCATTCGACCTTGGGCTTATTATACAGATGACAATCCCACAATTTGGCAAAGTCGTAAAGCAGAACATCCAAGTCGTAATGCAATGTTTATGCCGACTGCTCCAAAAAAAGCAAGTCATTATGCTTTCACAAGCATTCATAATAAATGGATATTTTTGTATGTTTGATTTGAAAGAAATTGAAGACCGAATTGAACAATCGGAAAAAACATTAAATGCGATTTCCGTGAAAATGAAAGATATGCGAAACGACTTCAATGAAATATACTCAGAACTTGAAAATAAAGATGATACATATTTTGAAGAACATTTAAACGAACGAATCGCATTAAACGAAAAAATTCGCAAAAGATTATCAGTTTATGATTTATTAAAGGAAACCGCCGAGACCATTCGCACACAAACTTATGCAGATATGCGAACGGTATTTGATGAACTTCAAAAAAAGCATTATTATGATTGACGAATCATTTATTATCTGACATATTAAGAAACTATGAGTAAAAAGAATCTAACTAAAAATATACACTCTGCACTTGTTAAAAAAGCAGAAGCAGAAGTAGAAATGGCAAAAGCAAACCTCGCGGTTTATTCAGATGACAATCTCATTGGGATTGGTGAACATCAAATTCTTGCGGAAACAATTCTGGATGAATACAAGAAATTAGATGATGCAATATCTTTATTAGAGACTTTGCAAAATCATCCAATTGATTGATTTTCAAACTTTGTTAATAATCCGTTTGCTCCGTATACAACATACGGCATTGCATTAGTTGTATAAGCAACACCATAATTGGCATTTGCATCAATTCCGATGTAACCATATAAATGTTTTCGTTTTTTTGCTTCAACGAAAGTTTTGTTGAACGCATCTTCAAGAGACATTCCATCACGAATTCTTGTTTCAGTTTTTGAAGCAACTGCATCGTTATTAATTTGTTCTCCGATTCCTGTGACCGTAATTGCGGCGAACTTGGACGCATAATTTCCTGCCACGGTTCCACTATCACTTACTCTTCCTGGATATTCGTTGCCGACTCCACCGGTTGATGATCCACTTGCTAATCTGTTTTTATTATCAATCACTACACAACCAACTGTATCGTGTTCAACTGCTGATGGATAATCTTCTTTGTGTAAATTGTGCAACCATTTCTTTGAACGATCTTCTGTTAAATTAGAAGCAACAGGTAACTTCATTTCACGGGCAAGTAATTCAGCACCAGGAGAAGCAAGAACTTTAGCATTTCTATTTTGAAGTTTTTCCGCAAGTTTACTTGGATTGCTTACATACGGAACTGAAATTACACCACTTAAATTTTGTTTGTGTCCATTCATTATACTTGATGTCAATCTTGGTATTCCATCAGATTGCAAAGCACTTCCGATACCTGCATTAAATTGTTCATCGTTTTCAAGCATTTCAAGACATTGCACAACAGTCTTGATTGCTGATTTACCAGACTTCAAATTGGACATACACTCTGATGCCATTTGTTCAATGCTTTTTAATGCTTGAGTTAACGCATTTCCTTTTGGATCAATCGGACTTGCACCTCCGTGAATAATAATCAAAGGTAATTGTTCTTGACCGAATAGTGTATTCATAAATTATCGTCCACGATCAATTTTAATAAAACTTTCCGCAACGGAGTCTGGACGTTCTGCTCCACTTGGGTGGTGACCGGGTATGACAAAGTTAACTTCAGTTTCTTTATCTAAATGTAAAAATTGCAGAAGATGGTGAGTTTGATCCGGTGGACCTATGATCTGATTTTGTGTATATCTTACCTCAGAATCTTCTAAATCAATATTTTTAAAGTTGGTCATGTATTTAATTGGAAATACATACATCAAGTCACATACACGTGTATTTCCATTTTGATTAAAGTTGGTGGGTTCTAACCATAGAAAATTAAACTTTTCATAATCAATATCGAAGTTTGGTATAGATTTGTTGAACTTTAAATCAAATCTTAAATTAACAATTATATCATACTCAGAAAAATCATAAAAGTTTAATGAAGATGCGACTGAGTCAAACACGCAGGTATTGTTTGTGGTAAAGTTGGTCTTTTTCCAATCAAGTAATTGTAAAAGTTTTTCGTCTGTTTCTGTGTTATTTGGAGTTGTTGAGAAAAATAAATCGCAATTAGGAAGATGCTTTATTAACATACTTTTGTGGTTGTCAATTATATTAAAAAATGTAAATCTTCCTTTTTTTCGGATATAATTACCACGATAAATTAATGCAATTTTCATGCACATAAATATCATTGATTTATATTAAAATAAACTATATATTAAGATATGGATTTTATTAAACAATCAAGACGCAACTTTTTAAGTGTAGGTGCAGTTGGGGGACTTTCTCTTCCGTTTCTGCTTTCAAACGAAGCATTTTCCGCACAAAAATTTTACGAAAGCAAAGAAGGTGTTGCCAAGAATGTTATTCACGTTTATTTACCTGGTGGTATGGCTGCTCAAGAATCTTGGGACCCAAAACCTTATTCTCCGTTGGAATATCGTGGACCATTTGATGCTATTGATACTTCAGTACCTGGATTACAATATTCAAGTATAATGAAGAATATGGCAAAAGTAGCAAATAAGATAACTACAATTCATAGTATGACTCACGGAGAAGCCGCACACGAACGAGGAACTCATAATATGTTCACAGGATACAAACCTAGTCCTGCTTTGGCATATCCAAGTTTTGGAGCAGTTGTTTCACACGAACTTGGTAATCGCAATAATCTTCCTGCGTATGTAACAATTCCACAATCACCAAACGAGTATGCAGGTACAGGATATCTTAGTAGCAAATACGGAAGTTTTGGATTAGGAGATGATCCTGCGAATGCAGACTTCAAAGTTCGTGATTTGCGTTTACCTGACGGAATTTCTGCGGAACGTTTTGCAAAAAGAAGAAGTTTGTTGGAAACTATAGAAAACAATTTCAATGAAGTTCAAAAGTCTGATAAACTCGGAGCAATGAGTACCTTTTACAATGATGCTTATACAATGATTGCATCTCCAAAAGCACAAGCAGCTTTTGACGTAAACAAAGAACCAATTAAACTTCAAGAAGAATACGGAAAAAACCAAGCAGGTATGCGTATGCTTTTAGCAAGACGATTAGTAGAAGCAGGTGTTCGTTTAGTAACTTTGACATACGGAAGTTGGGATATGCACCAAAACATTGAAACTGCATTCAGCACACGCAACGGACCAGAACTTGATCAAGCATTAGCAAGATTACTTACAGATTTAGATGAACGAGGAATGCTCAACGAAACTTTAGTTATCGTTTCAAGTGAGTTTGGAAGAACTCCTAAAATAAACAAAGACAATGGCCGAGACCATCATCCAAGAGTTTTTAGTACATTGCTTGCAGGAGCCGGAATTAAAAAAGGTTATGTATACGGAAAATCAGATTCGTTTTCAACGGGGGTTGAAGAAAATCCAATGAGTGTACCTGATTTTGCAACTACAATTTATCATCAAATGGGAATCAATGCCGACAAAGAATTAATGGCACCTGGTGACCGTCCCATTGAAATTGTAGAGCAAGGAAAAGTCGTAGAAGATATTCTTGCTTAATCTACCCAACGAATTGTAAACAACGTTGATCTTGTATTTGTGTAATTCGTGTGTGGTAAATTTGGATACCAATACACAAAATCACCTTGAGTATTCATTTCACATCTTTTGTGACGAAACTGAATATTGAATTTACCATCAGTTAATACGCACATACTTTTCCAATCTTTGTTTTCAATTTCATTGTTTATTTTAGGTTGACGAACATAAGGAACTTCGTGACGAATTGACCACTTGAATTCAAGGTGTTCGGAATAAAATTGTGGATGTAAATTTTGATCAACAAATGGACCTACAACCCAGTTGTTGTAAAACTTTGTGTAATTAGAAACATTTCCGTATCGTTTTCCTTCGTAGTTGCTTTTCCAACGCAAAACAATTGCGACACAATCACGCATAATACGAAACTTTGGATGACGAACAGAATCGTGAACTGCATAATCTCCATACTCATGCAACAAAATACTTTCTGATTCGTATTTAACAAACATTTCTCCTTTGATCAAAAATACTGCTTCACACCAATCATAATCACGACCAATTTCAGTTTGATTGCGAATTTCACCTGCTTTCCAATTGCACCATCTAAAATACACACTTTCTGTGTGTGTTCTGCACATTTTGTTTTTGGTTGGACCCAATGCCCATCCATCTGCATCTGTAATAGACGCAATGTTATCAGTTTTTATATCACTGTATTCCATATATCCTCCATATTATCGTTGCCATACTGAAAAGTCAATTCAGAATAACTATACATTCTAAATTGTTTTATACTTATATTCATGGCATTTTATTTAAATACTCAACATGGTTTAACTGAATATCAACTTGGTGACTTTATTTCAAATCCAGTAAGAGCATTTTTTCTTGTTTCCGATGAAGAATTGACAGAACAAGATTATGAAATAACCTACGCAGATGGAGAAACCTCTATTGTAGTAATGAAAAATATACTCGTGAAAAATAATCAGTATTATTATTCATTGCCTTGGAAATTTATTCAATCAATAGATGTTTATCAAATTACGAATCCCGATTTTTACGATTCTGCGTGTTGTTCTAATTTTAATATGACACTTGATGTGTTGTATGGTCAATCTGAGACGGTCAATCAAGTAAGTGCAACTGGTGGTCCTGATGGAACATTATGTTGGAACGGATTCGGTTTTTTTGGAGCACCTAAAACTTATATAATTTCATTCGGTGAAGAATATCTGAATGGTGGTTTAACACTGAATATATCTGCTATCGTTGATTCTTCTGCATTCCGTTACACAACCGAAACCGGAGATTGTTATGAAGGTATATTGGAATCACCTCATCCGTATGTTAATGTATTTCAAATCGTTAATAATAATGACGATGCATCTGATGATAACGAAGAACCGAATTTTACAGATGCAGATGAACCCATATTTAGTGATGATCCGACACCAACTCCGGTGCAACCAACTCCAACTCCTATGCAATTAGATGGATTGACTATATATACGTCAGAACCCAACGGGTATTTTAAATACACGGTTGAAAATAAAAGTTCCAACTCTGATTTTAATGATTCAAAATATTTTTATGAAGTGAAACGTGCATTTGATCAATGGGATTCTGTTATCACAGAAAGTCCTTATACAATTATTGAAAATGAAGAGTCTGTATCTTGGAATTTAGAAGTTGCAGTAGAGTTTGATTCTCTTGAATCCGGAACACTCGGAGGAGCAATGCTGTCGGAAGTTTTAACTATCAATGAAAATTATGAGTTTAAGTTTGGTGAAACATTTCCAACAAAAGGTGATTTTATTTTAAGTACATCATATCTTGATTATTTGTATTCCGAAACAGATATAACTGGAAACACTCAATTATTTTCGGTTACATTACACGAAATAGGTCATCTACTTGGAATAGGTTATATTACATTTTATCATTTGGGTATAATTACAGATCAACCAATTGTAAGTTACACAGATACAACCGAAAATGTAACAAAACGATACTACACAGGAACAAACGGACTAACTGCGTATAACGAGTATTTTTCAAATGGTAACAACAATTTGGTGGGGATTCCGATTGAAGACGATGGAGGAGACGGAACTGCTCATGTTCATACAGAAGAAGGTCATGTTGATTATGGATACGGAGATATATCTTCAAACGATAGATACATAAACAATATATGGCATCCTGGATTGGAAAATGAACTAATGACGGGATGGAGTGAAGATGATGCAAGTATGCCTATGAGTAAAATTACACTGGGATTATTAGAAGATATTGGTTTTAGTATAAACTATAATAAAGTGGAAACATACAATGCAACTCCAACATCGTTAAGTTCTTGATGTATTTTGTTTAAAAAACATTTGTTAATTTGAAAGTGGTATATATTTATTCCTATGGCCATAATACAGTTGTACACAGACAAACCACGTTATGTTTTCGGGTGGTACGGAACTTGTGGAAGTTCATCTAATTTTGATTTAGTTACCATAAAACAATATTTAGTCGGTGTATACCAAATAAATGAAGACGAAACTTCATGGGATTTATTTAATCCAACTCAACCCGATGGAATACAACAAGATTTTGAATCACTTGTACCTGGATTTATGTATTTGTTGGTTTTCAAAGCAGATGCCGGTGATGTATCAGTTACAATTCCACATTTAGAAACAACCACAAATTCAATGAGTCAGGTTTCAGATAAACGAATATCAGAAACTTGTGATACAGGAGGTTGCGAAACTTATTGTAATGCCATTGATGATTTAACAGACCAAGTTGCACAAATTTCTGAAACACTTGCTGACTTAAAAAATTCATGTGACCAAACACCAACTCCACAACAAGCAACTCCAACACCAACTCCTGAACAAGCAACTCCAACACCAACTCCCGAACAAGCAACTCCAACACCAACTCCCGAACAAGCAACTCCAACACCAATTGCTCAGGATCAAGAGACACCAACTCCAAAAGAAGAAACACCGTCTCCAACTAAAACACCCGAGTGTTGTGAAATAACTTTTATTTATAGAATTATACTACCAACTCATTCTGCGAACAATGAATTCCGTATTCGTAAATTTATTAAAAATGCGGAAACCCGCATTGATCAATATGAAGTTGAACTATTTTCAAGTTCACTTCAAAATACTGATGATTGGGATATAACTGATTCAGTTTTAATAAACGATTCAGGTGATAGTCATCAACCTGTTATTATTTCAAAAACAATTGTTACATCATCAATTGACTCTTCTCAGAAATCACTTAAAGTAACAATAGAGGTGCCTGCAATTGGAGAAAACTGTGAATTCTTGGAATCTACACCAACACCCACAACTGAACCAACTCCAACTCCAACTCCTGATAACAGAACTCCAACTCCTGATAACAGAACTCCAACTCCTGATAACAGAACTCCAACACCAATTGCTCAAGATTTAGAAACTCCAACTCCTGTGAATTGTGATGACAAAGTTAAAAATTGTCACGATGGTACACAAGTCACGAAAAATCCAGAAAATGGATGTGAGTTTGATGAGTGTCCTGATTTAGATGGATGTAAAGATGAAACTAAGTTATGTGCAGACGGAACTTCGGTGGGTCGTGATCCTGCTAATAATTGTGATTGGATGCCGTGTCCTGGAGATGACACAGAAGACTGCAATCAAGATACCAAAAAATGTGCAGATGGTAGTTATGTAGAAAGAAATCCTGATAATTGTGATGAATTTCTTGCGTGTCCAGATGTTGATGATCCAGATGACGATGATCCAGATGACGATGATCCAGATGACGAATGTAAACAAGGTACACTCAGATGTATTGATGGAACATATGTAGAAAGAGATCCGAACAATGAATGTAAGTTTGTTCCGTGTCCAGAAGACACTAATTGCAACGATGATATAAAAGTTTGTAAAGACGGATCATTCGTGGTACGTGATCCAAGTGATTGTTCAAAATTTTTACCGTGTGATAGTGACGATGATTGTACAGATACAACGACTCAAGATTGTGGTGATGGAATTTTTGTTGGAAAAAATCCAGATGATTGTGATAACTTCTTACCATGTCCAGATTTACAATTAACTCCAACTCCGATCAACCAAGACAATTTAACACCAACCCCAACACCTGATCCAGATGCCACCCCAACTCCAACAGATAAATTAGATCGTTGTGATGACATAGAAAAAGTATGTTCAGACGGTTCTGTTGTAACACCCGATAAATTTAATAATTGTGGATTTCCTTCTTGTCCTGATGACGATAAATGTAATGATGATTTATTGCTTTGTCCAAATGGACAATACGTAGGTCGTGATCCAAACACGTGTGACTTTCTTCCGTGTCCTGGTGTAATAGAAGATTGCAATAAAGGTTTAAAGAAATGCTCAGACGGAATTTATGTATCTGCTGACTATGATAATAATTGCGATTATATTCCGTGTCCCGGAGATAATACCTGTGATGATAAAACTTTAACTTGTGCAGATGGTACGGTTGTTGTAAGAAATCCAGATGACGGATGCGGATTTTATAGTTGTCCTGGAGATGATGATCAGTGCAATGGTGATGTCAAGTTGTGTCCTGATGGAAATTATGTAGGACGTGATCCTAACAATGGATGCAATTTTTATCCATGTGGAGGAACGGGTGATTGCGAAAATCATTCATGTTTGTGTCCAGATGGTTCTTATGTAAGTCGTGATCCAGATATTGGATGCGATTTTATTCCTTGTCCAGGAGAACCTTGGAAATGTGAAAAAGGACTCATGGAATGTGAAGATGGAATATATGTTTCAAAAGATCCAGATGCTGATTGTGAATTTATTCCGTGCCCAGGAACAAATCGTCCAGATGATGGTGACGATGATGGAGATGAAAATTGTCCAACTGAGGCTGCTCCTGAATATGTAAGTTGCTGTGTAAGTGGAATAAATCCATCTGAAATGAACGGAACATACGAAGGTCCTGTTCCGTGTGATCATGATCCATTTAAATTCTGCTATTACCACACAAGTAGTCCAGTTGATTCAGACGGAAACAGAAAATGGTTTATTATTGCCAATTTATCATTAACACAATATTCATTAAAAACTTTAGATGATCCAACAAGTAATTTAGTTTCAAGTAAACCTACTTACATGAAACCGTGTTCACCTGTACAAAAAGGAACATATCCATTTTGTGTAGATTGGACAGGTACGGGAATAAGTGCAAGTGATTGTTCAGCACCCGCAGAAGATCCAACTCCAATAAGTCAAAGCACTCCAACTCCAACTAAATATCATCCTCCGGTTCCAGGTGATCCAATTGGTCCAACTGGTCCTGGAGGTGGAACAAGTGGACCTACCGGTGGTGGTGGAACAGGTGTATCTGGTCCTTGGGGTCGTGGTGGACCTGGAGGTGGTTGGGGAGATATTTTCCGAGGCAGACATCGTCCAGGTGGTCGCAGAGGTTGGCCATGGAATCCAGGTGGAGGTCGTAGACGTCCTGGTGGTGGATATCCACGTGGTGGTTGGTGGCGTCGTCGCCGTACCGGTGGTGGTGGAGGTGGTAGATGCTTCCCAGGAAGAAGAGGTAGACCAGGTGGAGGATGGACATTTCCAAAACCAGGTGGAGGAAGCATATATTGCAGAACGGGTGGATCACTTCTTGTAAGAAACATATACAACCATCGCAAAGTATATAGAGTTTATCCTGCATATGGAATAAGAATGGGTGACTTGATCCGAATTTCAGCAGATGGTGGAATTAATTGTTATCAAGTATACGATTCAACGTGTGCAAGATCACAATGTTATGTTGTACCAAACAATTGTAAGCAACATTGTTCTTCACAACCACCTGTTGATTGTAATTCATGTGATAATGTATTACCATATAAATCATCTGCATTCAATTTTGTTGATCGTAAACCAGTGATAGTTCCTGATACAAAAGAACATTCTTTTTACGACTTTACTGGAAAAGAATATCCAGGTGTTGTGTGTGTAAACGGATTTGACGGATGTTATCAAGTTTATAGTGGTTCTCATGCATGGGATTGTTATTGGGACGGAGAAAACTTTAATGGTTCTTATTACTTCTTGAATCCAATTACAGGAAAAGATATTTTAGGTCGCACATTAAAGAAAACTGCTCTTGGTCATAATGTACTCGGAGCAATGTACAGAAATCGTTACTTGTCTGCACAAGAAGGAGGAGCTCAATGGAAACCAATGTGGATTCACGAACGATTCTTTGATCGCAGAAACAACTTCTATTCAAATGGTCGTTGGCAAAGTCGTTACATGGGATTATTGTTTCCAGTTTATCCTGACTTCCAAAACGAAAATGATACAAATGGTCGTTGGGTAATTCAATTTAATCAATACACAAGTGGTTCAATTTCAGCATATTCACAAAAAGCAAGTGATTCAGAAGATGAATGGATAATGAAACCACATGAAGCAGATTGGCATCCACATGGTGGGTTGGTGGAAGTGTGTGGAGGACCTGTTGTTCTTGAAGATCCAGAACCATGGCCACCAGTTGGACCAAGAAAACCATATGATAATTCATGTAAAAGTGGTTATGCTCTTAAAGTAGTTCCACATAGTTCAACAAATTCTGCGATGGATCAAATAAGTGGACTAGTTGCATGGGAATCTGGATTACGAGTAAATGATGTTATTCGTATAAGTGCAGACGAAGGATACGGATGTTGGAGAATTATACAAATTCTGTGTGCCGAAACTGAGCATTATGTATTAAACAAATCACCAAATTGTCGTCCTGGATATCCTGATGATATAGGTGGACCGTATGACGATGATGAAGAACCATTTGATGGAGATTGCGAAAATTGTGCTGATCATTGTCGTGGTGTTGAATTGTATGCACCAGATGCAACCGAATCAACTGAAGTGGTTGTTAAAAATTTAGATTATGATGAAGACGCAATTTTAACTGCGGAAAATCTTGAAGATGATGGTGATAAATTTAGTTCTCATATATCAGCAGATACAGATGGAGTGGTAATTAGTGCAACGGATCGTGATTATGAAAAGTGTGAACTTCAATTAAAATGGAGCAATGAAGTCGGTGGAAAAATTTATTTACAAGCAAGATGCGTAATTCGTCCAACTGATATTGATCGTTTCGGTGGAAGAGATATGTCCAAGTGGACAACATTATATGGATTAGAAGGACAAGATGAATCAGGATTTGATTTGAATCATGCATCATGGCCAGTGGCGGCAGTTGCGAGTGATTACGAATTTGAAAAAACTTTTGATTTCGGTGGAATGACATTTACATTAGAAGATACTCATAGCAAAGGATATTTGCAATTGTATGTTCAAATTCCAAGTGGTTCAAACGGAGAGTGGTCACACACAATGACAAACTCATCAAGCAAAAAAGCATTGTTTTTATACTTTGGTGACAATGATAATCCAGATTACTCAGCAAACGGAGCAAGTGCGGTATGGCCTGTGATAGAATATGTTCCAAATACACCGACACCGACTCCAACACCGACTTGTACACCAAAACTTTCATGGCAAGTAAATGATGCAAATGGTAATTGGATTAATCGTAATTATGATGCAAGTTTGTATGTTGAAGAAACTGAATCCGGTAAGTTCTGCACAAAAAATTCAGATGGATTCGTAGAAGCTGCATTATGCATAGGTCCAAAAACAAATCCAAAGGTTACATCTACGTGGGGTCTTACAAGCAGTTGGGTCAGAAATCTTACTTACACAGATTGTAATGGAAATGTTACAACCGCGACTGATGTTGAATTAACACGAAGAACCGGTACTTGTGCAAGTGAAACAAATAGTTGGAGAGTTTGGTTTAAAGCTTGTTTTGATACTACAACACCTACACCAGTTCCACAACAATCAAGTGGATCAACAGGAAACACAGATTCATCACAAAGTTCAAGTAATTCAGAAATAAATTGCGTGGAATGGAGAACTCAAGAGCATTCTGAGAACAACGGTTTTTATAGTGATCAGTTTGGCAGTTCTCATTTCGGTCCTAACCAGAACCCCTTAGACCAAAGATGTCAAATTATTGCATCATTCAACAGTATGGATACTTTCACACCAACTCTTGACTATACGACTTATGATTATACAACGAATGTTATGAATGAAAATTTTGCAGGTGGTAATCGTAAATTATGTGAAATCGCAAATTTAGAACTTAAATATGTTGATTATGGACAACAAACAGTCAATCTTGATGCAGGAGGTAGTAATCAAGAAACTAAACCCATTTTTGGATACTCACTTAAAATAAAACATGGTAGTTTATATTCTGTATGCGGAGCTCCACCTTTTCTAATTGAAGCAGAGAATGAAGATGGAAACATTTGGGAAGTTGGAGAATACTTCGTTAAAAGAAAACCTCCCCAATACTCAAGCAACCAAGTTCCATATTTTGTTGGTAATACAGATGGAAAAAAATATATGTCAGTGCTTGCATCTAAAGCTTTAGATGCATTTGATGACGGAACAAATGTGGAACTCATAATACCTGCCGATCCTATTGGAATAAAACTTTATGTCACACTCTGCGATGCATTTTACGATTGTTAAGGAAATTTATTATGGAAAATCAAGAAAACAATAACCCACCTTTTTCAGAAACTTCATTGGATTTTACAGAACCAACTGCTAAAATTTCTTTGGGAAATAGTTCCTCATGGGCATTTGAGTATGAAGACTTCACAATAGAGTCGTGGGTATATTGTAAAGATTTAGCAGAAAATGGAACTTACTTAAACGACAAAGCAATTTTTGGAAGTATGACTGCGGATCGTTACAAACAACAATTTTTGTTTTATGTTCGTTACAATGGAACTCTTTGTTTTTGGAACGGACACACCGCAGTTGGTGGAGGAAAATTAGAAAATGATACATGGCATCATATTGCAATGGTCAGAAGAAATCTTAGAGTTTATATGTATCTTGACGGAAAACTCGTATACAACGGATGTGAAGATAGTCGTTTTCGTCAAACATCAAACTTTGCAGTAGGAGCAGTTTATGATCCTTATGTTTCTTCGTCAAACAAATGGACTCGTTATTTTGACGGATATATGCAAGATTTACGTGTAATCAAAGATTTTGCGGCTTATACCTGCAATTTTGTTCCTTCTAAAAAACTTTTGGAACTTTGTCCAAAAAGTGAAAGATGTCCTGCTCCTCCTGAAAAATGTTTATTGTATATTAGTTACGAATTTAATATGCCTTGGTACATGGGTGGTTCTTATGGAACAAATACACACGTTATTGAAATTGAAAAAAATAAAGCACCATTTCAAACTAGTCATATTTTCATGACAACTCAGAAAAGGTATTATGGTCCTGGTACAAACACTTCATCAATTAGAAATGTCAAAATAAAAGCAAGCAACGATACAGATTGGGCAGTAGTAGAAGTAAATTTAGATACACGACACGAAGAAACATATTCAAGAAATTCAGCATATACGGCAATTTCATTTAATTTGACAATACCATCTGTTCTTGATAATTGTACACATATTTTTGAAAATCCTACTCCAACACCTGAACCATGGCCATGGCCAACTCCAACACCAATTCCTGAAGGAGTGGAGGTAATACGAATTATACAACCACCAAGTCCGGAAATACCAGATACAGAACCTGAAGTAGAAATTCTAAATTCTGATAATCCACCAGTTTCAGAAGTTTATGGAGTAGGTGCAAATGCAGTTGGTCAACTTGGAGGTGGTACAGATTCAACAGGTGAAAATCAACCTCAAAATTTACAAATTTCACCCGAAATATTATTTGCAAAAATTAAAGGTGGAGAGAACCACACCTTGATGTTGACACAAGATGGTCAGTTATATGGAATGGGTTCAAATGCTGAAGGACAATTAGGAAAAGATATTCAAACAAAAACAAACGAACCGACTTTAATTACAGAAGGAGTTTTAGACTTTGATGTCGGATTTAAAAATTCTTTGATTCTTTTGAGTGATGGTCATTTATACGCATTAGGTTTAAATCAACATGGATCACTTGGTCTTGGTACAACTGAAAAAGTAAATACTCTTACAAAAGTCAAAGAAGATGTCAACAGATTTTCAATGGGAGCATTTCATAGTATGCTTACATTAGAAGACGGTAGTTTGTGGGTGACTGGTCGCAATAAGTACGGACAATTAGGAACAGGAAATGAAACAGATTTAAATACATTTACGAAGGTTCTTGATTCAAACGTAACTCAAATTTCTCTTGGAACATTTCATAGTATGATTTTAAAATCTGACGGAAGTGTATGGATGAGTGGTGACGATTCATTTGGTCAGTTCGGCCGCGGTAATAAAGATAACTGGACAATTTGGGAAAATACAGAGAACATTTCTTTTGATACACTTGATGAATCGGCTGAAAATTATTTTACTGAGATAAAAAGTTCAACATTCATTAAGGTAATTGACTCTGATGTAATTTCAATTACCGCTGGGGCAATTCAAAGTTTTGCTTTTAAAAATAATCAAGGTTTATATTCAACTGGATTAAAATCTTTAGACAACTGGATGGAGTTTTCTAAAATGTATAATAATGATGGAGGATATCATCATAACTACCTCATCGGATATTTAGTACCAGAATTTCAAAATGTATCGGAATTCACTTTGGTTGGATACGATTTTCAAAAGGTATTATCCGAAGTAGAGTATACAGATGAAATTCTAAAATTTATTCGTGATTATTACCGTTCCTCGTCAGAAGAACAAATCAAATTAGATCGCTTTAATTTATTGTTACATAAAAATAAAAAATTGTATGGTATGGGTCTTGTGATAAATAATAAAAGATTATCATATAGAGATTCATTTTATGAATATTACGATGATGATGCAGGTGCTTATGCAGCTTATATGGCAGAAAATTTTGGTGCAAGGGTAGTAGAAAATAATGTAAATTTAGTCGGAATTGGTAAAGATACATACTTTGTTAAAAGAACAAATCAAGAAACAAATTACAAACTTGATTTATCTGATGACGATATAGAAATTTTCACCACAAAAAATAATACTTTTGCAAAAACAGGTTCAGGTAGCACAAGTTCATTTTCAGGACTTTTATCTAAAGTGTCGGTTAATCAAAATATTTCTTATGTGTTTTCGCGTGGTCCTGGTACAATTTTTGTGTACGCAGATGGAAGTGTACACGGAGCAGGATCAGACTTTTGGCCAAATTATGGATTTTACAATTATGCAGGTCCGGAAAAAAACGTGCATTTTAAAAATCTTGGATTTTTTGAAGCAATGGAAATTCAAAATCCAGAGAATATAATTGAAAATTGGACCAAGACATTTAAAGATAAACAAGAATTTAATTTAGCAACATACGAACTATTATCAGCACCCACAAGTGATGATTTAAAATGGATAAAAGTTGAGTATAGTTCATCTCATGTTATATTTTTGAATGCTAAAGGAGAAATTTACGGAGCAGGAGATAATCAACAAGGTCAACTCGGATTACAAAAAGGTTCTGTGACAGAGAAATTTCAAAAAACTAGAGATGGTATAAGAAATTTTTACGTGGAGGATGACATAACATACGCCATAACTTCAGGTAATACTTTAGTCAAATTTACAACCGACCAAGATCAAGTTATCGCAGAAAATGTTCTCAAATTTACTTTAGGAGGATACATCACACTCGATAATCAATTTAAAAAAATAGATAATGACAATACACTAATATCAGACGATGTAGTTGATGCGGTTTTTTCAACATTCTGGTTAAAATCCGATGGTTCTTTGTATTATAGGAGAACATACAATCAAGTTACTCAGGATCATTTGGTGGTAAAAGACGATACAATTGAATCACTTTATTACGATGGTGGGCATTTAGTGCTAAAAAATGATGGAAGTGTGTGGAAATTAAATGGTAACCCAACCGATGGATATAACCTCGATTCATTTATAGAAAGTGGAGTTACTTATATTAATAGTGGATTTTACATTAGGAATAATGCTCACTTAGCACCAAAATTTATTGAATTTACACCAACACCTACATTTTTTACTCCTACTCCAACTCAAACACCTGGACCATATTTAGTTGGTAAAGGACGTGGTCCACTTGGAGATAATACTTTATCTTATCGTGAAGATTTTGTGGACATACTCCGTGGAGAGAACATAAAAGATATGCATCATGGTACTGGTATAACATTAACAATATCAGAAAACGGTGATGTATATGGTTGGAAAAATACTGCAACCAATAATTATACTATAAATACTTGGGGGTATCCGTCTTCAAACTTTAGTGATCCATTTCAACCTAAATCATTTAGCAGTGCATTTTTTACAGATGGATTAACATATAAACCTTCAAAAGCAAAAATTGGTAATGTTGATAAATTCTTGACTACTGCAACCACTGATTTATTTGTTTACAAAGATTCAGATGGCAATGTTAATCTGTATGGAAAATACGGAACATACGATACAAAAACAGATAATAATGATCTACCAAAGGTATTAACCGATGTAGAAGATGTTAAAGGAAATGTATTTTTGCTAAAAGATGGAACATTGAATCTAAGTTATGCAATCGGGGGAATTACACCAATCGCAATTGATACGAATGTAAGTAAACTGATAGGAAACTTAAGCATGACAACTACCGATCCAAATGTAGATCATAGTGGTGACAGATACCACTATGGTGTTCAATACATTAAAGGAGATAATTTAATGTATGCACGTCGTGACTGGGAATTGGGTGTTGGTCAAAAAGATTCTTTTATTTTGCACAATTTTGGTGCACACGAAAATGTAATTGAGGTATCTAACGCAGCTCACTATAGTTTACGAGTTTATTTATCATCAGATGGTACTTTATTTTCAAAATATACTTCAACCCGTCACGGATCGACTCGTACAACTACATATAATTTTAAAGCATTTTGGACTGATTCTGCAATGACCACCAATCATTCGTGGGGGTCGTACAATTACACACGGGTTCATAGTGACATTAAAAAAATTGTATGGGCAACAGATGTAGATTCTATACGAAGTGATGGTAGAATATTAATGAAAAACGGAGATGTTAGAAGTTTTACTACAAAAAGATCGGAATATTATTATTTAAGTGGTGCAACCGTCACTTATTCTTTATCAAACAGAGTTAATATTACATTTGGTGAGGATGTAACTCGTCAGTTCAGAATAGGCAACGCAACCTACAATTATTACGAATAAATTAAAATCATGGAAACACAAACTTACATAGAATGCAAAAAGAACTCGCACGGAAGTGTGTTGTATGTTTATTCACAATCCCCTCGTTCAGAAGAAGATCCTCAATTGCTAGAAGAAATAATTCTTCCTGAGTCTTCAGAAGACGTATATAAGGTTGTTAATAACGACACGTTTATTGTTGCATCGTTTGTGAATCATGGTACGCAAATAGTTCCTGGTACAGGAGGAGTAATGGTTTTCAAAAAAAGAAATGATGGTAAGTTTCATTTTATACAAACTATTAAACTTGATTCTGAAAAAATTGTAATCACCGATGAAAATCAATTAAATTTCGGTATTGATTTGGAACTTACTGATGAAAACCTTTTTATTACTTGTACACCCACAATTGAAAATGGTGACAAACACTCTTATATCGGTGTTTATGAATACGGAGAATTCTTTTGGGAACTTGTACAAGAATTTTACGGAGCAGACGCAGACAATGCTTCTTTTAAACTTGATGAGTTTGCGTATGATCAATTAACTGGTAAAAGTATTTATGGTGGAATAAATTCGTTGGCGGCAACAACAACTGATTTTGTTTTTTGTTCAAATATCACAGAAACAGAAGAACGTCCTCAAAATCAAAAAGGTTTTTATAGTTGTATCAAGTTGAACGGAACTTGGTTGCTTGATGTTGAAAATCCGATTTTACATCCACAATGTAAAGATGATGTAGTTGGTGGTACTGTAGTTGATAACTCCACAAAGATAATTGGCAAACCTTGTATGTTTGAAGAGTGGTTGTCTGTATCAAGTTACAAGTGTATCAAAAACAGTGAACTGGAAAACAAACTTCCAAACGAAGATGGTGATGCGATTTCATTTATTCCGTGTGTATTGATATACAAAAAAGATGATGACGGAATGTTCACATTCTTTCAGTATTTAGAATACGAAGAAAAATGCAGACTTTCAGTTATTTCTGAGTATGAAAATATCACTGTACAAATGCGAGGTGATCATCTTGTTTGCTACGATGAAAATAATTTAAATACAACTTTGCAAGAAAAAGTTGAAGCAAAATACTTTTACTTAGACCGTACCGAAAAAGTTCGTATAGGAAGTTTCGGAAAAACTTATTGTTGGAAATACGATTCTGATTTTGATTTTGATGGATTAAAGAAACCTTTCATTTTAGGTGGATGTCCTCCGTGTCATATAAAAGATGCTTCATGCGGTCAAGTTGTATTGCATCTTCAGTCAACAAATTCAGAAGAAGTTGTTAGTGATGCCTGTCATGATACTGATATTACTGATATTAATCATCGTTCTCCTATGTGTGATTTATATTTGAATAACATTGAAAATGAACTTGGATATGTATTCAATCCACTTACAAATCTCACAGAAGATGTTACAATTGATTATACTCAAGCACACAATCAAAATGCAAGTAATCGTTGGGTAACTTATGGTAATTACACAAATCTTCCTATTGAATTGACACCTAGATTTTTATCTCCCGACTCCCAATTAAGATTTGTTCATATGCACAACACAAGCACTTGGCACATAATTGATCCATTTAATCATTCAACTGGAGGAATGCGAGGATTGCAAGGAACTTTAAGATCAACGGGAATGAATCAAGGTGCATTGACATATACTTTTGCAAAACCTACTATGGTCATAGCAGTTACAACTTTGACAAGCTCATGGAATCACGGAGCAGGTATTATAGGTTCATGGACGCAATACACTCCACGATGGGAAGCAGACAGAACTTGTTATACAGTTTACTATAAGTATTTTGAAGCAGGTGATCATGTAATAACCAATCAAGGATTCTTTTTATATTTCAGACCATTAGATTTAATTCCAACACCGACACCAACTGTAACTCCAATTCCTGCTCCAAGTTGTGACGTTACTTTGAGTTTTAAAATGGTGTTACCAGCTGCATCTGACAACGGAGCAACATTCACAAAAAATTTATCGATTTCTCAGTCAGATTCATTTCAAGAAATTGAAAATGTGAGACTTTTTTCATCACAATATAACGATAACTTATCTACATGGAATGCAACTGATTTAACTCTCACACTTTCGTCTGGAGAAGAAGTAGATGTGTATTTTAAAGATGCAACTACTCCCGCAGAAACGATGTCCAATGGTAATGCAGGAAATGTGTTTGTAGTAACTTTAATTATTCCACCGATTAATTCAGATTGTTCGTTTGGATCAACACCAACTCCAACTCCAACATATAAACTGCATGAAATGATAATGAATGCAGGTCGTCCTGATCATGATGGATTGATTTTAATTAGTTGGGAAGACCGTGAAGAATGTTTACCTTATACTGCAAACGGAAGAAACAGATTATTTGTTGTACCCGATGGAGTAACTCAAATTAATGTACAAGTTTGGGGTGCGGGTGGTGGCAGTGGTCGTTATCGTTATGCAGGTGGAGCAGGTGGATATGCTGATGGTAAACTAGATGTTCAACCTGGTGAAACTTATATCATCGGTGTTGGTCAAACTGCTAAATCTCGTTCAAATACTCCTGGATATAGTCCAGGTGGTTCTGCCGGAAGTGGTGGCTCAGGAGCACATCGTGGTGCAGGAGCAGGTGGTGGAATGAGTGGTGTATTTAAAGACTCAGTTTCAATAGAAAATGCTTTACTAATTGCTGGTGGTGGAGGTGGTTCATCTGGATCATATCAAGTAGGTGGCACTGGTGGTGGTGGAGGTGGTGGAACTTCCGGTGGTCATGGATCAAGAGGCACCCGTGATAATCATGGTGGCAAAGGTGGATCACAAACTTCGGGTGGTTATCGTGGTAACTCACTTGCATGGTCAAGAAATTCTTCAAGTGGTTCGCAATTTAATGGTGGCCACGGAGGAACTGCTGGACATTCATCTGGTGGTGGAGGTGGAGCAGGATGGTTTGGTGGAGGTGGAGGTGGAGCATTATCAGGTGCTGACTCTGCCGGAGGTGGTGGAGCTGGATATACTCATTCATCAGTTATTGACGGAAGATTATTTAGAGGAGATAATGGTCGTAGAAATCATGTTGGTGTATCATCTTATTTACCAAATCCAATGCCGTGTGTTTTTGTAGAACCTACTCCAACACCAAGTCCTACTCCAACACCAACTCCGGATTGTCCGAAAATTAATTGGGACATCGTTGACGAAGACGGAAACACGTTAAGCAAGCAATCAGATACGGTGTCTGTAGGTATATCGAGTTTAGAATATGGTCAACAAAGATATACAAATATTTTAACTGGAATGGTGGGAACAAATAATGATGCTAGAGTAATTCGTTGGGGAGTAAAAGATTATTCAAGTGTTAGCAACATTAAACTTGTATTGTGTGATGGTTCTGAGCATGATCCTTTAGAAAAAGAATTTTTAACATATCCGAGTGGAACTGATGAAACTGGATTAAGAATGAATTTAATATTTGGTGCAGAACTAACTCCTACACCAATTCCACAACCGTCCGATCCGTTACCACCAGTGAGTCGTCCTGAGATACCAGCATCAACTTGTGAAACTCAATATGTGTTGTTGCAACCTGCAACAGATGATACTGCGATTTTAGATAAAGGTTCGGAAACTTTTACTGTTACAGAAAAAGGTGAGACAAAATTAAATTCTGATACAAAACATTTTGATTTACCAACAATTAAAGTAGCAAACGGAGATGAAAGTTATCCACCAAATAATACTTTAGAAACAAATATCGGTGACATGATCATCGGTACAAACGATTTTACAATTGAAACATTCATTAAATTTGATGATGTAAACCAAGATCATAGAATTATTAACCACAACGAAACTTCACGCAATCGTTCAAGTTGGTTATTGTTTCATCGTGGTGATCGAAAAGAAAATAATGGAGAAGAAGGTCGTTGGTTTGAGTGGGACGTTAATAACGGTCATGGTTCAGGATCAGAACACAATAATTGGGTTAATCACATATCATTTTTATCACCAATTTCGTTGGAAAACAATACATGGTATCATATTGCATTGGTAAGAAAAAATGTAACGAATTGGGCATTTTACGTAAATGGACAAAAGCATGAGAGATTGACCAACAGATTTATGCATTCAAGTGCATACTCATTTGGATCATATTCTGGAAGTATTCCTAGTTTTTCAGGTCCAACTTACATTGGATGTAATCATTATTCTACATCTGGTGCATATTATATGCAGTCTTTTCGTGTGACAAATGTAGCAGTATATGCAGATGAATTTAATGTTCCTTCATCAACTTTAGGAGCAATAGATTTCAAACCTTCATGTGAGAGCATATCAGTTGATTTACAAAAAAGTGATTCGGATGATAGTATTGAAAATGATACAGATTCAAATATAGATGTAGTTACCGATTTGATTTATGAATCTGAAAAAATTAATTTCACCGGAAACACTCAGTCTGTAAAATTAACTGCTAATTATAAAATTCCAAACCACCCAACACCTGCCACCGCCAATGGAACTGCATCCATAGCTACGTGGTTTCATTTAACTGATGACGAAACTATTGTTGATCATAGATTTGTTCATTCAATCCATTATAGAATTGGCGGTTCAAATGTAACAACTTGGGAAGTTTCAAATGCAAAATTAACTTATCCAGATGGAACAATTGTAAATGTTACATTGCGAGATAGAAAAAATGTTAGAGAAACTGTGAGTCACGGAGCCAACGGTATGCAAGATGGTCATTCTGTAAAATATACATTTGATATACCTTACACAAAATCTGGTGCAGATAAAATAATAGTAGGCAACAATTCTGATTTAAATTTCCTTCACAACGGAACAACTGATTACACAATAGAGTTTGATTTTAATGCAACCGATTTAACTGGTACTGGAAAAAATACAGTAAGATTATTTTCTAATGTAGTAAATTCCTCAGAAAGTGTTGCGGTAGATTGTTTTGTTCGTTCAAATGGAGAACTTACATTTAATATTCATCGTGGAGTGCTTCGTACTGCATATAAATCGTTTGTTTCACCCGAAGATACAATTTCTGTAAATACCGACTATAAAATAGCAATCGTATTTTCCGGTGGACAAATAAAAATATTTCTAAATGGAATCGCAATAACAAATGCCAATACCACAGGATATTCAATTGTAAATTCTGCGAGCAAATCAAATGCAACACGAAGTTTGATAATCGGTGGAATAGAACAAAGTAATGAAGTCATTGATAATTTTAAAGGAAGTATTGCAAACTTTAAAATTGTACGTTCTGCATTGTATAATTGTAATTACGATGTTAATGCTGTATCAAATGAGTGTCTTCCACCAAAATACTATGCAGTTACGAATCCAGATGGAGATACTAAACTTTTAATTCGTTCTACAACTTCTGACGGAATCAAAGATATAGGATGTCAAAACAGAATAATATCAATAAACGGAGATACTGCTCATACAGAATCAAGCAAACTATTTGATACAGGAACAATAAACTTTGATGGATCAGATTCCATTTCAATTCCAAATTCAAAAGATGCTTTTAAATTTCTACATAGTGGAGTCGGAGCAGATTTTACTGTTGAATCGTGGATCAAGATAACTCAAGCAAATTCATATCAAACAATAATTTGTACAGCAAGTAACACAGGCAACACAGGATTTATGCTTGTGGTACATGGCATGAAACCGAGTGTTTTGATTGGCAAATCTGTTGGTGGTCGTTGGAGATTAACTTGCGGAAGCAACACTTTATTGAATTTAAATACATGGCATCATGTTGCAGTAGTAAATGTAAACGGAAAAGTCAAATTGTTTGTTGATGGAAAATTAACAGGTGAATCTGAGTTTACTGATACGATAGTAAATTTACCTACACACAATGTATCAATCGGATGTGAAGATGATCACAGAAAACAAAACTATTTTGTAGGACAACTTCAAGATTTAAGAATTTCAAGTTCTGCGGTGTATTCAGGAAGATTCCAAGTTCCAAGTGCATTATTTACAACTGATTGTTCAAATGCTTGTAGTGATCCTGAATTAATAAATTGTGCAAACGATGTAGTATTACATTTACAATCAAATACATTTAAATCAAGTGATCCTATTGTAGATTCATCGGTATTTTCATGTGCATTAACAAAATACGGAAATGTTACTCATAATACAAGTAAATCACCATTTGGTCGTAGTAGTTTATATTTTGACGGAGATGGAGATTATTTAAAAGTAGAGTCTTCAACGAATTTGCAATTTGGAACTGGTGATTTTACAATAGAGTTTTGGGTCAATTTTCCGACATCATCTTCACATTTTTATTTGCAAAATAATAAAGAACTTACAACGGCAGAAGGAACAAGTCGTTGGGTAATTGAAGTTAAACCTACGCAAATATCTTTTATTACTCATAGTTACGGTGATACAATTTCAAATAGCGATAACGAGATTAATGTAAATGAATGGTGTCACCTTGCATTCGTCAGAAAAAATGGTGTAATGACAATTTATTACAACGGTGAAGAAATTGCCACAGGAGAACTAGATGAAGATTATGATCAAAATGGATTGAATATAGGTTCACATTCTCGCACAGATGGAAATTATACAAGTTCACTTGCATTTGTTCAAGATTTAAGAATTACAAACAAAGCAGTATACACAACTTGTTTTTCAAAACCAACTTCTATGCTTGAAATTGCAGAAGCAATTCCTGCAAACGAACCAAGTTGTGGTGAAGTTGCATTGAATATTCAAAGTGATACAGATGTCAAACGTTCTGTAACATTACAATGGTATATGTTGTTACCTAATCACTCAATCGAAAATCATGCAAACGGAACATTAAGTCATGACCAAACATTTGATATTACTGAAGATGTAACAAAAGTAGATCAATGGTTTATGTATTCAAATTCCAAAGTGATAGGTAGAAATACGGGTAATTGGACTACATCTGCTGAACCACGTGGTGTAAATCCAAATAAAGCAAATTTAACATACAACGACACAGGTGAAACGGTAGTTGTTGATCTTACAAATAGAAAGTTGACATTAGCACAAAACGGTGCTGGTCACAATTTAACATTTAACTTTGATGTTCCTTATGGAAAAGAATTACCATCAATTGAGGATATTTCTCAAAATGCTCATTCTATAACAAAAGTAGGTGATGTAAATCACTCTACCACACAATCAATTTTGGGTTCAAGTTCTTTGAAATTTGGTGGTGGTGATTATTTATCAATAAATAATCTAAATAATTTTGGTGCAGGAGATTTTACGATTGAGTTTTGGATATATCAATCAGAGTTCAGTCAAAACAATCAAGATAACACATCACAAGTAATAGGTCAATACATGGCAACCCGTACTTATCACAATATTTGGAATGTTATATCAAGACCTACCGGTCTCAACTTATATTGGAACGATGGTAATGATGAAGAGAATGCCGGAGCGAGTGGTAGTGTAACCGATCCTAATTTCAGTTTAAACACATGGACACATTATGCGTTTGTAAGAAAAGATACAGTTCTTTATATGTACTCAAATGGACAATTGGTTGATACAAACACAATACACACAAAAACCATAAATGAATGTCCACTTACCGTGGGTGTACAAATGTACGATGAAACTTTGCCTTATGACGGTACTAGACCTGGTGGAGGAATTCAGTACCCTGACCATTTCAAAGGTTATCTCCAAGATATTCGTATTTCAAATAAAGCAGTTTACACAGGATGTTTTGTTCCTCCTTCAAAACTTCATCCTAATTTATTAAACACACCATTGAATCCAAATTGTGCGGAAGTTTTGCTTCATGTTCAAAGTAACACTACTAATGTATCAGACGCAGTTGTAGATTCATCACGCAATCAATACGAATTTACAAAAAGAGGAAATGCAACCCATTCAACTGATCAAAAAATACACGGAGCAAGTTCATTGTATTTTGACGGAGACGGAGACGCATTGAGCATAAATAATGCAGATACATTAAACGGAGACTTTACGTTTGAAACTTGGATTAACTTGAAAAATATTCCAGCAGAATCTGAGTTTACATTACCTTCAGAAGTTTCATCATCAGCAATTGACGGAGAATTGTTGGAAATCACAGAAGATACAACACTAGAATACACAGACGATAGAATATCTGCTTTAACAACCAATACAATTACATTAACCTCCAAAAGTGGAAGTGACTTTAAAACAAATCAGAGATTGCTGATTATTACAACTTACGGAGCAAATGCTGACACTATTGGTAATTATGAATTTGTAGAAATTGCAAGTATCAATGGAAATGTTTTAACTTTAAAATCAAATATTCAAAAAACATACGATGTCGCAAATTATACATTCGTTGTTGCACCAAAAAGATACAACAAAATAATTGTCAATGAAGATGTAAATGTTTCTTCTGTTGCATGGAGTGCATCATCAGATTCTATACAAGGATTGGTATTGTTATCAGCAAACGAAATTCAAGTAAAAGGACAAATTTCCGCAAATGAACTCGGATTTCGTGGAGGAACTGTTGGAACTACTTCAAATAAAAATGGTGGCATCGGTGAAAGTTATGTTGTTGGAAAATGGAATACAAGATCAACCAATGGACAATACGGTTCAGGTGGTGGAGGAGTTTATTATAATCGTGGCAGTGGTGGAGATATAGGAACATCAGGAGCCGGAGCAGGGCATGGTACATCGGGAACAGGTGGAAGTAGTTGGTACTCCAGTGGTAACGCAAAAGGTGGAACTGCGTTTGCCTTAGATACAATCAAAGAAAAAATATTTATGGGTCCTGGTGGTGGACAAGGTGGTTCTGACAATGCAAATCCACATGACTCACGATCAGCACGTGGTGGATACGGAGGTCGTGGTGCAGGAATCGTAATTATTGATGCGATTTATTGTGAAGTTTCTGAAACTGGAATTATATCTGCAAACGGACAACGAGGTCTTGAAGCATACGATCCAGGAAACGGAGAAGCCGGAAATGGTGGAGGTGGAGCAGGAGGTTCTGTTTTATTCACCGGAAATATCGACAATGAAGGAATAATTCAAACCACACGTGGTGACCGTAGAGTTGCAGATGGCTCTGGACAAAGTGGTGGATATGGATACACGTCCGGATACGGAGGTCACGGAGTTATTGCATGGTTTGGATACAATGTAGGTAATAATCAGATTAATTGTCTTGCTCATTCTCCTTGGAAAAATACTTCTTATATTTTAGATACTCATTCAACCGAAACCACAGATTTTGGTGGAAATAAATTAGGATTAATAGCAATTCCATCCAAGGAATCCGGAAAATACGATGTTGTATACGGAAATTTTGGTGGCAAACTAATTCGTAGCAAATTAAACTTAACATACAATGAATGGAATCATATAGCAGTTGTTCGTAAAAACGACATTGAAACATTTTACATCAATGGTTCTCCTGTAAGTACACGAACTCATTCTTTGGATTATCCAAATGAAATCATTGCTCTTGGTTCTCAGTCATTTAATAATTTTGAGTATCCACTTGAATTGAACGGATATTTACAAGATGTTAGAATTTCAACAAAAGCAGTTGTTGAAGGATGTTTTGTTCCACCTGTATCTTTGGTGGATAATTTAGACATCGTGTTACCAAATCAACCAGAATGTGATGAAATCAATTTATGGTTAAGAAGTGATACTAACATTGAATCTTCTGCGATTACAGATACATCTAAAAATAAACATTCCATTGCAAAGCATGGCAATGCACGACACGAAACTTCTAAAAAACTATTCGGTGAAAGTGCTTTGTATTTTGATGGAAATGGAGATTATTTGAGTATACCAACATCAAGTGATTGGGATATTGGAACAGGAGACTTTACAATTGAATTTTGGGTAAACTTTGATACTGTATCACAAGGAAGTTCAAGTGGACATGGTCACGGAGCAAGTATAATTGGCAATGCCACAAACAACGGGGGTGATCTTGTACACGAAGGTTGGTTTTTCTTAGTGAATCACTCTGGATTAGTTTCATTTATTTACGAAGATGGAAGTGGTGTTACAAACTGGGATTACAATACCTTAATAAACCAAGTTGAAGCAAACAAATGGTATCACATCGCAGTATCACGCAATGGAAATATTTTGAAAGGATTTGTGGATGGACTTCCAGTACACGAAAGTTCATTTACAACATACCGTCATTCAAATCTTTCACTTGAATTGGGAAGACGAACAAAATCACCATTATCAAATATTCAAGATTATTTTAAAGGATATTTGCAAGATTTAAGAATTTCAAGTAAAGCAGTTTACACAGGATGTTTTAAATTACCAACAACATTTCAATCTGAAGAGTGTATACCAACACCGACACCGATACCACAACCAACACCAACTCCGACACCAGAAAGAACACCTACTCCAATTAGAACTCGTGGTATTTTAGAAAACGATACATCAATTGGATCAAAAATTGCGACTATACAAGAACAATACGGAGAATTTAAAGTTGGTGATTGTGTAATAATAAACAAAGGAACAAACAAAGAAGAAAAACTTACAATTACCCAAATTTCGTTTACTGCTGTAACTGGAATTAAATATCAAAGTTGCGAAACAGATTATGTAGCACCTCCAAGTGATCCAGATTTTGAATTACCTTCAGTTCCACCGAAAGTTAATATTTTGAAATACGAGGAATGTGAAGGACTTACTTTACCGGAAATTGTTGATTATGTATTGCCGGAAACAACTGATCAAACTAAAGTTAGAAAATATGCTTATTGTAATGATGAATGGACTGCAATAGAAACTTTTGATTATGAACTTCCAAGTGAAACAATTCAAGACCCAATATTAAAATACACTCAATGCGATGATTCACGACCAACCCTTGAAACTTTTGATTATGAACTTCCAAGTGAAACAATTCAAGACCCAATAAGAAAGTATGCAAAATGTGGATGGGTTCGTGAAGTTACATTATCATTCAATTATCATATACCAAATCATCCAACTGATACAAACATGGCAAATGGTACGGCAACAAAAAGTCACACAATATCTGTGACATCGGGACAACCTGTTGTAGATTTTGAATTTTATCATTCATTTGCAACTGGACTTAGCAACGAAGACGAATGGACTGCATCCAATGCAAAACTAACATTTCCAGATAATACAGAAGTTTCAGTTGATCTTACAAACAGAAAAGTAACAAGTGGAACATATGTACATCCTCAAAATGGAAATCAAACTGCTTTTGCAGTTCGTTATACATTTGATGTGCCAAATTTTGTACAAGACGAAACACAAGATTTTCTTGATTCAATAGAATATTTATTGATAGTTCCACCTGCAACGGACGGAGTAGAAGATCACAACCCAACAATAATTTCAACGGATTCAATCAATCCAAAAACATTACCAACCGAATGGCCAACAGGAACAACTTACAATTATGGAGATAACTAATCATGGAAAATAAATCATCAATAAACTCAACATCAGCAAATTCAACGTCTCAGTCTACACCAGACGAAATTTTTATAGCAGAAAATCATCCAAATGCAAAAAACTTTGTAAATGTAGCAGGACGTTGCTATCAAAAAACAAATGATTCTAGCACCACCTATTCAATTACAACAGAAAATGTATTTTCTGGATTGCTAAAACGAGGTGATGTTACTGTTCACAATCCACACAATGACTTTGCAAATGCAACTGCAACTCGTACTGATTTGGTGGTTGGTGATTTTGCTGATTGTGATGCTTGTGAAAATTTAGGTGATAAATTTCGTGGACAACACAAAGAAAACTTTCGTGATTTTCATATCAAGGTAATCAAAGAGCTTGATGATAATTTAGGTGACGTTGTTGCGTATCGTTTATCAGGTGAAGACAGAAAAGGAAAATTTACATTACATGGAAATCGTCATCTTGAAATTTATGATAAAGATTCAATAACATTTGATACAACATCACTTGGTGACGAAGAATCATCATTTGTGGTATCAGGTGGATTGAGTCCTGATAATTCATCAAAACCAAATAAAACTATTGTGGGCAAACCAAGATACGATGAATTATTATCAACATCACCTGCACATTCAGTAACTACATTAAGTGTAGCAACTCATACATACTCAGGTGGAAGTGGACTTGGAGGAAATATTGTTGTTAAAGCAAATCCTTTCAATGAAAATCCTGAATACAACGACACCAAGTTGAAACAATTTCCAGATCGTTTGCATAATTCTGCTAATTCTTCTTTTGTTATCAAAAACGATGGAAAAGTTTTAGTAGCAGGAGAAAACGATCAATATCAATTAGCAAAAGGAAGAACTAATCGTAAATTCAATGAATTACATGAAAATATTAAAAATTGGCAAGAATCAGAAATTAATGAAATTGGTCAAATCAAAAAAATCGTAGGACACGATAAAACAATAGGTTTTTTGACTTACGACAATAAATTTTATGTAGCAGGACGAAATGATGCAGATGCCGGAAATCTCGGTCAAGGATCAACTTCTGCCGGAAATTCATTTACTCCAAAGCAAATTTTAATTGATCACGCAGATAAAGCAGAAATTGATATAAAACTAAGTTCTGATATACATACGCAAATTGTTGATGCTGACATCGGAAGATTTCATGGAATCGCACTTGATGTAAATCAAAGAATTTGGTTTTGGGGAAATCCCAACCTACACGGTGCTGGATTCTTTTCAGCAAATAATCCTCATAGAAACAGTTTACCAAATCCAGCAAACGAATATCACGGTATAATAGGGTTGCCTAATACGAATAAAAACCATCACACTTGGTATCAGGCTGTAAACGTAACAAATACACACGATTACACCAATAATTCGTTTGAATATGCACAACTTGTATATTGGGATGACTCTGTGGCAGAAGACACAAATTCTGCTTATATCACAGATAATACAACATTTGAGTTGAATATAACAAATAATAAAATATATCAAGTTGCTTGTACATTGCACACTTCATTTATATTAACATTAGACGGGGCAGTTTTTAGTTCTGGATTCAACGGACACGGAGAAACCGGACAAGGTCACAGAGATTTTTGGCATGATGCCGGTGTAGCAGAACATCCTCACAAAGCACTTGGCAAAGTTGTAAATACTGGTGGAAAATTAGATGGTGATACTCAAGACAACGATAAAATTCATGTCAAAAAAATAATCACAGGAGACAGTCATGTATTACTTCACACATACGACAATAAATTATATGGATTTGGATTAAATAATGAAGGACAACTTGGAGTTACATTGGAATTAGATGAAAACGATGAAAACTTTTACTCAACCACTCCTGTTCTTTTGGCAGAAAATGTATTTCGTGCGTTTGCGGGAAGCAATTCATCTGCGTATATTACATTAAATGGAAAAGTATTTGTTTGTGGTGAAAATACCGATGGACAACTTGGAATTGATCGTTATGCAGATGATGCACCAGTTCCTGCTGAATTGAGTTCTTCTCAAATTATAGAAGCATGGACTGAAAGCAATCGTATGATGGGTGCTGTGGAAATTAAACTTGGAAAAAATCATTCAACTGCTTTATTATCGAACGGACAAATAATTGGATTCGGTGAAACTGGCGAAGGTCAACTAGGTAATACAAATTTCAAATACCAACGTGCTGATAAAGGAGATACATACGAATCTACTATGGACGTTGATTTTCCAAGATTATCTACAACATTAACTGATTTCGCAAGAAACATTAATTTTGATTTAAGATTAAATTCTATACAATGTGGTGCTGATTATACAATGTTGCATCTTAATCACGGAGATGATACAAATAAAATTAAATCCTGTGGTAAAAATACAAACAATGCAAGTATGCAAGGAGATACTGCAACAAATGAATTGACGGATGCTGATTTAACCTTTATTTCAGGTGGATCAAAATTAAAACAAATTGAATCAAATTTTGATTATACTCATTTATTAACAGATACCGGAGAATTATTTGCTATTGGTCATCAATTTGATTATAGTGCAAGACTCGGAACGGGTACAAACAGAAGTTCAGATTCATTAGACACTGCGAGTTCTGTATTATTTAATGAAGAACCAATAACAAACATCAACAAAATAGCAACTGGAAAATTTCATGGACTTGCGTTGGATAATAACAACAGATTATACTTTTGGGGAAATCCCAACCTACACGGTGCTGGATTCTTTTCAGCAAATAATCCTCATAGAAACAGTTTACCAAATCCAGCAAACGAATATCACGGTATAATAGGGTTGCCTAATACGAATAAAAACCATCACACTTGGTATCAGGCTGTAAACGTAACAAATACACACGATTACTACAATAATTCGTTTGATACCTTTCTTTTGAATGATGGTCAAGAAAATGTAATACCAGAATATGTCGGAAAGATAATTGATATAAAATGTGGAGGACATACAAGCTATTTGTTAGATGAATATGGACAATTATTCAGTGCAGGTTTCAATGGACATGGAGAACTAGGACAAGGTCACAGAGATTTTTGGCATGATGCCGGTGTAGCAGATTCTATTCATCCATCATTTGGTCGTGTATTTTCATTTAACGGATTAAAAGATGTTCGTGTAAAACGAGTGATACCAGGACATTTTCATTGCTTCGCAATTCTTGAAGACAACTCATTATACGGATGGGGTCTTAATAATAATTACCAACTTGGATTAAGTGAAGAAAATACAATTGATGGAATTCACAGAGATCATTATGTTACACCAATTTTAATTGATACAGATGTAGATGATGTATTCGCAGGAGAATATAATTCCGCAGTTAAAAAACTTGACGGAAGCATTTATGCAATGGGATACAATAAAACAGGTGTTATTGCAATGTTTGGTGATGGACGAGCACTTGGATTGGATCGTCATAATTCAACAGACGGAGTTGTTTCTGCAACTGATTTTGCTAAAGTTCCAACACCTTGGTTTGAAGCAAGTGATGGAATTGTAGAAGTTGCATTTGGTAAATATCATTCTATCATCAAGCAAATTGATCGTACAAGTGGAGTAAAAATCAAATACTATTCCGCCGGAAACAACACACAAGGTGAAAGAGGAGTAACTGGATTAAATGCAGGAGGAACATTAGGAGAATGGGACACATCATACGACAATAAAACAGATACATACGCAGGTTCTGATCGTTGGACATTAATTCACACTGAAGACGTTTCGTAAGTAAATGAATAATCATTAGGAGCAAACATGGCAAATCCAATTACAAAAATACTACATTTCGCAGAAGAAATTCAAAATGTACATTCTGCGGGTTCTCCTATTGAAGTAACTGAGTGCGATCCGACTCCTACACCAACTCCGACACCAGTTTGCTTTGAAGCAAAAATACCATCTTTAGTCGAAGGTGGTTACACAGGAGGTGGTACATTGCATCGTGGTGCAAATCCCGAATATGCATATGATAATAATATTGAAACGGTGACGGGACTATACTATTGTGTCTGGAACAACTCGTATCAAACTATATCATATAAATTTACAGATAAAACAAATACAATCGGAAATTTAAGAATCAAGTTAGATTTGGCTTGCACAGTTTCTTATCAAAGTTATTTTGGAGGAAAATGTGATTATTATGTCAGATATCGTGAAACTGAAAGTAGTTCGTGGGTGTATTTAGTAAATAAAACATTACACGCACCAAACAGTTCCGGATCAACAACTTATCTTCATATTGACCAAAATATAAATGTTAGTGGTGTTGATACGGTTCAAGTTTATATCAAGGATCGTGGTCAAGGTTCTCCACGATTTAGAGTTTACGAAGTAATGTTTTATGAAAGTGTGTGTTTAGAAACTCCTACACCAACTCCCGAACAACCAACACCTACTCCTTATATAGAACCAACTCCAACTCCAATTGGAAGTATACCAGAATTTACTGCCGAAAATTTATGTCAATATGAATCTGGAAGATTTGAAGATTTTAGTGGATCATACATCTGCGTAAACAATCCACTAACAAACTGGAATAATCCAAAGTATAAGTACACCCGATTTATTACCAATGGATTATATGAATACGATGGAATGGTCAATGGTAAACCATCGTATAAACTTGAAAATGAATATGGTGTAAGTAAAATTGAATTCATGGAATCCTACAATAGCAACTCTGCTGGTTATAATCATTCGGGTAATTTAAATGATGAGTTAACAGAACTTTCACAAGTTAATGGGGGATACGACTTTAATGTGGGATATGGAGGGAATGCAGGAAGTCAACTGCTTCCAAAAACCGAATGGAAAACATACAATTCAAGAAAAAATAAATCATATCCTTGGTGTGATTTTGGTAACGGTACATTGTACACCTTGGTAACAGATCCAGATGAATGTGTGATATTAGATCCAACTCCTACACCGACTCCTGAACAAGCAACTCCAACACCAACTGAAGCACCTAGTTTAAGTGGAGATGATGTAAACGAACTTGAATTTCGTTGGGCAGATGGAATTGTTGCAGATGAAAAAATTCTACAAGTCAAAAATTTATTGAAACCAACGCATTCAGACAACGGAGTTGGAAATTTTGATGACCGTGATATGTCAGCATGGAGTACATTATATACAAGTAATCAAAATGAAGATAATCACGATTTAAGTTCTGCTTTTTGGCCAGACGCTGCCGTTGATGAAAATTATACATTTGCGAAAACAATTGATTTTGAAAATGTCAGAATTATTCTTGATGATACTGATTTACTTCCAAACAATGAGGTTTCCAATTTGAATTACTATCAGTTGTATATTGATTTTGATAATTCCAATGCTGATCTTGAACCAACTACCAACACAGGAAACACAATACAACCATTGTATATTTATTTTGGAGATACAACTGATCCAGAAGCATCAGCATCAGGAAAAACTCAGTTCAATTCGGTGATAACAAAAATGGCAACTGCTACAAGTACATCAGAATCAGCTTCGGGTACAAAAGTAATTGAAATTTCAAATTCTGATACCACAAAATTCAAAGCAGGAATGAATGTAATAATTTCTCCTGACAATGATGCAATTCGTGAAGAAAATGTAATTAAAAGTTTAGGATCATTAAATTTACAAAATAATTTGCAAAATACCCATCCGTCTGGATCAAGTGTTGTTCAAAAACCAAGTTCCGCTTCGGCGAATGGTGGGGGAAGTACAACACCAACACCATCAAGTAGTCCTTCACCAAACGAGTGTGACGGATTAAGTGCAATTCAATGTACATCCCCTTATAGTGGATGGAATTATGTTCGTTCAACACCATCTGCTAACGGAAATTGTTATGAAGGATGTACTCAGTGTGAAGAAGGTCAACGTCTATGTGGTGATAATACAAAGGAGCAAGGTGGAGCTCCACTAAAACGTTCGTATAATCTAGGATGTGGATTTCCTGAATGTGAATGCAATGAAACAATTCCAAACTTTTGGAATGGTGCTCAATATGATCCAAACCCACAAGATAAAACATACACTCGTGTAAATGAAACTGAATGTAAAGTAGACAAACCCACTTGCAGTCAAGCTAATAAAACTATTACGAAAGCAGCTGCAGAAGATGCTTGTGAAGATGCGTGTAACGGAAGAGATGTTGTATGGAATGATGACATTTGTGCATGGGAATGTGCAAAGGCAGATGTTTGCGATGCCGCTAAACGAAATTGTCTTGAGCAAAATCCACCTGAATGTGGTAATAATATGAATGGTCAAAACACAAAATCTGGTGGGGATAAAACTCTCAATCAACAAACTTGTGAATGGGAAGATTGTGAATGTATTGATCTTGATAACAACAACGATGATCATAAATGTTTTGATAAAGATGGTAACTTCACTGGAATGAAAACATTAAATGATCAATGTGAATTTGAAGATTGTTGTGAAGAAACATACATACCAAGTGATTGTGAAAACAATAAAGTTAAAAAAGTAAATACAGATTGTACAGAAGGTCCATGTGAATGCGTTAAAGATGAAGTTGATGATCCTGGTTGTGGTCAGACGGCCGTAGGTCACGGACCTGAGCATTCAGTTTGGGATCAAGCATTGTGTAGTTATAGATGTGAGTGTGATTGGGACTTTATTGAACAGCAACCGCACAATGTGCAATTCATAAATGAGTGCAATAATGCGGATAAAACAGTATTTAGAAATGATGCGAATTGCACACTTGAATGTAATTGTAAAACAACACCAGACAATACAACTCAAATGTGTGCAGACGGTACAACTCAACAAACATGGGATGAAACAGAATGCAAATGGACTCCTGATTGTCCTGATGTTGCGTGTGGACCAGATCAACATCCAGAATGGAAACTTCCAAATGGTGATCCATGTAATCCTAGTGTTGCAACATTAAAAACATTTTTTGGACTAAGCATGAATTTGAATAATGTATGGGAAAATGTATTTGATGGATTATCAATTAAA
>ERZ802830.406-NODE-406-length-43038-cov-11.6255_pt1 | contig 43038 bp, 37 predicted proteins | sample MGYA00345654_ERZ802830 | MGnify/ENA primary metagenome ERZ802830 (study PRJEB30503, sample SAMEA104212375) | marine metagenome | biome: Westerlies Biome; feature: [SRF] surface water layer (ENVO:00010504) within the epipelagic zone...; material: water... | reverse complement strand
CTTACAAATAAAATAAACGTTTGCAACCCTCGCCTAGCCGTAATACTGGGTTTTGGTAATAAATGCTTCGTTCTATCGAACTTGAGGCTCCTTGGCTCGGCTTTGTTCTGGGAGGGAAAGCCGAGCCATCATTGGACCAACGCACCGAACCTTATTTGTTTCTCTAATCTAAGGCCCAGACGTTAGGTCGGATGCTGCTTTTATATTCTTGCGTGATCTCGGTCTTGTGTTTGAGGTTGGCTTTCGACTGCCGGGAAACGGTTAGCACAAGCGTATTGGAACGTGTTCGACTGTTTTCTTGACCGAAGATGGTCTGAAATAATCTGATTATTTTGACTTGGGCAATTGTTTAAAGCAGTTGCGTCGGGTGGGGACTGATCCGTGAATAGTTCATGTATTGATGTCGGTGCCCACGGGATGGCTTCCAAGATGAAACTTGGGAGCCGGATATAACTGAAAGGCTTAAATGGGAAATATTGCTCAGTTTCTTAGTCTAAGTAGTGTTTTTTCACACCGTCCAACCATCGTATTCCTCTTGCTGGCGCCTTCAAATGGTTTTTGACTAAAGCCATTATTAGGCTGGTTATCGGACGCGCGGTTTTGTTCCATTCTTTAGCCGATCACGAATGTTACGATGCTTTAGCGGCTGTCAAGTTTTTTTATTACGTTTCTTGGGAAATTGATAATGAAACACTTGACTTATCATAAGTTAGAAATATATACTTTAGGATGTAACAATTTTTAAAGTGGTATGTGTGAGTAATATCTCTCCCCGTGTGCTGGGGCATGTAAATTTATTTTTCAGTGCCTTATTTTATAAGTTCTTGGCTCGGTCCCAGTGGGGCCGGGTTTTTTGTTGTTTTAGTTGAGTTTCAAGTCTGTTTTCTGACATTAGTGGCAGCATTTCAACTTTGGGCTGGCGAAGTTACGACAATGGTGCCGATTTTTTTGGCTTGGGCCTTTAAAACCTCCGATTCTAACAGCCAGATATATTTCTTGTCTGCCTTCGTGGCGCGCCAAAATACCTTGCCACCATTGCGCCATGGGTCAAGAACAATGCCATCGGTATGTTTGTCCCCCTTCGCACTAATGATTAAGGTGCTATGCCCGATGCGAAAACTCTGGGGTTTGGAACGGGCCATATGTAGATCAAGTGTTTTTAAGTCGGTTTGTTTTAGTCTGCTCTCCATATCGCGCGCCCAGTGCCAACACAGACCGCGGTTGCGCAGTCCCAGATTGACTTTGGTGTTGTGGATCAGTGGCGCATCTGTGACTTGATACAGAACAGACAGGTGTTGAGCGTGCTCAAAGGCAGCTTGTGCTGCGGTTTTGGCCTCTTGCGGATCCACTTTTGGCCCGAGCGAATGGATGCTGTCCGCAAGGGCCGCAACCTCTGACGGTGACGCAGCGGGCACTCCGGTTTTTGGCTGTATTGCGCACCCAGTGGTGAGCATGAAAACAGCAAAGATGCAGAGGGTCACAAACTTCATTTGGGGCTGCACTGTATGGCGCACGGTGATTTGGTTTTGTGTGGCATGTCTATTTTACCTAAGATTACCCATCATCATCAAATTATTATTTCAGTGTCCTACACAAAGAGCCGTAATGCGGGCGCATAACACCTTAGGGAACACATCCCTCTTCTAATTTACGATAGTCCATTTTTACTGGCAAGCTTTGAGTGCCGCCGCATGGATAAATATGGATTGTATTGCTCAAAAATGACCAACTTTTATCCTTATCAATTATGGGCAAACACCGGCGGGGTCATACAACAAAATGAGTACAAGTTTTTGAAATTCACGCTGGGGTTACTTCCATTAAAGGGCTGACTTTTCTCGAACCCTCTTGAAGTCAGATGACAATTTTGACCGGTTTGGGGTTCTTGGTTTGCCATGCATGACCTCGCATAGGTGGGGAAAAACCTCCCGCGTTTAACTGAGGTATTCAGATATAAATTATAACAAGTTCATCCTAGCATTTTTGAGTAAGCGTCTCTGTCGCATGCGTGCAAAATACGGTCTTACTTCGAAAATTAGTGGTTGTCAGAACCAGATCAAAGATGAATCCTTACCACCTGAAAGTGTTGGTTCAGCCCTCGCATGACTACCAAACTTGGATTATTCGCATTGCAAAAAATTATGTGGTCCTTAAGTGTGTTGGCATTACAATCAGATATTTGATTTTGACGGGTCATCTTTTCAAACTGGGGCGGCATTTTGATCGTTGTACATTTGGGTGCGCATCGTACAGGAACAACTTTGTTTCAAAAAACACTTGCGGATAATCGTCAAAGGCTGTCAGATCTTGGAATATGCTTTTTAGGCCCTGATCAGATCCGCAATGGCGATTTCGAGGGGCTTTTGGTCCGTCGCGCGGAACTGACGCTTTTACAATTCAGAAAATCCCAGAAAGCGGTGCGAAAGTTACGCTGTCTGTTGGATAGTGAACGCCGCGCAGGACGGCGTGTGATCTTAAGCGAAGAAAATATTCTTGGCAGTATTCGTCATAACGTGGATACTATGAGTATCTATCCAAATATCCAAAATAGTTTGGATATGTTGAAACCGGCTTTTGAACAAGTCGATGTTTTCTATTTTTCTATTCGACCTCTACACGTCTGGTGGAATTCTTGTTTGTCCTTCGCCATCCGTCACTTCCGGCGTCCACCATCGGATATGCAGCTTGATTATATTGCCTATAACAGTGCCCTTGGTTGACGCCCTGTTATCCAAGCGGTCTGCAAAGCCTTTCCAAAGGCCAGAGTGAAAGTCATTGAGTTTGGCGCACTCACCGCTGAGCCTATTTTACAGTTGTCCGAGGTCACCGGCTGGCAGGATCTTTCGCATCTGGAACAAAAATACCGCATATTCAACCGCTCCAAGCCAATCAACCATTTGAAAGAGGTTTTGGAGGAGAGGGGTGACAGTATCGGTATTGCCAGATTAGCTGGAAAGGGTGAGGGGCGAAGACTGAATATGTTTTCGGAAACTGGGGTGAGCCTTCTGTCTGAGGCTTACGCACGCGACCTTGAATGGCTGCGAAGTCAGACCGATCATCGGATTAGTTTTCTTGAAGCCCTAAAATAAGCCCTAAAAAAGCGCTGTAGCAGCTGGACGCATGTTTGCAGAATTAATACTGTCTTTTCCGTTCCGTTATTTGTCTCTTTTGTTGCGGTAATTACCTTCAAAGCATCGCCGCAGATTAAATTTGTCCCAAGTGGCCTGTTGAATTCATCCGCCTGTTCAAGGCCGTGTCAGCACCGGTTTTCGCTCTTCTTAAAATTTCCAATTGACGCCTACCAAGCCAACCTAGGCTATTGCTCATAGACCAAAGCAGCTGGGACAGGGGTTCACTTTGATGCTTACGCGGCATTTTATCATTTGGACCTTCATTTTGCGAACCAGATGATATGGGATAGATAATCACATTTGGCATGCCTGTCAGAAAAACAGGTTAAAGGGGTTTTGAGGTTTAGTTGGAACTTACTGGTTGAAAGTGGCTCGGACAACCCTGGAAGGCTAAAATTAATCAAACAAGATCAACAAGGTATTGACCGTCACTTAGAGGTGTTGCGATCAGATCTTATCACACGAGAGCGCTGATCAGGGTCAAGTGATGGTATTGCGCCAAGCAGTGCCTGCGTATAGCTGTGTTGCGGATTTGCAAAAATTTGCTTCGTGGGCCCCTCTTCAACGATCTCTCCCAGATACATGACAGCAACATAGTCACAGACATGGGCAACGACGCTTAGATCATGACTGATGAATAAAAATGTTAAATCAAGGTTATGTTGCAACTGTTTGAGGAGGTTGAGAATATCAGCTTGGATAGACACATCCAAAGCGGCGACGCACTCATCTGCAACCACAAATTTTGGCCCCGTTGCCAGTGCCCGAGCAATGGAAATCCGTTGTCGTTGCCCGCCAGAAAAAGCGTGGGGGTAGCGCCGCAGGTGTTCGAGGTTAATCCGGCATTTACCGGCAATTTCCCGCACGCGCATGTCGGTTTCTTCGCGTGTTTTGGTGAGGCCGAGCACCTCTAATGGTTCGGCGATTATGTCACGGACCGTCATACGAGGGCTAAGTGCGGCGTAGGGATCTTGAAAAATCATCTGGGTCAGGCTGCGAAAGTGACGTTCTTGCGCCTTTGTCATATCTGCAATATTGCATGTCCAACTGCCATCGTCATAGGTGATCTTGCCATCTTCAATCGGTGCTGCCCTTAGTATCGCCCGGCCAAGCGTTGTTTTGCCCGAGCCACTTTCGCCCACAAGTCCAAAGAAACTGCCCTTTGGGATTTGAAGCGAAACATTCTTGACCGCTCTTAAAGTTGGCGGCGCGCCAAAAAGACGCTGACCCAATGGGAAAGTAACGGTGAGGTTTTCAACCGAGACCAGAGACGTCATCGTACATCCTCCGGAAAGAGCGCTGCAAAATGGCTGGGGCCAACCTCAGTCATTGGTGGTACTTCTGTTTCATATCGCGAACCGGGGGCCAGCTCGGCGTTGCGCGGATGGAAGACGCAACCGGAAGGACGCTCCAATGGCGAGGGAATATCACCGGGGATCGGCATCAGCGGCGCATCCAGATCTTCAAGATTCGGTAACGCGTTCAGCAGTCCGCGGGTATAGGCATGCGCTGGATTCCGCAGGACATTGCGGACCGGACCGCGCTCCATAATGCGGCCCAGATACATCACTGCCAATTGATCCGCGGTCTGCGCAATTACACCAAGATCATGGGTTATAAACAGGATTGACATGCCAAAGTCATCAATTAGTTCTTTCATCAAATCAATCACCTGCCGTTGGATGGTGACATCAAGCGCCGTGGTTGGTTCGTCCGCGATTAACAGGCGTGGCTTGGTCGTCAAAGCCATAGCGATCATTGCGCGCTGACGCATCCCGCCAGAATATTCAAATACATATTGATCGAACCTTCGATGGGGGTCGGTGATGCCCACACGATCCAGCATCTCGACTGATAGTTCTTTCGCTTGTGATTTTGACATTGTGGTATGGACTTGCAGTTGTTCGACCATTTGCTTTCCGACCGTGATCGCGGGGGCAAAGCTTGCCATCGGTTCTTGGAAAATCATAGAAATTGCGCCGCCGCGAATGGGCAGCATGTCCCGCTCGCGACGCAGGCTAAAGACATCAATATCTGGATCTCCGTGCAATACGATCTTAGATCCCGGGTCATAAACAGTATTATAGCCGTTCAATTGCATAATTGCTTTGGCAGTGACGGATTTGCCTGAACCACTTTCCCCGGCAAGGCCCAAAACCTCACCCGGCTGTATGTCAAAAGACACGTTTTCAACAGCGGTGATCAAACCTTCGTCCGTCCGAAACTGAATTGTTAGATTATCAACTGTAAGCAGGCTCATGACGCAGCCTCACTATAGGGGTCTGCCGCGTCGCGAAGCCCGTCACCGACAAACACAAACGCCATCACGAGAACGATGAAAAAGATGACGGGAATAAAATACCATTGATAATTCAGCATGACGTCAGCGCTGGTTGCCTTTTGCAGCAGAACTCCAAGTGAGCTGACGGGATCTTTAAGCCCCAAGCCGATAAAGGATAATGCGGTCTCGCTCAGCACCATATAGGGAAATGAAATCACCAAATCGACAATGATGTAACTGGTAAAGCTGGGCAAAAGATGGCGTCGAATGACGTGCGAAGACGTGGCCCCCGAAAGTTGCGCGGCAAGAATATATTCTTGATTGCGTTCCGTCAAAAGATGGGTCCTGACCCTACGTGCTAAAGTCGGCCAGCCAATAAACCCCAGAATCAATGAGATGTAAAAAAACCTTGCTTCCGCAGTCATTTCTGGAGGCATAAAGGCTGCCACCGCCATAAACAGCGGGATTGCAGGTACGGTTCGGACGGCGTCTGTAATCATTTGCAGCACCCCATCGATCACGCCGCCATAGTAACCGGCGACGCCACCGATAGCCAAAGCCAACACAAAGGCGATAAACACACCAATGCTGCCGACCTTCATTGATGTCCAAATCGCGTGAAGGGTCCGCGAGAAAATGTCCTGTCCATCTTCATCGGTTCCAAACAGATGTATCTTACCGCCCTCAACCCCGAACAGGTGGACGTCCAGTGGCAGAACCCCAAACAGTTTATAACGGCTGCCTTCTACAAAAAACTGCAGATAGAGCCGCTTGTCCTCGTTAATTTTTGTGACCCAGCGAAAATTTGTCTTGATCGATCGCTCCCTCTCGACTGCATGAATGAATGGGCGGGCTGCACAGCCAGCTGAGTCACAAAACATCGGTATTTGGGGCGCACCATTTGTGTAATCCTTATCACGACCGGCGATTGTCGGATCATAAGGGGATAAGAAGGGGGCCATCAATCCGGATACGATCATCACGATTAACACGACTGCTGCAATCATGGCAGTGCGTTGTTTTTTGAATCGGGCCCAGATAAGTTGGCGCTGCGACGCTGTAAAATAGGCTTCTTTCGCTGCTTGGCTCTGGCTGGTGTTGTGCATCATGACTGTCATACCATCACTTTAAAATACTCTTGCGGATCCGGGGGTCCAAGATAGCCAGCAGAACATCGGTGAAAAAATTCAAAGATACGATGGAGGCTGTCAAAAGAAAGATTATCGCGCCGGCCAGTTGTTGATCATTTGACCGCGCTAGAGCCTCGATCAGAAGTGCACCTGCATCTGTCAGCGTTAGGATAAGTGCAACGATGGGCAGTTCGCTGAAAATTCGGTTCAGATCAAATCCGAGACTATTGACGATCGGTCCAAGCGCGTGACGGGCCGGATACCGCCAGAGCAGTTTTCTACCATGTATACCTCGGGCTGAGGCCGCCGTGACATATAGTTTACCTATCTCATCAGACATCAAAGCCCGCACCGTTTGTAACGCAAATGCAGTGGCCGACCATCCAAGGATAAAAATAGGTAACCAAGCATGTTTTAGCAGGTCTACAAATTTGGCCAGATCCCAAGGCGCATCCCGATATTCTTTAGAAAACAGACCCGTCAGAGTTTCACCAAACCAAATGGTTGAGAAAAGCATGATCATCAGCGCCAGCAGAAAATTGGGCAGGGCCAGTCCAAGATAGGAAATGAATTTCAGACTATCATCGAGCAACCGGTTGTTGGTTGCGGCAGAGATAATACCAACCGGGATCGCAATCGCATAAGCCAAAAACAGCGCGCTGAGGCACAGACCAATGGACAGCCAGAATTTGACCCCCAACAACTGCGCAATGCTAACCCGCAAAATGCAGCTGTCCCCAAATTCGCCTTGAAATGCGTTAACAATCCACACGCCCCAACGGGTAAGGAACGGCTTGTCCAGACCCAATCTTTGTCGCTCTGCGTCGATATCTTCAACTGAAATGCCCGAGCCTTGGGTGTTTTTGAAAGCTAAATAGCGTTCCGCGCAATCCGCTGGAACCATTTCCATGAGACTAAAAACAATCAGTGAAACAAACACCAAAGTGAACAGTGCCATGATCGCTCGCGTGGCAACGAAACGTCCGAATTCCAGCATGAAACGCCCCCTGTCAGCCCTGCGCGGGTTGTCCCCACTTTCGATTTATAAAACTACGGTTCTGGGCGCAGGTTGACGCCCAGAACCACTTTGTATTTTCAGTCTGATCTTACTCGTCCAACCACCACTGCGAGGCGCGGTAAGGATAGGTCCGGTAATATTCATAAGACTGGGTCTTGAACTCGGTGAAGTTTTTCAGATTGTTGTTGTGGTATATCGGCGCCGGTGCATTGACCGTGCCGATGAACAACAGATTTTCCACCATGTTTTTGACCATGTTTTCACCCAGCGCTTGGAATTCACTGCTGGCCTGATCCGCAGATTGGAACGCGTTGAGATCGGCCATCAACTCTTTGACATAAGCGGGTGGTTCGACACCAGAGGCGCCTTCTGAATCCACCCACTCAGCCCAGAGCATGCCATTGCGTACACCAAAATAGTTTTCAAATGGCGGCACCCAAAGCTCGTTGTTGCCAAGCACGATGGCCAGCGGCTGAGATTTACGCCACATCACCACATCCAACTGGTTGGACGATTGGGCTGAACGGTATTCATCTGGTGTGACCTCTTTGACCACAGATTGGATGCCAACATCGGCCCAATACTGAGCGACCAATTCCACCGTTTGACCTGCAATCCCTTGTGTCGAAAAGTTCATGTTCAACACCAGTTTATCGCCGCTTGGAAGCTCGCGGAAACCATCTCCGTCAGTATCTTTCATACCGATCTCATCCAGACGTGCATTTGCACCGGCCGGATCATATTGCGCCATATAGTTCATCCACTTGTCGTCGATAAACGCGGGCTTCGGCGAGAACCCAATATATTGCTGCGGTGTTCCCAGACCAAAGAACCCGACCTCATTCAGTTCGCTTCGATCGATCGCGATGGACATTGCTTCACGGAACTTCAGGTTGCTGAAGGCCTCACGCTTGGCAAGATCGGGATGGGTCACATTGAACCCAAAGGATCCGATGGTAATTTCCGGCTTTAGGTCGACCGTATAATTACCCTTTTCTTGGTTTTCCAGCAACAAAGGAGCAGACGCCAATTGCAACGACTGTGCTTTGTAATCAACCTCGGCGTTCACAAGTTTGAGGATACGCACCTCATTGTCGTTGATATACACTTCGTCTTGTTCGCCGATATATGGCAACTGCTGGCCCGTAGGATCAACTTGGTGGAAATACGGATTTGCGACCAGATGACGCCCTTCGGTCGTGTCAGCCACATAGATATGACTTTCCAAGGTCGGTGTCGTGGCAGCTGGCAACCCGGCAACAAGGTCAGGCTTTGACAGCATTGGGCTGGGCGTATCCGTCCAATCCGAATTGCCATAATAAGCTTTGATCGCATCATAGCCGTTTTCAAAGCCCAGGCTTTGCGCATTTGCATCGGCGTCAGCATTGATCTTCGGGTGGAATTGACCCAGGAAATGTTTTGGTTGAAACCCTTGCGCAAAATGGGTGGCAAAATGCGCCAGAAGCCCTGGTTTAGGGGCAGGCAAATTGAAAACAACAGTTACATCGTCCGGCACATCCACGGTCATGGGTTCACCAGCAACCGTAGCGTAATCTTTCGGTTTTTCGAAAATATTCGTATCCAACATAATGTTGTCATACCAAAACTTCACATCTGCCGATGTGAAAGGCGCGCCATCCGACTAACGATGCCCTTTGCGCAAATGAAACGTCAATTGGGTGAAATCGCCGTTCCATTTCCACGCTTTTGCAATATTGGGCACAATCGTCTGCAGATCATCGGAGTAACGCACAAGATTGACATGCCGCACAGATAAGAAATCCGAGGTTCCGGCTTCTGTTGCGTTGGACAATACGTCCAAAGTTCCACCGTATTTACCGACAGAGTCATACGGGATTACCACAAGAGGTTCTGCGGGCAACCGGTCTGAAAGCGCAGGCAGAGCGCCATTGCCCTGAATGCGGTCATTCAAGGCTGCGATTTCGGGATGTGCGGAAAAGCTCATGCTGCAGTTGGCTGCGGCTTCAAACGCGCTGAGTTCATATTGCTGCGGGTATGCACCGGGGGCGGTGCCCTTGGAATCAGCAACGCTGATTGCTGGGCAATTGGCGATGGCTGAGCCCGGGAGGGCGATCAGGGCCACGCCTGAAAGTAAAAGGTTTCTCATCTTATCTCCTTGTTGATTTTCAACGTTTTTTATTGCATGCCACAGTTCGTTATTTTTTGAGGCCATGGGTGGCTATGCCTTGGGTAATGATTGATTTATGCAGTCTGTCAGGACGCCGAAGCTGCCTTACGGTAAGGACCCAAAGCGCCGTGAAGCTGACACTAAAAAATATCAATTCAACGGCGGTTTCACATAAAAGCTGAAGCGAGTGATTGGGCAAAGGCGGGCTCAGGGCGCGAAACTTTCAAAGTTAATTGCAAGCTTTTCTATCGATGCTCCTTTCATTAACGGCTGTTAGATTTTGATCTGGTAAAATACAGGTCAGATCGCCGTATGCGGGAAGAAAATACGAAATAAAAATATTGATCAAGTGTTTTTAATTTAATTCCAATTGGAACCTGTTGAAACTGTTTACGGTTATCGCCGAAAATCGCTTTGAAAAACCTCAGGCTCAAGTTCAAACATTTCGGTTACCTTAGGTAATCGCGGAAAAAAGAAACGTGCACCCGAAAAAGAAACGTCTCGGCAGGTGAAAAAATATTGGGTATGTTTTACGCATCCCGTGGAAGACGGAGGCGAATTTAAATATATTTTTCGTAACTTTCTATAAATTTTCCTTAAATGAACAGCCGATTCCCAAGTGATGATAACTCGATTTGCAAAGCACACCGTGGGTATCTACATCATCATCGGGCATACTTTTATAATCAGTGATACTTGGTCATTTTCGAGCAGCTTCAGACAAACCGTCCTCGACCAATCCACGGGATTTCTTTGTGAAATTTAACTCTATTCAAACAGTGTGCACGCATGGTTAAAATTTTGACCCACTGGCATTTGAAAACCTTGCAAAGCCTCTTTGGATAATATTTGAATTTTATTATTCTGTGTCCTCGATAAAAGACAAATTCTGTATGTTCTGTTCAGTTGCCCGCAACTCGGTATCAAATCAGGTTATATCTCACTCAAGGGTTTGCAGTCGAAAAATTCATTCCCTTACCGTTCTTTTGGCGCGTATTTAAGGTTAAGTTCGGCACCGATCTTTGTTTTCTGGCGCGGCACAGAGATGAGTTTTAGGGCAGTCTCTTTTGCACCAATAGTATGTTGCGCGAGACGCGGTTTTGGAACAGTATTATCAAGCTTAGTAGAAATATATTCGTCACTGGACCATCTGCGATTGATTTCTAATCACTTTCTCACTTTTAGGGAATTAACTCATGCCTGAGAACCGCAACATCCTGTTTATTGTCATTGATCAGTTGAGGGCCGATTGCTTAACAGGCGCATTGGGTGAACATGTAGACTTGCCCAATCTTCGCCGGTTTATGAAGGAAGCAGTTACGTTTAAAAAACACTACTCCGTTACCAGCCCTTGCGGTCCCTCGCGCGCCTCTCTTCTGACGGGCCAATATGCGATGAATCACCGGTCCGTACGGAACGGCACACCGTTGCGGCATGACACCCCAAATTTAGCAACTGAGCTGCGAAAGTCGGGCTATTTGCCGATGTTATTTGGCTATACCGATACGTCAGTTGATCCGCGCGTCTATCCTGCAGAAGATCCGGCGCTCAAATGCCTTGAATACGTCATGCCGGGGTTTCATGAAATGCTGGAAATGCGTTTTGAGAAATCATATCCTTGGCTGTCACATCTGGCCGCGCAGGGCTATCAATTTGAAACGCGGAATGATCTATACACACCGACCTCGCCGGTTGGGCGTGTTCCAAAACTGAATGATCCAGCGCTTTATAAGGCGCAAGACAGCGACACTGCCTTTCTGACAGACGCCTTTTTGGCCAATAGTGCAACGCGTCAGCAAGGCAATTGGTTCACACATTTGACCTACATCCGCCCCCATCCGCCTCTGGTTGCTCCTGCGCCTTATAATACGCTCTATCAACCTGCGGAATTGCCGCTGCCGAAACGCTTGCAAACGCGCGCCCTAGAGGAACAGGTACATCCCTTTTTTGGTCCAATGTTACGCCATACGACCCCGGAAAAGTTTGTGCATGGATTTCCCGATTTGGACCAAAGTGACGAGACCGTACAAACCCTTCGTGCGATTTATCTGGGATTGGCCACTGAAGTAGATCATCATATCGGTCGGGTAATCTCAGATCTGAAATCCAAAGGGCAATATGATGATACTCTGATCATTATAACTGCCGATCATGGCGAAATGTTGGGGGACCGTCATGCTTGGGGAAAAATGACAGTCTACGAGGCCGCTTACAATACGCCGCTTATCATCAAAATGCCCGAAAACGATGCTAGAGCGGGGCAGGAGGTGGTCGCGCCGACTGAAAGTATTGATATAACTCCAACCATTTTGGACTGGATTGGGCGGGAGGTGCCCAGTTCTATGGACGGTCGTTCTTTATTGCCATTGCTCAAAGGTTCCTTGCCGTCAGATTGGCGCAGCGCAACGTTTTCTGAACTTGATTTTGGTGACCCTGTGAATCCGACCCTGTGGCAAACAATGCTTGGCACAACCTTACGCGAGTCCTGTCTTGGTATCTTGCGTGACGGACGATTTACGTTGGTTGAATTCGCGGCCGATCTGCCACCACTCCTATTTGATCATCAGGCAAACGGCGAAGAGGAAAACGTCGCTATGCAAGAGGAGTATGCCTCAGATCTTGCCAGAATGTCTCGGCAAATGCTGCGATTCCGCATGCAACACACCGATCAAACGCTATCTTCGGCGGCCATCACCCTTGACGGTGTTAAGTGGCACCGCGCACATTGACCTTTCGCAGAAGTCAAAAGCTAGAGATAAATAGAGTTACTGCAAATTTTGCTTAGACCGAGGTCTGGGTTGAGACGGTGTTAGATTGCGCCCAACGGATAAAAAACGGTTTTTGCGCCTTTCAGGTCTGTGACTGCTTCCGCTATTCTGGCGCGGTGGCTTTTCTTATGTGTTCGATCCCGCTCCTGTCTATCTGTACAAGGGTGTTGCGGCCTGCATGGTGGAGGATTTGAACAGCGGGCGATTTGGGGCTTTGAATTTCAAACCTGCGTGCTAGGTTCTCAATCGCCAAGCTGCGAGTTAGCTCGCGCCAAAAGCATTGACGCCAACATGCGGGCCCTGTTGGGATGAGGGATTAGAATGTCGCAAAAACTGCGCACTCAGGTGGCAATTATTGGATCCGGCCCTGCTGGTCTTTTATTGTCGGAACTCCTGCGAAAGGCTGGTATTGATGCATGGGTGATTGACCGTCAAAGCAGAGTTCATATAGAGGCAAGAATCCGCGCGGGCGTGCTTGAGTGGGGCACGGTCGAGGCACTACGCGAGGCGGGTGTCGGCGCAAGGATGGACCGAGAAGGAATGGTGCATTCGGGTTTTGAGATGTGCTTTGATGGGCACCGTCACCGCATTGATCTGGCGGGTTTGGTCGACAAAAAGGTTATGGTCTACGGCCAGACTGAACTGACCAAAGATCTGATCGCACAGCGTCTAGATAGTGGGGCACCGATTGTCTTTAGCGCCAGTAATGTGCAGATCGACAACGTGACATCCTCTGCACCGCGCGTGCGTTATGAACAGGCAGGCAAGGCGCATGTGCTCGAATGTGACTATGTGGCCGGGTGCGACGGGTTTCACGGGGTTGCCCGGCAGACAATCCCTGCGGATGTGCTTAAGACTTATGAGCGTGTCTATCCGTTTGGCTGGTTGGGGGTTCTGGTTGACCGCCCACCTGTCGCAGAAGAACTGATCTATGCCAACGGAGCGCGGGGATTTGCGCTGTGCTCGATGCGATCTGCAACGCGAAGCCGCTATTATCTGCAATGTGGGCTGGACGACAACATAGAAAATTGGTCGGATGACCGGTTTTTTGACGAACTGGAAAAACGGCTTGGTTCCGAGACGGCGCAGAATCTTCAGCGCGGGTCATCCATTGAGAAAAGCATCGCGCCTCTGCGGTCTTTTGTGGCTGAACCAATGCGCTATGGGGCGATGTTTCTGGCTGGCGATGCCGCTCATATTGTGCCCCCAACAGGCGCCAAAGGGCTGAACCTCGCAGTGGCCGATGTACGGGTGCTGGCGCGTGCGATGATGCAGAGCTATCAACAGGGCAATACCGCGTATTTAGAACGCTATTCGGAGATATGTCTCAAGCGAGTTTGGAAGGTTGAACGCTTTTCTTGGTACATGTCGCAACTGTTGCATCAGTTCCCCGAAGCAACGCCGTTTGAACGCAAAATGCAAGCCGCCGAGTTCGATTATCTGACCCAATCGGAAAGCGCGTGCCGCTCGATTGCCGAGAATTATGTCGGCCTGCCGCTACAGATGTGAGGCAGGTGCCTGCCTGCCACCATACCACTGGTTTGGCGGCAGGTTTGGGTGTATCACACCCTCAGTTACTGGCCGACGCCGGAAGGACTGTAGTGAGCTTTGCGGAGTGTTCAGCTCTGTGGGACGTTCGCAAGGGAGACAGACGCATGAGTGACAAGAGCAACGACAGATATGATCAGGGTATGAAAACCCGTCGTGCGGTTCTGGGAGAGGCCCATGTCGATCGTGCCGAGGCCTCCAAAACTGCGTTTGACGCGCCGTTTCAACAGATGATTGTCGAGGCCGCATGGGGCCATGTCTGGTCGGGCAACGGGCTGACAGCGCGCGAACGGTCGCTGATCACGCTGGCGCTGTTGGCGGGCTTGGGTCAGGATGAGGAATTTTCGATGCATGTGCGCGCGGCGCGCAATACCGGCGCGAGCCCCGAAGATATTCGCGAGGCCTTAATGCATGTGGCCATCTATGCCGGAGTACCGTCTGCCAATCATGCGATTAAACTTGCCAAGGCCGTGTTTGCCGAGCCGCAAGCGTCGCGAGTTGACAATGACTGAGCGCGCGTCTCCCTTACTGGATCGTGATTATAACTGGCAGCCGGAGGCATTGACACCGGCGTATAAATCGTCGCGACTGCGGGCGCCTCGTCAGCCGCTTTTATCACTGCCCGAAACCATAAAGGATGTGGCAGGGCCGGTTTTTGGCCACAATATTCTGGGTGCGCGGGACGCGGATTTGGTGACCAACGCCGCAGCGCCCGGCCACAGTGCCATGGGCCCGCGTATTTTGGTGCATGGGTGCGTTTTGGATGAAAACGGTAAGGGTGTGCCGGGGGCCTTGCTTGAGGTTTGGCAAGCCAATGCCGGTGGGCGTTACCGTCATAAAAATGATGATTATCTTGCACCGCTCGATCCGCATTTTGCCGGTTGCGGGCGGACGATCACGGATGCACAGGGCCGGTATCAGTTTTTAACCATTCAGCCTGGAGCCTATCCTTGGCCAAATCATGCAAACGCCTGGCGACCGATGCATATTCACTTCTCAGTGTTCGGACATGCCTTTGCGCAGCGTCTGATTACCCAGATGTATTTCGAAGGCGATCCGCTGATCGCGCTCTGTCCCATTGTCCAGACGGTGAAAGACCCGCAGGCGATCGATCAGCTCACCGCGAAGTTGGATATGGACAGGGCAGTCAGCATGGATCATCTGGCCTATCGGTTTGATCTTGTCTTGCGAGGGCGGCGGTCGACTGTGTTCGAAAACCGACCGGAGGGCAATTGATGGGGTCTAGCACGCGCTATAAAGAAAGCCCGTCTCAGACAGCAGGCCCTTATGTACATATAGGATGCACGCCTAATTTTGTCGATGTTCAGGGTGTATACAGCGCAGATCTCGGTGTTGGTCCTAACGCTGATTTTGACGGTAATCTGCGCGGCGCGGATATGTCGGGTGAGAGGATCACCATAACCGGAAAAATTTATGATGGCGCCGGTGGCTTGGTCACCGATGCAATGGTCGAGACCTGGCAGACTGATGCGCAGGGACAGTACCCCGCAGCTGACGCCGCGTTCTCAGGCTGGGCGCGACAGGCCTGCGATCTGACCACGGGCGTGTTTACTTTTCAGACAATCAAACCCGGATGCATCGCAACATCTACTGACAGGCAAAGTCCGCATGTTTCTATCTGGATTGTTGCCCGTGGGATCAATCTTGGGCTGCACACGCGGATTTATTTTGCCGATGAAGATAACAGCGCAGATCCGGTTTTGGCTTTGATAGAGCCTTCCCGTAGGCAGACATTGATTGCGTCTCAACAGGGCGGTGCCTATGTCTTCAACGTTAGGCTGCAGGGCGAAAACGAGACCGTATTTTTTGACCTTTGAGGAGGGGACATGTCGTATACCGTATTGAACTCTGCTATGTCGTCGACCCTTTTGAGCGATCCCGAAGTGGCGGGGCTGTTCTCGGCTGATGCCGATCTTGTGGCGATGCTAGATTTTGAGGCAGCTCTGGCCGAGGCAGAGGCCGAGGCAGGCGTTTTCTCAAGCCGGCTTGCACAACAGATTGCCGCAGCTTGCAGAGGATTTCGTCCCGATATGGTGCGTCTTGACGCGGGCATCTCGCGGGATGGCATGGCAGTGCCCGATCTGGTCGCACAACTGCGCGAGGCCATTGGCACGGAGGCATCCAAATATCTGCATTTCGGGGCCACAAGTCAGGATGTGATCGACACCAGCTTGACCTCGCGCCTGCAACGGGTGAACCAAATTCTGGAGCCTCGGCTTTTGAATGTGTGTGCGTCTTTGGCCCATCTTGATAAGCGTTTTGGAACAAACCAACTGATGGCGCGCACCCGCATGCAATCGGCGCTGCCGATCTTGGCCGGCCACCGGATTCACAGCTGGCGCGCGCCGCTGTTGGATTTATCTGATGATTTCGGGCAAATTCAGATTGCCGTTCACGCGCTACAATTTGGTGGGCCTGTCGGCACGTTGGATCGGTTGGGTACGAAAGGCCCCGAAATCAGGCGACTTTTGGCAGACTGTCTGGGTCTGTCCGACCCCGGCACTGCATGGCATACTGATCGCAGCCGGCTGTTGAACTATAGCTTTTGGTTGACTAAGTTGGCCACCGCGCTGGGCAAAATTGGACATGACATCATGCTGATGGCGCAAGATGAGCGGGCCGAGATCAGGCTCGCTGGGGCGGGTGGTTCTTCCGCCATGGCGCATAAGAAAAATCCAGTAAAGGCCGAAGTGCTGCTGGCCTTGGCGCGATTTGTATCGACATTACATGCGGGGCTGCAACAATCCGCGCTGCACGAACAAGAGCGCTCGGGCACCAACTGGACGCTCGAATGGATGCTGCTGCCCCAGATCTGTATTGCCACCGGGACCGCATTGATCACAGTGCAAGCGCTTCTGGCATCGGTTGACGCCATGGGTCAAAACTAGTCCGCTGCCGTTGCGGTGTGCTAAGTCGCACCTGTTGCAATCTGCCGATTGGGTGTGGCTGCGTTGCTGTGGCTTAAGAGCCCTCTAAGGCTGGCCACAGCCGCTTTATCACGGTCAAGATTTTCCAAAGGGCGCGCCGCTCACCGTCGCCCCAAATAATTTGGCTGCGGGTCTGTGATGATCTCACTTGCGGCAGGCACCGGCTTGCGACATAGTTTGGCTAGTTTATGTCTTTGTGAAGGTCTTTATCGCTGGCTTTTGGGCTCACTGGCGACGGTGTTAAAGACTTTTTAGGCGTCAGAACGTGGTCTGGTGCCAGCGACGCCGGACAATGAAAACCGAAGGAATATGAATGGCAATCACAGCGCTTGGCTATCTTGGTATCCGCTCGGATCTTCGCGACGATTGGAGCGCTTTTGCTGGTGGTCTGCTGGGCATGCAGGAGGTGGACCGCGCTGGAAAAACGATAGCATTCAGAATGGACGACCGCAAACAGCGCTTGGTGGTATCTGACGAGCCAGGTGAGACGCTGGCTTTCATGGGGTGGGAAGTCGGAGACCGTGATGATCTTGAGTATTATGCGACCCGTCTGGATGCTGCAGGGTATCGAGCGACATTTGGGTCACCAGAGTTGGCCGACCGGCGGTTTGTCGAAGATATTGTGTTTTTTCACGATCCTGCGGGCAACCGGATCGAGTTGGTCTGGCGCCCGATGTCCAGCGCAGAGCCCTTTGTACCGGGGCGGCCGATCTCGGGTTTCCAAACCGGGCCTGTCGGGATGGGGCATGCGGTGTTGCACGTTGATAACATGGATAAAATGTTGCCTTTCTATCGGGATATTTTGGATTTCAATCTCAGCGATTATGGCCTTGCGCCGGTGCCACTATATTTTTTCCATGTCAACCAGCGCCATCACAGCTTTGCCTTGGTCGGGTCGGGTAAGGTGGGGTTCCATCATTTTATGGTCGAATATCAAAACTTGGATGATGTCGGGCAGGGGTTTGATTTGGCACAGCTTGACCCAGGTCGGGTTGCCTATACGCTGGGGCGCCACACCAATGATTATATGACCAGTTTTTATGCCCATTCGCCGTCGGGATTTTTCGTTGAGAATGGCTGGGGCGGTCGGATGATTGATCCACAAACCTGGGAGCCGCATGAAACCTCGGTTGGTCCCAGTTTTTGGGGCCATGAACGACTTTATTTACCCGAACAAGAGCGGAGCGCGTTTCGCGATATGCGGTTGAAAAACGCGGCAGAAGGCCGGCGCACTCCGCCAATGATCGATTGTCCGTGGCTCTATCACGAATTACAGCGCAGGTAATCGGGTGGGACAGGGCGTTTCTGGCAATTTGGCCGCGATAAAGCATTATGATGTCGCCGTTATTGGCTTTGGGCCAACTGGTGCGGTGCTGGCCAATCTGTTGGCCATTTGCGGTTTGCAGGTGCTGGTGATTGAACGTGAGCCCGGTATTTATCCGCTGCCCCGGGCGGTGCACTTTGATGATGAAACCATGCGGGTCTTTCAAACCATTGGCATAGCCGATGCGTTGCGTCAAAAAATCCGCGTTAATCCGGGTATGCGGTTTGTGGATGGTGACGGCACGCTTTTGTTAGATTGGCCGCGGCCGCAAGAGACCACGCAACACGGCTGGAACGCCAGCTATCGCTTTCATCAGCCAGATCTTGAGGTATTGCTGCGACAAGCGGTGCAATCCCATCCCAACATAACTGTGAAAACTGAAATGGAATTGTTGCACCTCGGGCAAAAATCCGATCATGTATCGTTGCAGTGTCTCGCTGGTGATAGTGGTCTGACATCACGCATGACCGCGTCTTATGTCGTGGGCTGTGATGGCGCGCGCTCTTCGGTGCGGCAGGCGATGGGCGTCTCCATGGAGAACCTTGGCTTCCGACAAAGTTGGCTGGTGGTTGATGTTTTACTGTACCGCGAGATGCCAGAGCTTGGTGATCATTCGGTGCAATTCTGTGATGCCGAGCGGCCAATGACTTATTGCCGTAGCCCCAAAAACCGCAGGCGATGGGAAATTACCATGCAGGCGGGCGAATCCGCCGGCGAGATGACTGATCCTGAAAGGGTTTGGCAGTTTTTATCGCGATGGATCACTCCCGATGATGCACAGATTGAACGCAGTGTGGTCTATACGTTTGAATCCGCTCTAGCCGAGACATGGCGCAAGGATCGGTTATTACTGGCCGGAGACGCGGCGCATTTGACCCCGCCGTTTATGGGGCAAGGCATGTGTTCAGGTATTCGTGATGCGGCAAATCTGGCGTGGAAGCTGGCACTGAAGCTCAAAGGCCGCAGCGCGTCTGGCTTGCTGGACAGTTACGGTCAAGAACGCAGCCCGCACATGCGCGCCTATATAGAGACGGCGATCAAGTTGGGGTATCTGATCAATTCGATCGATGGTGCTAGCGGGCCTGCGCAGGCCGGAGACGCAGCAGATAAAAGCCCAAAGATGGCCTCGATTGCCCCGGGTCTCGGTGGGGCGGCGGCGGTGTGTTTTGGGATTGCGCCGGGGCAGCATACTGGCCGCTTGTTTGGTCAGCCGCTTTTGGTTGGGGGGCGCCGGATGGATGATCTGTGCGGGTATCGACCGGTTTTGATCAGCCGCACGCCCTTACCCGCCGCCGGGGGCGCATCCGAGCCTGTGTCTGCCTTGGGCCCGGTTTATCTGGATGCGCAAAGTGAGCCTGCGTTAGAGGCGGAACTGTCGGCTTTGCAGGTCAATGCGGTTTTGGTTCGACCGGACCGTCATATTCTGGCAACTGCAGAAACGGACGCAGAAATCACTGCCCTAGCGGGTCTGAAATTTCCCTCTCCGCTCGGTTAAAGTGAGGTGCATGGCCGACAGGCAACCCGTATGGTGTTGAGCCGTCTCAGGTGCTCAGCCTCTGTATTGCGCGGGTCACCACCGTCTGCGGCGTTGGGCTTTTCACAGGGTAACCCGAAACCAAAAACGATGTGTTGCTTGTGTATTGGCAGGTTGCAAGTATATGAAAATGTTGCATTTTCGATTTGTCACACGGGTGGATTGCAATAATATGATAATATGAGACTATAAAGCTGGTGATAAGGCAGGGGTGGGGATGAACAAAACGGCAGTTCAGGCAGGTGCGTATTTGCATCATCTGGCGTTTGAAAGCTCAAATCCTGCGCGTCTGGCGACATTCTATAGCAACGCGATGGATATGGATGTGACGCAGCTGTCCCACAGCGAATGGCGCTGTGAAGGGCCCGGCCGGCGGATGATTGTGGTGCCGGGTACCGACAAGCAACTGGCCTATGCCGGTTTTGCCTGTCGCGATCAGGCGGGGCTGACGGCGCTGCGACTTAGGGCGCAACAAGAAGGTCTCGAAATTTTAGACAGTCCGTCGCCGTATTTTCAGCCAGATGCGTTTGCCCTTTGCGACCCCAATGGTCAGACATTGTGCTTTGGCCTTGCCAAGCTCGCGCAAAACCATCGCGCAGGTCTTCAGGGGCCGGTTCAGCATCTGACATTTGCCGCCACAAACGTTGACTCATTTGTCGCCTTTTATCAAAACAGGCTGGGTTTTTTACTGACGGACCGAGTGTTGCATGACGATGGCACCTTGGCGACCGCGTTTTTGACCTCAAATCACGAACATCACACGCTTGCGTGTTTTAAGTCTGATCGCAACGGCATGGACCACCATTCGTATGAGGCTGGCGATTGGGGTTATATCCGCGACTGGTGTGATCATTTCGCGCGCCATGATATCCAGCTGGAGTGGGGGCCGGGGCGGCATGGACCGGGCAATAATTTGTTTGTCTTTATCACAGATCCGGATGGAAACTGGATTGAGGTTTCAGCCGAATTAGAAGTGATCTATGATCGTGGCGTGGTGGATTGGCCTCAGCACCCGCGTACTTTAAACAAATGGGGCCGCGCGATAATGCGCTCTTGAACGCAATGGAAAAAAACGCATGAAATTTGTAAGTTATACACGCTGTGGGTACAGTGGATTCGGGCTGGTTGTCGATGGTGGCATTATTGAATTGGCAGGCCGCTTGGACGCTGATGTCACCACGCTGAGACAGGCGATTGCGGCGGATTTATTGGCGCAGGCCGAAGCCTATGCCAAAGGCCGTGGGGCGGAACTTGGTTGGTCTGACCTGACGGTGTTGCCGGTGATACCGGACCCTGCCAAAATTTTGTGCATTGGTCTGAACTATCAAAAACACAAGCAAGAAACCGGCCGTCCTGACGTGGATAATCCCACCATCTTTACCCGCTTTGCCGACACACAAATCGGACACGGGCAACCGCTGGTCAAACCCAATGTGACCGAGCGCTTTGACTATGAGGGTGAAATGGCGGTGATCATCGGTCGTGCAGGGCGCAATATCGCTGAGGTGGATGCGCTGGACCATATCGCGGGTTACGCTTGTTACAATGAGGGCAGCGTGCGCAACTGGCAACGCCATACCTCTCAGTTCACCCCCGGTAAAAACTTTCCCGGCACCGGCGCTTTCGGGCCTTATCTGGTCACCCCTCAAGAAGTTGGCGATTACCGCGCCCTGCCGATCCAGACCCGTCTCAACGGCCGCGTCATGCAAGAAGCCACGCTGGCCGATTTGATTTTCCCGGTTGAGCAGTTGATCGCCTATGTATCGCAATTCACGCCTCTGGCGCCCGGTGATGTGATCGTCTCGGGAACCCCCGGCGGGGTGGGCGACAAAAGGGATCCGCCGGTCTATATGGTGCCTGGTGATACGGTCGAGGTTGAGATCGGTGCGCTGGGTATTTTGCGCAATCCCGTCGTGGCTGAAACGGCTGCATGACGGCAGATGATGCCATAAAAGCCGAGGTTTTGATTGTTGGGGCAGGGCCAACGGGCCTGCTGTTGGCGAACCTTCTTGGCGCAATGGGGGTGAACACCAGACTTGTTGAGACCCACGACGACACCGTGCAAGACCCGCGTGCGGTGTCAATAGATGACGAATCGATGCGGGCGCTTCAGGCCGCCGGTTTGGCCGATGAGATCGCTGCGCTCAGCGTACAGGGTTATGGGTCAATCTACCGGGGACCTTCGGGCAAAGCCTTTGCCAGCGTGATGCCAACCGGCAAGGACTATGGTTTTGACAAGCGGAACGCTTTTGAACAACCCGCATTTGAGGCGGTATTGCGCAACGCGCTTGCCCGCTACCCTCATGTGACGGCGCACTTTGGCACAGAGATGACCGCGTTTGAACAATCAAGCGATAGCGTGCAAGCCACCGTTTGCGCCCGTGATGCGCAGACGCAGTCGTTGCATGCGCGCTATATGGTGGCTTGTGACGGGGGCAGGTCGCCGGTGCGCAAGATGCTTGGGATTGCAATGCAAGGCGCGACTTTCGAAGAGCCGTGGTTGGTTGTTGATCTAAAGACCACGCGCAACCGTTGCTTTCACACCGAGGTGTTCTGTGATCCAGCTCGTCCCTGTATCACCTTGCCGGGCCCGGGTGGGATCAGACGGTATGAATTTAAGCTGTATCCTGGTGAAGCGTCCGGTGCCGCCGTTCAAGATGATTTTGTTCGGGGGCTTCTGGCGGCGTTCGGTCCCGACCGTGATCAGGCCCTGCGCCGCGTTCGGGTCTATACGTTTCATGCTCGTATCGCCGAGCGCTGGCAGGACGGGCGGGTTTTTCTGGCTGGGGATGCAGCGCATCTGACACCACCCTTCGCGGGTCAGGGCATGAACAGTGGTCTGCGCGACGCGCATAATTTGGCCTGGAAACTTGCCGAGGCGCTGCGCATGGACCATCCCGACGAGTTGTTGGCCAGTTATGAAACTGAACGCAAGCCGCACGCATGGTCGTTGATCCGTCTGGCACTGCGAATGGGTCGGGTGATGATGCCGGCCTCTTCGCTACAGGGCATAGGCACACGTGCGTTGTTTCGATTACTGGCGCTATATCCTGCGGCGCGCGATTATGTCATGCAGATGAAATACAAGCCCAAGCCGCGGTTTGAGGCGGGGTTTATCTGGCATGATGAGCGGCCACGCAAGACCTCTGTCGTGGGGCAAATGCTGCCGCAACCGGTGGTCGAGGCCATAGATCGCAGTACATATCTTTTGGATGATGTTCTTGGCGACCGACCGATCCTGCTGATTCTATCAAAACAGCCGGATAGCGCGCTACCGCATGATCTGCAGTGTAAATTTGAAACTTTGGGCATTGCGGTTCTTGGGGTGACACCACACAGTATCAACCCTGTGGCCACGACCTTTCCGGTTTTTCGTGACAAAAGCCGGGGCTTGTCAAATCCGCCTTATGCCGCTTATGTCGGGTATGGCCTTTTGATCCGTCGTGATCGTTATATTGCCGCCGCCCGTCCTGTGGCACAGCTTGAAGGCCTGCTCGAGATTGGACGGCACCTATCCCCGGGGTACGCCGTGCCCCCGAAGACAAGAGCGAAGACTGCTGCCAAAGGGGCAAACCAACCCCGAGCCGCTGCTGAAACTGCCTGAGACACAACATAGAGGAGAATATATCATGGTTTACTGGAAGGCGCTGGTCGCCACATCCCTGCTGACTGCCAGCATGGGCGCCGCTGCGGTGGCAGAGAGTGTCACATTGAAATTTCATTCATTTCCGCCGATGCCGGCCAATTCGAACGCCAAGTTTGTAAAACCTTGGGCCGACAAGGTTACTGCGGAATCCAACGGTGAGATCAAGGTCGAGATGTATGCATCCATGCAACTGGGCGGCAAGCCACCGCAACTGGCAGATCAGGTGCGCGAGGGCGTGGTTGACATCATCTGGACTGTGGCGGGCTACACGCCGGGCCGCTTTCCGCATCTAGAGGCGTTTGAACTGCCGTTTATGCCGGCTTCAGCCGAGGCCACATCGCAGGCGGCTCATGAATATATGATGACTGTTGGAGCCGAAGACCTGAAGGACTACAAGGTTTTAGCGGTTCATGTGCATGCTCCGGGCACCATTCATACCAAAGATACGCTGGTCAAATCAGCTTCAGATCTGAATGGTTTGAAAATGCGCGGTCCAACACGGGTGATCAGCCAGATGCTGGGTGGTTTGGGCGCAACCCCGGTGGGAATGCCGGTACCACAGGTCGCCCCGTCGCTGTCTAAGGGGGTGATTGACGGTATGGTTGTGCCATGGGAAATCATGCCATCTTTCAAACTGCATGAGTTGACCAAATCCCACACCACATTGTCGGGTGATCGTGGCCTGTATACCGCACCGTTCCTTCTGCTGATGAACAAAGCCAAATACGAGTCGATGTCGGATGCACAGAAAAAAGTGATCGACGATAACTCGGGCATGGCGTTGGCAAAATTGGCCGGTCAACTTTGGGATGGCTTTGAGGCCCCTGCACGGGCGCTGGCGGAAAAAGCAGGCGGCGAGTTCCATGAGCTGTCTGGCGCCGAGCTTGATGAGATGAAGGCCGCGGGTGCCACGCTGGTGGATGCGTGGATTGAAAAGGCAAATGGCGATGGTCTTGATGGCGCGGCATTGGTTGAGACTGCGCGCAGTCTCGTGGCGAAATATGCCGACTGATCAAATATCGGAGGTGAACGCTCCGACGCGCCCGGAGGATATCTTCGGGCGCGTTTTATATCGTATTGCGCTTGGCCTCGCTGTCTTTGGTGGATTGACGCTGGTTGTCATCGTGGCTGTGAGTTTCCTGTCCATCTTGGGGCGGTTTCTGTTTTCCAGCCCGCTGCTTGGTGACTTTGAATTGGTCGAGATAGGCTGCGGGGTGGCGATTGCGGCTTTTCTGCCGATTTGTCATCTGCAAAAGGGCAATGTCATTGTTGATTTTGTCACGGCGCGCTTTTCACCAGCGGTCAACACGCTGCTGGATGCGTTCAGCGCCTTGGCCTTTGGGCTGGTTGCGGCATTTTTTACCTGGCGGATGTTTTATGGTGCACAAGACATGTACCGCTACAATGAGGAGACTATGTTGCTGCAGATTTCCGTTTGGATTCCGTTTCTGCCGGTTGTCTTTTCTTTTTTCATCCTTGCGATCTGCTGTTTTTATACTGCAGCGCGGGATACTCATAATATTTTACGGAAAGCCTGAGACTTATGGATCGTGAAACACTGGGGATTATTGCCTTTCCCTTTCTTTTCGTGCTGCTGGCCTTTCGCGTCCCGATCGGGCTTGCCATGTTGATTGTGGGCAGCGTGGGCACGGCGATGATTGCTGGCTGGCTGCCGATTTTCTCTCAGGTTAAAACCAGTGCATGGCATTTATTTTCGAACTATTCGCTTTCGGTCATCCCGCTGTTCTTGCTGATGGGCAATCTGGCCTCTCGGGCGGGGATGAGCGAGGCGCTGTTCAAATTTGCCAGCGCTTGTCTCGGTCATCGCAAAGGTGGCGTGGCGATGGCCGCTGTCGGCGCTTGTGCCGGGTTTGGGGCGATCTGCGGCTCGTCTTTGGCGACGGCGGCGACGATGGGCAAAGTCGCGCTGCCTGAATTGCGACGTCTTGGGTATTCGGGATCCCTTAGTACCGGAGCGCTGGCCGCAGGCGGTACGCTTGGCATATTGATCCCGCCCTCGGTTATCTTGATTATTTATTCGATCCTGACCGAGCAAAATATCGCCAAAATGTTTCTTGCCGCCTTAGTACCCGGCATTTTGGCCGCGGTGGGCTATATCGTGACCATTGCGATTTTTGTCCGCTTGGTGCCCGCCTCTGGGCGGGCGCAGCAACGGGTTTCATTGGCGGGCCGAATGGGCTATTTTCGCAATATCTGGCATGTTCTGTTGATTTTTACCTTTATGCTGAGCGGTATTTATCTGGGTTGGTTTACCCCAACCGAAGGGGCGGCCGTGGGGGCGGCCGGGACCGGCCTTGTGGCAATGTTTCAGAAAAACTTTAACCTACCGGCGTTGCTGGATGTGATCCAGAGCACGGCAATCACGTCGGGGATGATATTTCTCGTGCTGCTCGGGGCAGAGTTCTTTAATTCCTTCATTGCCCTGACCCAGCTGCCGGTGCTTTTGGCCAGTTTTGTAACTGAGGGCGGGTTCAGCCCGCTGGTGGTGGTGGCGGCGATTTTGCTGCTCTATCTATTGCTGGGCTGTTTGATGGACAGTATGGCGATGATCTTGCTGACCATTCCGGTGTTTTTTCCGCTGATAATGACGCTTGAGTTTGGCATGAGCGCCGAAGAGACGGCAATCTGGTTTGGCATTCTAACACTGATCGTTGTCGAGGTGGGGTTGATCACACCACCAGTTGGCTTGAATGTATTTATTATCAATAAGATGGCCGGTGATGTAAAGATATCAGATACGTTTCGCGGGGTGGTGCCGTTTTTGCTCAGCGACGTACTGCGCGTGATATTGCTGTTTTCCTTCCCAGGAATTTCCCTGTTTTTGATCCGGTTGTTCCCCTAAGCTTGGGTCGTGGCAAAGCTGCCGTGCAACCCGGGCGGCATTGCTTGATTCAGGCGTGCGGTAGCGATCGGACCATCGGAAAGTTGGAAGGCATTGAACACCGACAGCTGCGTCGTGCCCGCGCTGATACTGTGGTGCAGGCCGATCAACCAACCTGTGTCGCCTGAGTTGCCTGTGTTCTGTGGATCGGACACAAAAATATGCTCTTCCAGATAGGTTTCCGCGCCATAATCAAATTGATCGACCTTGCCTGTGGCCATGTCGATACCCTGTGCAAACCGAAACAGCCCCGTTTTAGGATCCAGACCAATTGACCAACCATAGGGCCTGTCTGTTTGGCCGGTGTGGGCAAGCGTGCTGTGGGGGAATTCACTGGGACGCTCGTGGATGGTTTGGACGGTTCCTGTGGTTGATGTCGGGCGCAACAGAACCTGCTTTTGCAATGGCTGTGCGCCGGGTCCGGCCGTCAGCTGGTCCAAAAATAGGTTTTGCAGCACCGAGGCATCGCGATATTGACACATATCCAGTTCGATCGTGCCGTCGGAAAACTCTCGGGCAGCACCCAGATGAAAGTGAAAACCGGGATCGATTTGATGTCTGCGCCGGATCTCAAGAGATGATTTGTCGATCACCAGTATCTCAACTGGCTGGGCCTCATTCCACCGATGCATATCCAAAAAACTGCTGGTATGATCGGTGCGATGCGGGTCATATCGGAACGGGGGGATCACTAAAATCAGCGAGCGATCTGTGACGGCAAAATCATGCACCATACCAGTCTCGGGGGCATTTAACCGGCCGTTTCGACAGGCCGTCATGGCCAATGGGATACAAGATCAGTTTGCCCGCCCAAGGGACATGTCCAAAATTCCACAGGCTACCATCCCTATCGGGTCTGGGGTGGGCTGAGAACGGCGCATGTGTCAGGCTTTTTTTCCAGTCCACCGGTCCCATAGACGACAGGGTCTGTGGATCTAGTTGCCAAGCCGAAGCCCCTTCCCAAAGCGCCATTGTTCGGTCCCCGTGGACGATAATATTGGTATTGGCGGCGTTTATGTCATCGGGCGTTTTAATGGGGGTTGCGTTTTCAAATACGGTTGCAAACGTCGCCAGGCTATAGCGTTGAAGCTTTGTCTCGCTTTGGTATTTTGACGTGGCTACAAAACGCCCGGCATGGGAAACACTCCCTGACCCAAATCGAAACAGTTGCACAAACCCGTCACCATCAAAAAGATGACGATATGCGTTTGGGAAACCCGCCCTTAACGCGGGGCCGACCTTGTAATAGGTTCCATGCAAAGACGGTGGGATTTTTCCATAAATTTTCAGAGGCTGCTCGTCGATGCGGTTTGGCAGCCGGATATCAAACAGCTCAGAAAGTGTCAGCGGGTCAGCGAAAGCGGCGGACAAGCCGACATGGCTGGCAATTTGGACTGTGCCGGCGGCTCCTAAAAGACCCAGTGCCTGCCGCCTATCCAGTTTTGAGTTTTGTTCTAGATTTTGCTGTTTACAAAGTTTTTCATTTGTTCGCCTCTCTTACTGCAGCCGGATTGCCGTTGTCTGATTTCTATCGGTTTCCCCAATCTGGATTGCGACATCGGAAAAATTTGGTGGGCCAAACAATCCGCGGGCATTGTTTGAAAACCCATAAGGTTCGATCGGCATGCCCAGGGCATTTGTATCAAGGTGCTGATCGCCATTCAGATCGTGAAATGCAGAGACCGCGATGCGACCCGGCGGCAAGTCAGATATATGATACGTTATGGCACCGGCAGAATTTGGTACCAGTCTTGTGGTGAAAAATGGCGTGCCTGAGGGGAAATCGGCGTGAGTTGTTTCCGTGAAAACTGCCAGATAGATCTTTTCGGCAGATTTGGTGTCGCTGGTGATGATCAGCGTCACGCTGTCAGCAAGGCATGATCCGCTAGCGATGGACAATGTGATGGACAGTGCGATCAGACTGCCGGTTAAAGCCTTGGGCGTTGAAAAAGCGTGTTTCATTGCAAATCCTTTGGACTGAAATCTGGCGATATAATTGCTGTATTACAGGCATGCATGACACTGCGCGGAGCGCGCAATTGGCATTACGCAAGCGGCACGATTTATGCGTGAGTTTGGCGACATTCCCTTTCACGCGACGCCAACGGGGCTGTGGTGACAGGCTCTGCAGGCATCGCAAAGGTCACGGGAACAGAATGCACTATGCGTTGTGCTGGGGTGATTGCGCTGGGTTATTTCAACAGGTTTGCATTTTTTCGCTTGGAACGGCTCGCCAAGTCCTTTGGGCCGGCGAGCGTGTTCTAAGATTTGACCGGCGAATTTTCAGTACAGCGATCTGTGGTGTTTCGTTTGGTCACGAGTATCTGTCTGGCAAACCGGGCAGAGTAAGCCTTTGAGGCGTTTAACACTTTGTTGAGACATATCCGCAACCTGAGCGGGCTAGTCTTTTCCCAAAGCGGGTGGTTTTGAGGCTGTGACAACCTCAAAGGTGGGCGGTATTGACTAACGGTGAGGGCATTTCTCTTTGTGCCGCTGCTCTAGCCGTTCGCACGGGCTGATGCGAAACGCAGCGCGACGTCTTCAAAGCTGGCGACGAGCCGTGTCTTCCTCAGATCAGCAAGGCTGGCCAGAACAATCAGACTGTTTTCTGTTGCGCTCTCCAGCGGGCGAATGGCCAGTTTTTTACCATCATAGGTCATATCGCCGTGCGGCCGGGTAACCAGTATCGAATATCCAAGCCCGTGTCCGACCATACCACGCACCAATTCCAGTGATGGCGAGGTATGGGCAATTTTGGGGGTCAGACCGGCGGTTTCGAACAGGCTCAGAAAAAACTGCCGACTGGGCGCTATATCAAGCAAAATCAGCGGCTCGTCCACCAGTTGCGACAGGCGCACGGCAGGGAATTCAGCCAAGTGATGACCAAAGGGCAGTGCGATATAAGGTCTGCGCAACGCCAGTTCGACACGCCGCAAGTCTTCTGGCAGGCCGACATCGTATAACATCGCGATATCCAATTGCCCGTTATATAGCTTTTTGAGCAGTTGCTCTTCCGTCCCCTCTTGGATGTGGATGTGAACGTCCGGGTATGTCTGGGTATAGGTGCGTATCAGGCCGGGCAGAATAAGAGGTGCCAAGGTGCTGAAGCTGCCAAGCCGTAGGTCGCCCGCAATCGCAGTGCCAGTAAGCATCGCTTGGCGCTGCAGGTCCTCGGCGTGGGCCAAAAGGCTGCGGGCCGAAGGAAGAATGTTGTTGGCGCTTGGCGTGGCTGAGACCCCTTGCGAATGGTGGCGCAACAACAACTGAACGCCAAACTGGGCTTCAAGCTTGCTGATCGCAACCGAGATCGTGGGTTGCGAGACATTCATCAGTTTTGCGGCTTTGGCGATGGAACGATTGTCGATACAGGCGACGAGGTATTCCAATTGGCGTAAGGTGTATTTGTTCATCTCTGTATAGTAAAAAGCTATTGATTAAAAATAAACAATTAATTTTATCTAATCAAAAGAATCACTTACCGTCTGATTATTCAATGTGATGTGTTTTGATTGGGAGTGTTTTATGTCTGCCGTCCAGCAAAGGCTTCAACAAGATCAACCACAGCCGTTTTTGACGGCGATGTCGGGGGCCGTAACGCAAGTTTCGGTGGTCACCACCAATGGCACTGCGGGGCGCTTTGGCGTCACTGTCAGTGCCTTCACCAGCGTCTCAGCCGACCCACCATTGGTTTTGGTCTGCATCAACCGGCGCAGTCCGGTGGTTAAAGCGATTGAGGAAAACGGGTGTTTCTGCGTCAATCTTTTAGATGACCGTCAATCGACGGTGGCCGATTGTTTTTCCGGTCGCAGTGATCCGTTGACCGCCTATGATTTTTCTTGCGCCAATTGGCGGCTCGCGGTGGCCGACGGTTCTTTCGGTCAAAGGGATCCGTTGACAGCCTATGAATTTTCTTGCGCCAATTGGCGGCTCGAGGCAACCGGGTCGCCATGCCTCGATCAGGCAAATGCAAATTTCGACTGCACGATTGAAAACGCCTATGACGCTGGCACCCATCGCATTTTTATTGGCGAGGTGCAGGATGCACAGACGTCCGGTCGCGCGCCTCTCGCTTTTTCCAGGCGCAGTTATCAAGCCCTTAGCCCCCTTAATCTGGAGTAATAAAAGATGATCCGCACAGGCGAAGACTACCGAAACTCGATCAACGATGGCCGTGATGTCTGGATCAATGGAGCGCGCGTCGATGACCCGTGCAGCCATCCACAACTTAAGCCGATCATCGACGTTCGGGCGCGCATCTATGACATGCAGCACGCAGCCGAGACCCAAGAGGCAATGACCTATGAGGACGCTGGCGAACGCTTTGCCATCGGTCTGCGCCTGCCTTATGTACAACAAGATTGGCAAGACAAACGCGATGCGGTCGATTTGGTGACGCGCGATATTGGCGGTGTGGTCACGCGGATGGGCGATGAGACCATTGGTGAGATGTGGTCACTTTGGGACGGTAAAGATATCTTAAACGAAATCGATCCACGCTTTGCCAAAAATATTGAACGCCATATCCGTCAGGCGATCAAAGCCGACCCGTTTCATGTTTCAGCCAATACTGATCCAAAAGGCGACCGCTCAAAGGCACCACAGGATCAGGATCCGGATATGCTAGTTCATGTGGTTAAAGAAACTGATGCTGGCATTGTTATTCGCGGTGCCAAATACGAGACTGCGGCGGCCTATTCCAACCAAGCCTTTTTGAAACCGACGATTGCCAATTGGGGCAATTCCGAGCTGTCTGACTATGCGCTGGGGTGTATCGTGAAAATGGACGCGCCGGGGGTCAAACATATTTGCCGCAGCGGATTTGCCGGTCGTGCCCCCGCCGAGGATTACCCGCTGTCCAATCGCGTTGACGAGATCGATACGCTGATGATCCTTGATGATGTGCTGGTGCCCTGGGAAGATGTGCTGTTTTATCAACACACAAAAGCCGCCAGCTTTATTCGTGCCACACTACACCGATATTCCGCTTTTCCGTTTGTGCAGCGCACTCTGTCTTATGCTGATATGATTATTGGTGCGGCGCTGTGGAATGTACGCCAGACTGGTCTGGAAAAACAGCAGGCTGTACAGGAGAAACTGTCAGAGCTTGCGGTTTGGCGCGAGGGGATCGATGCCTTTTTGACAGCTGCGATCGCAACCGCGCAAAAAAGCCCCAACGGATTGCTGATGCCGAACCAGTCGATGTTGATGTCTGGGCGGGTCCACGCGCTGAGCAATCTGCCCCGGATGATGCATATGGCCCGCGAACTTTGCGGTGGTCAAATTTGTGTTACGCCGGATGCGGCCAGTTTTGCCCACCCGGAGACCAAGCCGTGGTTGGAAAAATTCTATACGATCAATGACGACTGGATTGCCGAAGATCGGCGAAAATTGCTGGGCCTCGCCCGCGATTTGCTGAATTCTGATTATGCCGGCCACCGGTTGACGTTCCAACTGTTCGCCCAATCGCCGCCCTTTGCGCAATTGGCTGCAGTTTATCGTAATTTTGATTGGAGTGGACCTTTGGATCTTGCCCATGGTGCCGCCAAACTGTCTGACAACGTCTGGGGTGCCCAGAAGGTTAAAACACTCCGTCAGGGATAATTTCACACTTTATAAGAGATCAGTTTATGACATTACACAAACGCATCCGACCGTTTAACACAAAAGAAACTTATCCCGAACAGGACATTAATAATGACCTTTCCCAAGCAGTGGTGGCGCGCGGAACTATGGTTTTTCTGCGCGGGCAGGTCAGTCAGGATTTAGACAGCCGTGAAAGCCTGCATATCGGCTCTGCCACGCGGCAGACAGAAAAGACCATGCAGAATATAGCACTCCTGCTGGAAGAGGCGGGCACCACATTGGACAGTATCTGCAGGATTGTCGTCTATCTCACAGACATCCGTTACCGTGAGGCGGTGTATCAAGAAATGGGCAAGTGGCTTAAGGGGGTACATCCGTGTTCAACCGGGCTGGTAGTGCCAGCCTTGGCGCGCCCTGAATGGGTTGTTGAAATCGAAGTGACAGCGGTTATTCCCGACTAAGGAGGCGGCCATGACATCAGCTTATGAAATTCTGGCGCAGCTCAAACGCACGGCGTCGGGACCAATGACCGAGGCCCGGGGCGCTGAGCCTGCGTTTTATTGGAACGAAGAGGTTGCCAGCGCAGAAGAAAATGCCATTTTCCGACACGATTGGGTCTGCCCGGGCCTTGCCTCAGAGATACCGGATGTGGGGGATTATCTGACTTTCAGTATCGCCGGAGAGCCGGTGTTTTCGATCCGCGACAGCTCCGGAGAGATCAAGACTTATGCAAATATTTGCCGCCACAGGATGATGCAGTTGCTGCAGGGACGTGGTCGGACGTCGCGGGTGACATGCCCCTATCATGCCTGGTCGTATAATCTGCAGGGACAGCTGGTTGGCGCGGGGCATATGAACCATTCTGTAGGGTTTGACAAAACCAAAATCTGTCTGCCGCAGATCCGCACAGAAATCTGGAATGGCTGGATTTATATTACGCTGAACCCTGATGCGCAAAGCATGAGAGAGGCGCTGGCCCCACTGAATGATGTGGTGGCGCGCTATGGAATGGAACACTATGTGGCGGTGTTGAACGAAGAGCATGTGTGGCAGACCAACTGGAAACTGCTGACCGAAAACTTCATGGAGGGGTATCACCTTCCTGTGGCGCATAAAGCCACTGTTGGGGCTTGGTTTGCCCCAAATAAGACCGTGTTTCCCGACCAGAGTTATGACAGTTTCACCTATCAGACTTTTGCAAAAACACACGCGGCACGCTATGGTCAGGCCCACCCAGATAACACAAGGCTGACAGGCGAATGGCGCAACACCTCAATCCTGCCGACAGTGTTTCCAACCCATATGTATGTGCTGGCACCCGACCATCTTTGGTATCTGTCCCTGCGTCCCAGAGGGGTTGGCGCGGTGGATGTGCGCTTTGGCGTTGCAATTGCGCCTGAGGTTGACGCAATGTTGACAGACGCGGCAGAGCGGGCAGCATGGATCCGGGATTTGGTCGCTTTTTTCGAGCATGTGAACGGCGAGGATCGCCATGTGGTCGAAGGCATTTATGCCGGTTCACGGTCGTCGTTTGCCTCGCCCGGACAACTGAGTTGGCTAGAGCGTGAAATTCATGACTTTCAGAAATATCTGGCGCAGCGCTTGGCGCCTGACACACAAAGAGGATAACATATGACGTTTTCTATCGTTGGGCGCTGTGCGCGCACGGGCATGTTTGGTGTGGCGATCACCACATCCTCTATCTGCGTGGGCTCGCGGTGCCCGCATGTGCGCGCCGGCGTTGGGGCTGTGGCCACACAAAATATCACTGATCCGCATTTGGCCACTCTGGTGCTCGATGCGATGGCGGTCGGGCAGGATGCAAGTGGCGCGATTGCCTCGGTGGTCAAAAATCGAGAGAATATCAGCTACCGGCAACTGACGGCAGTGGATGCCCGCGGCACGACGGCGCATTTCACCGGTGCGAATATTCTTGGCACCCATGCGGTCAGTGTTGCCGCTGATTGTGTTGCCGCAGGTAATCTTTTATCATCAAAAGCTGTTGCGAAAGCCATATCAGACGGCTTTGGAGTCGACCCTTCCGCGCATCTTGCCGAGCGATTGCTTCAAGCGATCGAGGCGGGTGTCTCGGCGGGAGGGGAAGAGGGGCCGGTGCATTCCGCCGCACTTTTGGTGGGCGACAAGATGCCGTTTCCTTTGGTTGATTTGCGGGTGGATTGGAATGAAACTGATCCAATTGCCGCCTTGCGGCGTCTGTGGCTGAATTATGCGCCGCAGATGGATGATTATCTTAATCGCGCGATCAATCCACAGGTAGCACCCAGCTATGGTGTTGCCGGAGACTTGTGACGCTTAAAGCCCGTCGCACAGCCGGTCAATCAAGCGGGCCAACATGTCGTCACAGCGCTGGATTTGTGACACCTCGACATATTCGTCAGGCTTATGGCCCTGCATCATTGAGCCGGGGCCACAGACCACGGTCGGGATATCAAGCTGGTTTGAGAATAATCCCCCCTCGGTGCCAAAGGCCACTTTGTTTGTGTGGTTTGCGCCGGTCAGCGACTTGACAAAGCGCACCACCTCGGCGCTGCCCGCTGTGTTGAGACCGGGGTAGGAAAAGTTGGTCTCAAAAGTGATCGCCGCCTCGCTGGCCTGCGATTTGGCGGCAGTGACGATCTGGTCTGCACGGGCTTTGATCATTGTCAAAATCCGCTCAGGGTCGTCTTCAGCGACATTGCGGATTTCAAAGTCAACCTCACACATATTGGGCACAATGTTTAGGGCAACGCCCCCCGTAATCCGCGCGGCATGAACCGTTGTATAGGGCACGTCATAATCATCATCATGTGCAAAATTCTGCATCAGCTCGTTCTGTATTTCACGCAGCGCCGTTATGAAGTCACAGCCCAGATGCAAAGCGTTCAACGCCAGCGGCGCCAGTGCGGAATGCCCCTCGCGACCAATACAGCGGGCTTTGAGCGCAATTTTACCCTTATGCCCGGTTGCGACGGCCAGACTTGTAGGCTCGCCCACGATACACATCGCCGGACGCAGCGGCGCTTTTTGCAGCAGATCAATCATTGAGCGCACGCCTTGACAGCCAATTTCCTCGTCATAGGAAAACGCTAGGTGCAGTGGGGCCTTTAGGGGCCGCCGCTGTGCTTTGAGGGCGGAGGCAATGGCGCAGGCGACGAAACCCTTCATATCCGTCGTGCCTCGACCAAAATACTTTCCGTCCGAACAGGTAAGCTTAAATGCCGGTTTGCTCCAAACTTGACCTTCGACAGGAACCACATCGGTATGGCCCGAAAGCATGACGCCACCGCTGTCGGTGGGGCCTATGGTGGCCAGAAGATTGGCCTTTGTACCCTCGGCGTTTGGGATCAGCGTCGTCTGGATGTCTGCCTCGCCAAGCAAATGCTGGATGTAATGCATCAGCGCCATATTCGAGTTTCGGCTGACCGTATCGAAAGCGACCAATTTTTCCAGAATGTCTTTTGTATTCATTTATGTCGTCCTTAAGTGTTGGTTTTGCGTAGACTTTTTGGTGGCTGTCAGCACCTTGAGCTGGTAAGAATTTCACGGCGTGGGCCGGCAGCTTATGCCGACCACTGGGATTGGTTTAAACCCAATCGATTATCGGATCGAACGTGCATCAAATTCCGATCCGGCGTCGGAGGGCGGCACGTTTAATGAGTAATAGGGTAATGCGACTTATGACAAAAGGACAGCGCTGATTGCGCGTTTTAGCCGCGTCGCCTCACGCACGGATTAGACGCTGCTTTGTCCGTTGGTCAGTCGCCGGCCGGCCTTGCAAATTTTGTTTTGATGGCGCGAAATATTTGGTGATCCTGAAACTGTATGTGCAATCAGTCGATGTGGGTACGGCACAAATTGCACCGCAGGGGCATGTAGTTCGGAGGGGTCATTTTTTATTTCCGCGCGCCAGTACATAAAGCCCTGACATTATGATCAAGATTGTTCCGACCCAAAATAATGTATCGGGTATCTTATCAAAAATCAGATAACCGTATAGCGATGTCCAGATTATGATTGTGTAATGCATGGGTGCAACGCTTACAGAGGTGGCTATTTCCAGAGATTTAATCACTAAAAATTCTCCGGCACCGCCCAATGCTGCCATTGCGACAATCATGGCAATATGGATCCCGGTCTCTGGGGTAATCCAAACCGCTGGTTGGAACACCCCGAGCATTAAGATGCTGGCAAACGCAGTATAGGCAACCGTTGTAGCCGTTTTATCTACTGTACTTAAATGCCGTGAAACGACTTGACGTACTGCAAATAAAAACGCCGCCGTGAAGATCAGAAAATATGCGGGGTGAAAGCTTTCAAATCCGGGTCTCACAATGATAATCGTGCCGAGAAAACCGACAAAAACGGCGGACCAACGTCGGATGCCAACGGGTTCCCGCAACACTGTTGCTCCTAATATGGTAACGAACAAGGGGGCGACGAATGTGATGGCTGTTGCATCAGTCAAAGCGATATGTGCGATGCCAAAAATAAAGAGCGTGGCCGAGAGTGCGGCGGCGGCGCCTCTGACGATTTGCCAGTAAGGTTTTGCGGATTTCAATGCGCCAGGACCTCTGACAATCAGATAGACGACCACCCCGACGCCCAATCCCAATTGACGCATCCAGACAATTTGCAGCGGATGAAAACTATCGGTTAAGAGCTTTGCAAGCGTGTCCACAATGGCAAAGCAAAACATGGCTGAGGCCATTAACGCTATTCCCCAGACCGACTTGATCGGGGTCTTGGGGGCAGTATTTTGTGACGGTTGCTCAGAGTGCAGCACGCGTGGTCGCCTTAAACAAATAGGGAAGCTGATAACGCCTCGGAAAACTCTACGCCTTAAAAAGAGATGATACTATAGTGTTTCTTCCCTCTGCTGCAGCGCGGGAGTTGACACTCTCGACCAAACGGTCTGTTATTAATTATCCGCTTAATTTAAAAATTTCAAAACCGAGCGCGTACAGGTTTTGCTGTTTTGTATGGTTTGTTTTGGTGCTTATAAACAGGGGGAAATATGTGAATACTGTGGAAGTTAAAGCTGAAATATTAGCGGCTTTACGGGAAACGCTTTCGCCGCGGTTGCATAGTACCCCGGTTTTGCGCTCTTTTATCGACGATTTTGCGGCTTGTGAGATCACGCGGCCCAAGGTTCAGGCTCAGGCGCACGCGCATGGCGACCTTCCAGACGCCGTCGCCGAATATTTGCCAGATCTCATGGCAACCATGTCTGTGCAACCGCTCGCTCAAATGTTCAAATCCTATTTCCCGCAGATTTCCTGGTATCAAATTTTTCGTGGAAATTCGACGGCATCCGCATTCAATCAAGGGCTTGTTGCGGCGCAATTGGTGGGGGGGAACGGTCTGCTCCATACCGAAACTTTGTATCTGGGTCTGTTTCTGCTAGCGCCCAATATAACTTACCCCCTGCACCAGCATGCTGCAACTGAGCTTTATTACGTGCTGTCGGGATCTGTGGCTATTCGGCACGGTCGCTTTGCAGAAGCCAGACATTTGGGCAGGGATGATTTTTCTGTTACCGCGCCGCATCAGGTGCATGAACTCAAAACCGACAAGCAGCCCTGCCTTATGGCCTATGTTTGGACCGATGACTTGACACCCCAGAATTGGTGGTGGGAACAGCTTGGAGATGGCACTTGGACGCGTATTTGTTGGGCCCGTACACCGGCAGGCGATTGGAGTATGCTGCGACGTGAAGCGTTGAGCGACGCCGAGATTTCCCGTGCTGGCGACACCTAATATCCAGTGGCTGGCACATCGTTGCAATTCGGACTTAGCCTAGGGAGCGCGGGTATTTAAGTTATGGCTCGCGCGCGAGCCGACTTTGGCGGTGCAGTTTGCCCGTTACTTGGCGCGGAAGCCCGGTCCGATGTCTTTGGATGTATTGTCATAATCAGCAAGAAACCGTACGAAACCCCGACGGGAGATATCTTGAATTGCAATTTTCGACAGACAAACAACTGCGCAAGTGGAAACCACAAGACAATAGCACCCGCGTGCGATGCGGACAAAAACTTTTTGTGTGGGGGTTTCTGAATGGCCGCAAGGTTTTTCAAATGTGCTTTGATTTCAATGGAAAAACGACTTGGGTGGACATTAATGAGTTCCCGGCAATTTCGCTTTCTGCTGCAGTTGAAATTTCCCGGTGTGCCGACCGCTTGTTTGCACAGGGCCATTGTACGATTGAAAGTCTGCAGTTCGGTCTGGCAAATAGTCGAAATGCAAAAGAGCTTGAGGGTCACTTTTTAGGCATTGAAATAGGTCTTCAAAAAATCCGCGAAACGGCAACCTTTGATGATATCTATCGCAAATGGTATCATACTCAAAAAAATGCAAATCGCTGGCCTGATCCCGCAAGCGCCCGCCGCCCAATCACCTTGTATGAGATGCATACCGAACAGCATATCGGTACATTGCCGGTTGATAAGATACGTCGCACAATGATCATAAAATTCATGGAGCCGTTGTTCTTAAAAAACCGGGCTTTGGCAGACCATTTGTTGGACTATATTTCCGAGGTGCTCGAAGAGGCTGTTGACGGCAAACTGATTGATATCAACCCCTGTCCAAGCAAACCACCTGAGGAAGTTCTGCGCCGTAAAGCGCGCCACTCCACCACGCTTGAATACACCCAGTTGCCAGAGTTAATGGTGTGGCTCGAGGATGCGCCCTTTACCAAAGCGGTCAAACTGGCCATGCGCGTGGCTGTTGTAACGGTCCATAGACCCGGCGTTGTCGCCAACATGCGGTGGGAACATTTCGATCGCGACAGTGGGGTTTGGGCCCTGCCTGAGCGCAAGACGGAAACAGAGCTCACCGATACCATGAAATCACCTCGTATGTACGAAAGCAAATTACCTGAGCAGTTTTGTGAGGCGCTTCGCCTATTATACGATCAACGTAAGAATGAGACTTTTGTCTTTTCGGTTGATGGCCACGGACCGGTAAGAGCCGAAATATTGCGGCGAAACTTTCTGAAATTTGGTGGCCTTACAACGCAAGGTTTTCGGAATACTTTTAAAACATGGTGTGTGCATCAAAGCCCGCCGGTTGATGCGTATTTAGTTGACCGATACGTTGACCATACCCTTCTGGGTTTAGGGAAAAATCATTGGTTGGATGATATGTTTGAACAACGTGCCCAATTGGCGGAGAAATATTGTAATTTTGTTATGGGCAGTTGCGGGTAAAGGGTCACTTCAATAGACAGCCCTGATAGTTAACCCTGTGCGTCCCGATACGCGTCAACTATCCAGAAAATCAGGAAATAAGGATGGCGTTTGGTTTTTTCAGTGTGCTCTTTAATCTTTTTAAAACGCTTCATGAGACTATAATCTGCTTGTGAAAAAAACTGCAATTAGTCTCTTTTTGTACGATTATTGACATTAGTGGATCAAGTTCAATCCCATAACAAGAGCGTGTTATTAATTTAATAATCCGATTATTTCATGATTGAAAAGCAGCATAGATGAGGATCTTATTTCAGTAATGCATCAAAGCTTCACATGCATACCGGATCTGCGTGGTTGATCAATATCTGCTTGTGATTAATATTTTTCTTATTAGATATTAATATCCTATGATTGGAAATCTATGGATCTGTTACTTAAGGAATCAGTATTTTAAAATTTTTGCACGTTTTGGTCGATATTATTTTTTTAAAGGACGCATAGGGTGAGAATATAATCAATATGGTCATTGTAACCCCCTATTGACGCTAAAAAATACTGGCTATTAAAAATAAACTGTATAGGCTTTTAAAAGTGTTACATTTCAAATGTATGCGAAGTAATTGAAAATATTAACAATAACGTACTAGGGAGAATGATATGTCCAGTTCAGAGACAAACAAAGCCGCAATAGCAGCAAATAGAAAGACAATTTTTAATATTGAATCCAATGTTTTGTCAAACAAAGCACTGGTTTATCAGTCAAGATCTATGATCGAAGAAAATCGTCTGATGATTATGAGTAATTATTCAGCTGCCTTCATGGGCAATCGCCAGTTGGCAAATGCAAACACAGATGAAATTTTTTCAAACAGGGCCGCGATTCTTGCCTCAATGGATACGGACGGAGATGTGCAGGAAAACTATGTGAATGCGCAAACAAACAAGTCTTCGTTAGATTTTCTTGCGCACCGCTCTGCGTTGAATAGTTCCGTTTTAGCGATCAGCGCAAAGATGGCAGATATCAATTCACAATTGGTTGCAATCAATCAAGAGATAATGGCAGCTAACCAATCGATTGTTGACTTTAATGCCGAGCAAATTGCTTTAAACAGCGACATGCTAGACGGTTCGTTGCAGCCATCAGCCGCGACCGTCGAGGGAAATGCAGCTATAATTGCCGGGAACACCGCAGCTATGGCAGATTTGTCCGCTAACGTTGAAAACAATCGCGCGGCTATGGAAGAGATTCTTGCAACCTCTGCTTCAAATGCAAGCGCGCTGATGGCCAACAAAGACACAATCAATGAACGTCGCGTCGCCATTATGGAAAACCGTAAGGGTATTTTGGCCAATAAACAAAAGATTGGTTAAACATAACTGGGCTCATTTAAGTACACCTCACCGATAAGGGTCGTGTACTTGCAGATTGGATAGTCCGATAAAAAGCCTGTGGGTTCACCTTTGGGTAAATCCGCAGGCCGTTAATATTGTGGATACAAATAAAGATCTACAACACGTCCAAAATTTTTTGCAGTATTTTAACGGTATAGGAAAATTAATTTAACTCAATTAAATGAGATTTAAGTTTATCCTGCTCGTGGTTTGCATACCAATCATCAATGCCTGTTCCGCCATAGGGATTTGAGGGTATTGCTGTAGCAAAGGTTTATTTCGCATGGCTTCTAAAAACTTAACCGTCTATCTAGATTAAATTGCGCGGGTTAAGTATTTGTTAGATTCAATATCCTCAATTGAAACGAGGTGCCTGTCACGGCCTATTGGGGCTCTGCAGTTGCGGTAAGGCGTCTTTTAATCCTGCATAACGCAGGATCATGTTCTGACGTAAACTGATAATCTTTGCGGGAAGGAGTATGCCTATAAACGTCAACACCCTGAGGAAATATAGTGCCACTGTTCTCGGTTGAAAACTATCTACTGCCGGCGGGTGATCTGGATTTCTACGGGTCTTTGGTAATCAGTTCTGGCTTGAAATAGGCTTGCCCCTCCTTAAGAATGCTGAACAACTGTCTCATCTAATTACGATGACAAAGTTTGGTTCACCATTTTAAGCGGACTTTCCAGTTCAACATGAATCTGACCATCAATGCTGAAAAAAATCACTGGGGTTGCAGAAAGCATCTTGGCCAAAAACCCGTCTGACAGATTAAATTGTTCTCTTAGGGTAAAAAACAGTGGCGTTGACGCCAGACGAATTGTACCTAGCAGTTGAAATCAAAGCGCTAGGAGTGGGCTCAAGTGACGAAATCTAATATCGGTCTGATTGGACTGGGCACTATGGGTGCCATGTTAGCATTGAATATTGCCGAAAAAGGTTTTGGAATTTCTGTTTTCAATCGAACCACAGCGACGATGAAAAGCTTTTTTGATAACGCCGGAGAACTGGCAGCTAAAATCACCCCATGCGAAACCCTAGAGGCTCTGATCACGACGATCGAAAAACCGCGCGCTATTATCTTGATGGTACCGGCGGGCGCGGCAGTTGATGAACAAATTGCGGCTTTAAGGTTATTGCTGGATGCTGATGACATGATTATCGACGCTGGAAATGCTAATTTCAACGATACCAATCGCCGGGCATCCGAAGCTGCCGCTGCAGGTGTCCCATTTCTAGGTATAGGCGTCTCTGGTGGCGAAGAGGGCGCGCGCCATGGCCCTTCGATTATGGGTGGTGGGCCAGAGGACTCATGGAACCGTGTTGCGCATATTCTGACTGCGATTTCGGCAAAATATGACGGGTCCCCCTGCGCGACTTGGATGGGTGCCGGTGGTGCCGGCCACTTTGTTAAAACTGTGCATAATGGAATCGAATACGCTGATATGCAGATGATCGCTGAGGCCTATGGTGTTATGCGGGATGGGATGGGCATGGATGCCGCGCAATGCGCCGAGACATTCGCCCGTTGGAACAAAGGTCCGCTGCAATCGTATTTGACCGAAATCTCAGCCGAAGTGTCGGCGGCAACTGATCCCAAGACCGGGCAGGCGATGCTGGACGTGATCTTGGACCGTGCGGGCCAGAAGGGCACCGGGCGCTGGACCGCGATCGAGGCGCAACATCTCGCGGCGCCGATTCCGGTGATTGAGGCGGCGGTGACGGCGCGTAATCTGTCGGCGCAATTAACAACCCGCGCCGAGGGCGAGGCGCTTTTTGGTGCCGCACCTAGCCCATTAGCAACCGGCGCGCTCAGCCTTAACGATCTCGAACAGGCGCTGATTGCGGGTAAAATCCTGTGTTACACTCAGGGATTTGCACTGTTGTCGGCTGCAAATCCGGTATTTGGCTGGTCTTTGCCGCTGCCTGAGGTTGCTCGGGTGTGGCGTGAGGGCTGTATCATCCGCTCTTCGATGCTGAACGATATGGCCAGCGCCCTGTCTGATGCGCCAGATCGCAATTTGATGTTTGCGCCGTTTTTCACGGGTCTGCTGAAATCAAGCCATAGTGCTCTGCGCCATTCGGTATCCACTGGCATGCGTCATGGGCTGCCAATGCCGGCGCTTGCGGCGGCTCTATCGTACTTTGATATCATGCGCACCGCGCGGTCTACTGCAAATATGATCCAAGCACAGCGCGACTTTTTTGGCGCTCATAGCTTTGAGAGGTTTGACGCATCCGGTGCACATCACGGGCCTTGGGGGGGGCATTGACGCCAGTGCCCCGCTTGTTGATACGTTGCGACGCTCGACGGGTTTGACCGGTTACACTTTTTATCGTTGGCTGTATGGCCGCATGTCTTGGTATGATTTTTCGGTCAACTTAAGACGGCTTTTGCGCAGTTAGAAATGGCGTCTATCCAAAAGATGCTCGAGATTTTAACGCTTTGAATCTATCGAGGCTTAATTGGGACAAGGCGTCTCAAGCCTTATT
>ERZ802830.405-NODE-405-length-43067-cov-16.522_pt1 | contig 43067 bp, 38 predicted proteins | sample MGYA00345654_ERZ802830 | MGnify/ENA primary metagenome ERZ802830 (study PRJEB30503, sample SAMEA104212375) | marine metagenome | biome: Westerlies Biome; feature: [SRF] surface water layer (ENVO:00010504) within the epipelagic zone...; material: water... | reverse complement strand
GGTCAAAGTTTTAACGTCGGCAGCCCCAAACAACTTGGTGAAATTCTATTCGAAAAACTGGGGTTTGAGGGTGGAAAAAAGGGCAAGACCGGCGCTTATGCAACCGGTGCAGATGTATTAGAGGATCTGGCCACCGAACACGAGTTGCCGCGCCAAGTTCTGGATTGGCGCCAATTGAGCAAATTGAAATCGACCTATACCGACGCGTTGCAGGATCACATTCACCCTGAAACCGGTCGGGTCCATACCTCTTATTCAATAGCGGGGGCCAATACCGGACGGCTGTCATCAAACGATCCGAATTTACAAAACATCCCCGTGCGCTCAGAAGACGGGCGGCGCATCCGCGAGGCCTTTATCGCCGAACCGGGCAAGGTATTGGTCAGCCTGGATTATTCACAGATCGAACTGCGAATTCTGGCCCATGTCGCGCAAATAGATACCTTAAAACAGGCATTTCGCGACGGTCAGGATATTCACGCAATGACCGCATCAGAAATGTTTGACGTGCCGCTTGATCAAATGACCCCTGACATCAGACGGCAGGCCAAAGCAATTAACTTTGGCGTCATTTACGGCATTTCTGGCTTTGGTCTGGCACGCAACCTGCGGATTCCGCGTGGCGAAGCACAGGGCTTTATCGACCGTTATTTCGAACGCTTTCCGGGCATCAAGGAATATATGGATGCCACGGTCAGCTTTGCCCGCGCCAATGATCGGGTAGAAACCCTTTTTGGCCGTCGAATTCACACCCCCGAGATCAACGCCAAAGGTCCACGCGCCGGCTTTGCCAAACGGGCCGCAATCAACGCTCCTATTCAGGGAACGGCGGCCGATATTATCCGCCGGGCAATGATCCGGATGCCGGATGCCATCGCATCCCTGCCCGCCACCATGCTGTTACAGGTGCATGACGAGCTGTTGTTTGAAGTCACTGAAGACGCCGTGGACCCGCTGATTGCCGCGGCCAAACAGGTGATGGAGGGCGCCGCCGATCCCGTGATCCGGTTGGACGTGCCGCTGATTGTCGATGCAGGACAGGGCAGCAACTGGGCCGATGCGCATTAGAGCCGCGCCATGACAAAGCTGATCTTGTTCAATAAACCATTCAATGTCCTGTCACAATTTACCGACAAAAGCAGCCACGCCTCAAACCGTAAAACTTTGTCGGATTTTATCGAACTTGCCAATGTCTATGCTGCCGGCCGTTTGGATAAAGACAGCGAGGGTTTGCTGGTGCTGACCGACAACGGCGCGTTGCAAGCAAAAATCAGCAATCCAAAATACAACACATCTAAAAGCTATTGGGTGCAAGTAGAGGGCGAACCAGACGAGAGCATGCTTGCCCAATTGCGAGACGGTGTGCGGCTCAAAGACGGGATCACCCGCCCCGCAGTGGTCACCCGCATAGATCCGCCGTCTGCGCTTTGGCCTCGCAATCCACCTGTGAGGTTTCGAAAAACTGTGGCCGACAGCTGGCTTGATATTACGATTTCCGAAGGGCGAAACCGTCAGGTGCGGCGGATGACGGCTGCCATAGGCGCACCCACGCTGAGACTGATCCGCCATCGGGTGGGGTCGTGGGCTTTGGGCGATCTGGCCAGTGGGGCGTGGCGTACGGGGTAATCAACTCTCCAATTCATCAGAGGGGATCACCGGAAAAAAAACACCCGTTGACCACAGACCAAACCAGCTTTGACCCGCGTGGGGGTGATGCTCGCCCCGCTCGACCAGGCGGTAAAAGGTTTTGCGATCAATCAACGCCTCAAGACCGGCACGGATGTGCACATAGGGCGACGGCTCTCCGGTCGCAGGATCACGAAGCACGCGGATCGGGTTATCAGGCCCGGCCAGCGCAAAATCACCAACTTGCGTTTCAAAGGTGAGCGTCTGCGCAGCACCTTCACCGCAGGCCTCACAATCCACCGCCACAAAAGGGGCGTCATCCACGATAATCCCTACTTTTTCGACCGGAGTAACGAGGAAATACTTTTCACCGTCTTTACGCAGAATACCTGAAAACAGTTTAACCAGTTCAAACCGGCCAATCGGGGTTCCCTGATAGAACCAGGTGCCATCTCGTGCAATGCGCATATCGAGGTCTCCGCAGAAAGGCGGTGACCATAAATGCACCGGTGGCATGGCTTTACCAGTCGCAGCGCGCGCTGCGGCCGCCAATCCCTCTGCCGAGGGGGTCACAATCTTTTGTCCACTCATTTTTTGCCATTTCCAATACGTGCAATACACTCTTACAAGAGAACATACGCCACAAGAAGGAAATGTCATGACCGATCACGCAAATTTACTGGCAGAAATCGACCTGTTGGGCGAAAAACTAGCGCAGGCCAAGGCCTCGATCACCCGTCAGTTCATCGGTCAGGAAGACAGCGTCGAACTGGCACTGGCCACCTTACTGTGCGGTGGGCACGCGCTGCTTGTCGGCCTGCCTGGACTGGGCAAGACAAAATTGGTCGAAACCTTGGCAGTGGTAATGGGTTTGGATGGAAAACGGGTGCAGTTTACTCCCGATTTGATGCCAGCCGATATCCTCGGTTCGGAAGTATTAGATCACGATAACGACGGCCGTCGCAGTTTCCGGTTTTTACCCGGACCTATTTTCACCCAGTTGTTGATGGCCGATGAGATCAACCGCGCCAGCCCACGCACGCAATCAGCGCTCCTGCAAGCCATGCAGGAATACAAGGTAACCACAGCCGGAGAAGATCGCCCACTTGCAGCTCCGTTTCACGTGCTGGCCACACAAAATCCGATCGAACAGGAAGGCACGTATCCCCTGCCGGAAGCGCAACTTGACCGGTTTTTGGTTCAGATCAACATGCCCTATCCCGACCGGGCAACCGAGCATGGGATTTTGCTGGCCACAACCGGGCTTGAACAAGACAGCGCCCATGCAGTGTTTACCCCCACAACTTTAATTGCGGCCCAAGAATTGCTGCGCCGCATTCCCGTGGGCGAAAGCGTGGTGGAATTCATCCTCGACCTGGTCCGTGCCCTGCGACCAGATGATGCTGAGGCCAGCGACGATATCCGCGACAATGTTGTCTGGGGCCCCGGACCACGGGCCGCGCAAGCCCTTGTCATGACCAGCCGCGCCCGCGCCTTGCTCGCAGGGCGGTTGGCCCCCTCGATCGAGGATGCGGTGGCGATGGCACATCCGGTTCTTGCCCACCGTATGTCGCTTGGGTTTGCGGCCCGCGCGCGCGGCGAAAACCTGACAGAGCTGATCGATCAAACCTGTCAAAAAATAATTGGACATGAGGCGGCAGCGTGAGCCTAAGCGCCCATGACATCCGCAACACAGCCGAACGCGATGCCGCGCATCTGCCGGGCCTGCTTTTGCGCGCCCAGCATCTTGCCAATGGAGTTCTGCTGGGCGAGCACGGCAGAAGACGCCCTGGGTCTGGTGATGATTTTTGGCAATACCGCCCCCTTTATGACGGCGAAAGCCATCGGATGATTGACTGGCGCCAATCAGCCAGAGGCGATGATCATTTTGTGCGTCAACATGAAATGAAAAACGCACAGACTGCGCAGTTATGGGTGGATCAGGGTGCTTCTATGCGGTTCACGGGCCACGCCGACCGCGTAACAAAGTCGGATCGCGCACGGATTATCGCATTGTCACTGTCGATTTTACTCTTGCGAAATGGCGAACGGGTCGGTCTGAGCGATGGCACCCTCGCACCACGCCGGGGGGGGCAACAGGTTGAGCATCTGAGCCACCGGCTTGAGACGGATCAGACCCAAGACTATGCCGCCCCAGAGACCGGTGCCCTCATGCCGAACGCCCGCGTGGTGTTCATCTCGGATTTCATGGCCCCGGTGGAGCCCGTAAAGACCGCAGTGGGACGCGCCACCGACCGCAACGCAACCGGTGTTTTACTCCAGGTTCTCGACCCGATCGAGCTGCAGTTTCCGTTTACCGGCCGCACCATCTTTGAAAGCATTGGTGGCAAGCTGCGTCACGAAAGTCTGAAAGCCAGTGATCTAAAAGCCGGCTATCTAGAGCGTTTAGAAATCCGTCGTGCAAGCCTACGTGATCTTTGCCAGCAGACCGGTTGGCAGTATCATTGCCATATGACAGACCGCGCAGCGCAATCTGCCCTTCTGTGGCTGTATCACGCCTTGGGGGAAGGGGCGCAACGGTCATGAGCCTCACGTTTCTGACCCCTTGGCTGCTGTCTGCCTTATTGGGCTTGCCTGTGCTGTGGCTGCTGTTACGCGCGGTTCCGCCCGCGCCGGTCCGGCGGTTTTTCCCCGGCGTAATCCTATTGCTGGGTCTGCGCGACAAAACACAGATCAGCGACCGCACCCCTTGGTGGTTGCTGTTGATCCGAATGCTTGCGATCGCGCTGATTATTCTCGGTCTGGCAGGGCCGGTGCTTAACCCTCAAAGCCCTAACATCAAGCGCAGTAATCTGCTGATCTTGATGGATGGCGGCTGGGCCGCTGCCCGCGACTGGCAAGCCCATCAAACCCTGCTGGAACGGGTCCTCAACCAAGCCGCCCGCGCCGGTCGGCCCGTGGCGATAGCGCGTCTCACAACCCCGTCCACACCAATATTTCAAAGCGCACAAAGCTGGCAGAAACGCCTACCCAGTCTCGCACCGACCCCCTGGGAGCCAAACGCCTCTAACATGCGAACCGCCGTGCAGAGGTTGGACGATCAGCCCTTTGATAGCTTATGGCTGTCTGACGGGTTGGCCCAGTCCGGCCGCGCCGCTCTTTTATCCACGCTGCAAAACCGCGGAGACGTCGAGGTCATAGAAACCGGACAACCCCTGTTTGCGCTGGAGCCGCCTCAGTTGAGCGACGGCATCATAACGCTCTATGCGATACGCTTGCCCAACAGAATGGATCAAAGCGTGACCATTAGGGCCCATGGCACCGATCCAAACGGTCGATCACAGATTATCAGTACCGTCACCGCAGAATTTACAGAGGGCGCAACGCGCATTCCCGTTCAGATCAGCTTGCCCGCAGAATTGCGCGAGCGGGTCAGCCTGTTTGACATCGGCGGGCAAACGTCAGCTGCTGCGGTCAGCTTGACCGGCAACAGCCTGTTGCGACGCGAGGTGGCGCTGATCTCGGAAGGGGCCGACCGCGAGGGCTTGGAGCTGCTTTCGCCCCTGCACTTCATCGCAAAAGCCTATGCACCAAGCGCGGAATTGCTGTCTGGTGACTTGACAACATTGCTGCCCGCCAATCCAGACTTAGTCGTATTGGCCGATATCGCAAAGCTGTCAAAGACCGAAGAAACCGCTCTGGGCCAATGGGTGGCCGAGGGCGGCCTTTTGCTGCGCTTTGCCGGACCGCGGTTGGCCGCCAGCGATCTCAGTCGCAGCGCCGAGCATCCACTGATGCCCGTACGCCTGCGCGCCGGTGGCCGAACCGTAGGTGGCGCTATGAGTTGGGGGGCACCGAAGTCTTTGGCGGCATTTTCACCGAACTCCCCCTTTTTTGGGCTTGAGATTCCCGACGATGTGCGCGTCTCGGCGCAGGTATTGGCACAACCCGACCCGTCTTTGTCACAGCGCGTGATCGCAATGCTTGCCGACGGCACGCCATTGGTCACCCGCAAACAATCGGGCAAAGGCCAGATCGTTCTGTTTCATGTCACCGCTAATGCCGAATGGTCCAGTCTGCCACTGTCGGGATTGTTTGTGCAAATGCTCGAGCGGCTATCACAATCCGTGGCTGGCAGTCAGCCCGATACGGCAAGCCTGCAGGGCACAATATGGCAGCCCAGCCAGATGCTCAGCGCACAGGGCCAGCTTGAGCCCGCCACACGACTGGCCGGTATCGCCGCCGAAAAATTGTTCGACGCCCCGCTCTCTGCAGAGATACGGCCCGGCCTTTATACCCACGCCAAAGAACAGGTTGCGCGCAATGTGATTGCAACAGACAGCCGCTTTCTGCCCGCCGTATGGCCCAATGGCACCAATCTGCGCGGCCTTAGCGACCGATCCGAAAGACCCCTTGGCGGATGGTGCCTGATGCTGTCCCTGCTGATCCTGCTTGTCGATGTTTTGGCTACATTGTCCCTGAGCGGAAGGTTGGTATCAACTGCAGCCGTGCTCTGTCTTTTGGCAACCCTGTCAAATATCAGACCAGCCAGTGCGCAGGATGATACGGCGACCCACGAGCAAACAAGGGACGGACTGGAAGGTGCAGTTGTGTCAGAAAAGGCCTGGCAGGCCAGTTCCCAGCTGACGCTGGCGTATGTTGTAACTGGCAATCGTCAGGTTGACTCAATCTCCAAGGCTGGTCTCGATGGACTTTCACAAACGCTTTTTGCCCGCACATCCGTGGAACCGGCAGCGCCTGTTGGTCTGGATCTTGAACGCGACACACTGACGTTTTATCCGCTGCTCTACTGGCCAATGACCGCCGATCAGCCGACGCCATCCTCAAAGGCTTACCGCAAAATAAACGGCTTTCTAAAGTCTGGCGGAATGATCGTGTTTGACACCCGAGATGGCGATATAGCAGGGTTTGGCACCAGCAGTCCCAATGCCCTTAAATTGCAAAAAATTACCTATGGGATTGATATACCAGCTCTTGAGCCCATGCCTCAAGACCATGTTCTGACCCGGGCCTTCTATCTGCTACAGGATTTCCCCGGCCGGTACACCCAGCCGGACATCTGGTTAGAGGCCGCCCCACAGGCAATAGAAAAAGCTGCAGGCATGCCGTTTCGCAACCTGAATGACGGGGTCAGCCCGGTCGTTATAGGTGCCAATGATTGGGCGGCCGCTTGGGCAGTGGATGCACAAGGCAGACAGATGTTTCCGATTGGCCGCAACGCAAGCCAGAGCCGGCAACGCGAATTGGCCTATCGATTTGGCGTCAATCTGGTGATGCATGTCTTAACAGGTAATTATAAATCCGACCAAGTGCATGTGCCGGCCCTGCTTGATCGGTTGGGACAATGACCGAAAGCGTGATCTTTTCACCGTTGTTGCCGCTGCCGGTTATTGGATTGGCCGCTCTGGTTGTGGTCCTGTTCACGGCTATCGCACTCATGCGTGGTCTGAGTGGCTGGGCGCTGCGCGGACTTGGAGCGCTGCTGGTGGTTGGCGCATTGGTACAGCCGATGTATCAAAGTGAAGATCGAACCCCGCTTAAAGACATTGTTGTTTTGCTAATCGATCAAAGTGCGAGCCAGACGCTCTTGGATCGCGCGCGCATAACAGAAAACCGCACGGCCGAGATTGAGGCAGCTCTGGCGGCCCGGCCTAACACCCAAGTCCACCGGATTGAGGTGAACGACGGCCCGGATGATACGGGCAGTCTGTTAATGACCGCCCTTTCTGAGCAATTGTCCAAATTGCCCAGCGAACGCATCGCTGGGATTATTCTACTATCAGACGGTCTCCTGCATGACCTTGAATTGGCGCCGGAGTTGCCAGCGCCACTGCATCTGATGCTCAGTGGCAAAAAAAGTGACTGGGACCGCCGGGTGACTGTAAAGAATGCCCCCGCCTTTGCAATTCTGGACGAAGAAATCACCCTGACGCTGCGGATCGAAGACAGCGGTGCCGCACCGGCAACTCCGGTGATTGTCCCGCTGATCATTTCGGTGGATGGCGGTCCCCCGCAAAGCTATCAAGTGCCGCTTAACCAAGATCTGAGCCTGCCGATAACGCTGCCGCATGCAGGCAGAAATATCATCCAGTTTGAGACCCCCAAAGTCGCCGGCGAGTTGACAGACCGAAACAACAGCGCATTGGTTCAGATCAATGGGGTGCGTGATCGCTTGCGGGTGCTGCTGGTTTCTGGCCAACCCCACGCAGGCGGCCGAATTTGGCGGAACCTTTTGAAATCGGACAGTGCCGTCGATCTGGTGCATTTCACAATCCTGCGGTCACCTAACAAACAAGATGGCGTGCCGGTGGACGAGCTGTCACTTATTCCGTTTCCAACAAGAGAATTGTTCATGGAAAAGATCCATGATTTCGACTTGATTATCTTTGATCGGTATAAACGCAGGGGCATCTTACCCGCACTTTATCTCGATAATGTCGTGGATTACGTACGAAACGGCGGTGCAGTTCTGGTCGCTGCGGGTCCAGATTTTGCCAGCGCCAATAGTCTGTACCGCTCACCACTCAGCAACATCCTTCCCGCCGAACCCACGGCCCGCGTGATTACAAAACCGCTTCGCCCCAAATTAACTGCGGTGGGGCAAAAGCATCCGGTAACCGCCAATCTTTCCAGCGATAAGACCGAGTGGGGGCGGTGGCTGCGACAGATAGAAGTTACCCAAAAGTCGGGGCACATTCTAATGTCAGGGGCGGATGAACGGCCACTTTTGATCCTTGACCGCCAGGGCGAGGGTCGCGTGGCGCTGTTGGCTTCAGATCACGCTTGGCTTTGGCACCGCGGTTTTGAAGGCGGTGGCCCACAGCGCGAACTGCTGCGGCGGCTGGCGCATTGGATGATGAAAGAGCCCGATTTGGAGGAAGAAACGCTTACTGCCCGTGCTTATGGCGATGGCTTGAAAATTATCCGACAAAGCTTGCAAGACAATATCGCGCCCGTGACCGTGACCTCACCCAGTGGCAACAAGAGCCTGCTAAATTTGAAACAGACCGCACCGGGGCGGTTTGAAGCTGATTTGCAAACGGACGAATTAGGTCTCTATCGTCTGATAGGGGACGGGCAATCAAGTGTGGTCGGGCTTGGCCCCACAGCCCCCCGGGAATTTGAACATACCATTGCAACGGCAGAACTATTAAAACCGCTGATCACATCCACTGGCGGCGGTGTAATCCGAATGACTGCAGCCCTGCCCGGGCTTAGAGATGTGCGCCCCGGCCGCAAAGCGGCGGGTCGAGGGTGGATTGGCCTTACGCCGCGCAAAGCCTTTGAGACCCGAGATATCACCCAGCTGGCGCTATTGCCGCCCTGGTTGGTTTTACTTTTGATCGCGGGGCTGATTACGGCCGGCTGGCTCAGAGAGGGCCGACGGTGACCATGCCAAGCCTCGCGTTTAGCGGCTTTAACAGCGGCTCTTGCACCGACAGAATTGTTTGCGCTACTGTTACGAAGAAAACGAAGGACCCAGTACTATGACCAGCGCGCCCCGCCACCCTTTGACGCTTCGCGATGTCTCTCAGGCATCGGGCGTGTCAGAAATGACCGTTAGCCGGGTCTTGCGCAATCGCGGTGATGTCAGTCAAAACACCCGCGACAAAGTCCTTTTGGTAGCCAAACAGCTCGGTTATGTCCCCAATAAAATTGCCGGTGCATTGGCCAGTCAGCGCGTCAATCTGGTCGCAGTCATTATTCCATCTCTCAGCAATATGGTATTTCCCGAAGTGATGACCGGAATAAGCGAAGTCCTTGAAACTACGGATTTGCAACCAGTCGTGGGCGTGACCGACTATCTGCCTGAAAAAGAAGAACGGGTGCTATATGAAATGCTGTCATGGCGGCCCTCGGGGGTGATTATAGCCGGATTGGAACATTCCGAGACGTCGGCGATGATGTTAAAAGCCTCAGGTATTCCAGTGGTCGAAATCATGGATATTGATGGCAGCCCGGTGGATGCAATGGTCGGCATTTCACACCGTCGAGCCGGTCGGGAAATGGCGGTCTCTATTCTAAAAGCCGGCTACCGTAAAATTGGGTTTCTAGGCACTAAAATGCCTTTGGATCACCGGGCGCGCAAACGCTTTGAGGGCTTTACCGAAGCTTTGGCAAAAAGTGGTGTCGAGGTAACCGATCAAGAATTTTATTCTGGCGGCTCTGCCTTGGTCAAAGGCCGCGAAATGACCCAAGAATTGCTGCGGCGCAACCCTAACTTGGATTTCTTGTATTTCTCCAACGACCTGATCGGAGCCGGCGGCTTATTGTATCTGATTGAAAAAGGTATCAGCATCCCAAATCAGATTGGGCTGGCTGGTTTCAACGGCGTTGAGTTGTTACAGGGCTTACCTCGCCAGTTGGCCACGATGGATGCCTGCCGCAGCGAAATTGGCCGCAAAGCCGCGGAAATGATCGTCCAGCAAGTCAACGATCCAAAAACATCATTCGAGAAAGTACACGAATTGGTGCCAAAGATCGACTTTGGCGACACGCTGAAACGCTGATGGCCGCGCGGCCCCAATAACGCCCAATGGCCGCGACTTGGCCGCCCTTAAAATATGCGCTGTCCTTGCACCACGCACACCCCAGCGGTGGGCGGCTTTTTGAAGTTGGCAATTGACTCCGATCAGCCCGCTTGCCACTTTTCAAAAATCCACCACCCAAAAGTCCCACATCAGCGGCAGGATTGAGGTTCACCGGTGTCAGACATTGCTTGAAGGCGGTCCACCCAGCGCCAGATTTTTCACAAGTAAAATTTTTGTATTTTGACAGATTGGTAAACTGACACTGTCCCGGCGTGTGATCCATCAGACTTATGATGCCAATACGATAACAAACATCAAATGCATCCTGCTGATCTCAACCGTTGCAAACAAATTTCCAGACAGAGATGCAGGTGATAGCCAATTTTCAGCTGTCCAGCCTGACGCCGCGACAGAAATTCAGTGACCGAACGACGCACATAATGCTGTCGGGCTGCCCAGGACTGTATTCAATCAACCCCGCCCGCAGGGCATCAAACACACTTGTGACCCCAAAACTGCTCCGCACTGCATTATGCATCACAAATACGAATTGGGGTCACCTATGCACTTGGGTCGCCCCGACAATAACGCTCACAATTGGCGGAATAAACCTTGGTGAAACCCTGTACCACATGGTTGTCGTCGCAAACGATTGCGTCCTTTGACGCTGCCATGCTCTGATCTAATTCAGTAATAATCCCGCGATCTAAGGAAAGTTTTTCCAGCAAGACAAACTTGCCATTGGCGTGAAGAGTGTCTTGTGTCATTTGAAATCCACACCAGTTTACCGGGGGTGAGACTACGCATGGAAAGACTGCTGCGATGAGCTGGAACCGATTTGGGGTCTATTATATACCACAGCCCGGCGCCCTGGCCGAATTTGGCGCCGCCTGGCTGGGGTGGGATATTGCGAACGGCAAAACCGTCGCGCACCCGTCGCTTTTCAATCTGCCTCTGCCAATCGCCGAGATCACGGCAACACCGCATAAGTACGGGTTCCATGCCACAATAAAATCACCGTTCCGCTTGGCCGACGGCCAAAGTCTTACTGGGCTGCAAGAGGCATTGGAAACTCTATGTCAACACCTGAGCCCGGTTCCAACCGAAGGATTGAACCTGACCCAACTGGGACGTTTTCTGGCTTTGACCGTACAAAACCCACCCCCAACACTGCTGGCGCTCGCCGGAACTGCAGTCAAAGACCTTGACCCTTTCCGCGCGCCAGCAACGGCAGGCGAACTCGCGCGCCGCCGCCAATCAAACTTGAGTGCGCGCCAAGATGCGCTGCTGTTGGACTGGGGCTATCCCTATGTTCTTGATGAATTCCGCTTTCACATCACCCTGACGGGCAAGCTGAGCACAGACACCGCATCCGCGGTCCAATCCGCGCTGCAACCGGCCCTGAGCGCGTTGAAAAAGCCGTTTTGCCTTGAGGCTCTGAGCCTTGTTGGTGAAGATGATAACGGCCGGTTTCACGAAATTTCCCGGTTCGGGCTGTCAGGATAAAGCGCGCTTAATGTGGTGTCTATCGTCTGGTCTAAAGTGCCGGAATTATCGACTTGTAGCACCTGCAACCCTTTTGGAAGATCGAAGCCAGAGCGTGCCATCCGCGCCGAAATCTGTTCTGCGCTCTCGCGGCCCCGTCCTAGCAAACGCGTGACCAATACCGAACTGGGGGCAGTCAAAGACAGCACTATCATTTTGAAAAACTGCTGGTCGGCCGTTTTGAGAACACCGCGCGAAAGATTGACCAACGCATCATCACCCCGCGCAAGGCAAGATAATTGCTTATGGGGAATACCGTAACGCAAGCCATGAGCCTGCCAATGCAGCACAAATGTCTGGTTGGCCACATGCTGGGCAAATTCTTGTTCGGTCACCGCATCAAACGCTTCGCCACCAACATTTGCCGGACGAGTGATCATCCGGCGCACCAGATGCAGCTTGGCTTGGCGCAACACTAGGCCCGCCATCACGCTGTCCTTTCCGACACCCGATGGGCCAACGACCGCGATAAGGCGACCTCTACTCATGCGGCAACCGGCGAAAAGTCAGTTTCATCAACAAAACGGCAACAGACGCTTTGCTGGACGGGTTCATCATGGGAAAGGCAGATAATCTCCACACTGCTGCAGGCAGCAGCGTCAAAGATCATTTCAAACGGGACATCACGGTTGGTTGCGTCAAGACTGGCGCTCGGCTTGTCCAGCAACCACACCAGACGGCCATAGGCATAGCCCCGTCCAAGGTTAACCCTCGGCTGTTCGCCGCCAAAGCATCGTGTCGGACTGAGTTGTCGCTGTCGTGCAGCGAGGGTGAGCTGCGCCAATAATTTAGCTATCTGCGTAAGAGCCTTTGGCTGCGCGGTCCCCACTTGCAATAGCAGTTCGGTCACAATGTGCAGTGTGGGCCCCCATCGCACGCCCCTTGGAAGCTGATTTGAAAAACCCGGCACATGATACTGCAAGGCGAGAATTTTATCTGGTTTCGCAGTGGTCACGTCAAAATTTTCTTTCAGAATCTGTCCTGTTTGTGCAGGGGAAGGTTTCGTAAAGCTGATCGACACCAAGCATATCCGCCCACCCTTTGCAAAGACGAATGAAAATGCCAAATTCACCCCACAGCAGACCTGCAAAACCGAACTGACCAAACCACCCTGCGGTTTGAGGTGACCCGACGCCCAGCGCAACGGGCGACGATCGGCTTCCGAATAACCAATCATATGGTGGCCACCTCACCGACGGTCACCACATCGGGACAGCCGCCCACAGCCGAGCATACGACGTTAAGGACTTTATCCCTCCGGTTCACTGTCACCCAAATGAAGCGGATCATCCAATATTTTCAAAGGTCGGGCTTTAGCCAACCGCAGCCCTGCTTGCAAGGTGATGGCCGCGCTGTCGATGACCGGAATGCCCGTTTCCGCAGTCAGAGGGGCGGCAATCGTTGCCCCGAACATATTTGTACACATAATCAAAATCACGTCAGGGGCGTGTGTGGCCACGTCGCGCACCATCTGGGCGATCACGTTGGGATCAATCGTCGCATAGTCGTTGCTCAGCGCCCCACCATAATGTTGCTCTCCGACACAACTAAACCCAAGGCGCTGATAGTTATCAATTATTTTCTGCTGCACCTCGGTGGTATAGGGCGTGACAAGACCAAAAGTCTTGACGCGTCTACTGGCCAAAAAACGATTGATTTCCAGAACACAACTGCCTGCTGGAACACCCGTCGTTTCAGTGAACATCTTGCAAAATTCGAAATCGTGGTCGACCCCGAGCCAACTGGCCGAAGTTCCGCCCCACACGACGCAATCCACCTCTGCGTCGCACAGCAATGCACCCACAGCAACCTGCCCCTGCAAGGTAAATTGCGCTAAAGATGCCGGGTCCAGAGTGATATCTATCACCCCCAAGCGCGAAAAGTGAAACGTCGCCTCAGACTGCGGTGGCAACCGCGCGACAAGCGGCTCCAACACTGAATTGGATGAGGGCAACACAATGCCGATCCGCTTGGGGACCGTATGCTGCAATATGGAATCTGTCGGCGTCAAATAATCGACCGCCGCGAAGTGATACCGCCATCAACGGTAAAAATAGCCCCAGACGTATAGCCCGAGCGGAAAGACGCCAGAAATACAATTAAATCAGAAATTTCATACTTATGGGCCGGCCGGCCGAGCGGGTAGGTCGCCTCTAGCTCTTTATAGCGGTTGGCATCACCAAGCTCTGAGGCCGCGCGCTTTTTCAACATATTATATATGCGATCAGTATCTACCGGCCCAGGGTTCACACCAACCACGCGGATATTATCGGCTAAACTGTTACCGCCCAACGCCCGCGTAAACGCCATCAGACTGGCATTGCCAGTTGTGCCAGCGATGTATTTTGCGTCAAACACTTCGCCGCCATTGCCGATATTATTGATAATGACACCCGCGCCTGCAGCCTGCATCTTTTTATAAAACAACCTGCAGAGATTAATATACCCCATCACCTTGAGATCCCAACCCTTGCGCCAAGCCTCTTCGTCTACATCCCACAGGCTGCCACTGGGAATAGCACCGGCGTTGTTCACCAAAATATCCACAGATCCGACGGCCTCGGACAGCGCTTCGCAGGCACCCGGTCGGGCGAGGTCGCTGGCATAAAGAGTTACCTCGACGGGATGGTTCGCCGTAATTTGCGCCTTTAGAGCCGCGAGTTTTTCGGTGCTGCGGGCGGTCAAGTGCAGATGCGCGTTTTCTGCGGCAAAGGTTTTGGCCAGATGCGCGCCAATCCCCATCGAGGCACCAGTGATCAGAACGTGTTTCCCGCTAAGTTGAAGATCCATCTCGGTTTCCTTGTACTATAGGCATCACTCAAAGGTGAGGACGCTTCGGCCCTCAACTGTGCCGTTGATCAAATCAGACAACGCCTCATTGATGGCCTCAAACGGCCGTTGATTGATAACGCCTTTAATTTTACCACCAGCCGCCATCGCCAGAATTTCGGTCATTTCCTGACGGTTTGACGCAGAGCTGCCAATCACCTGCAGACCCCGCTCAATGACCTCATGGGCGTAAAACGTCATCTGATCGGCCGGAACCCCGGTCAGCACAATTTTGGCCCGCGGGTTACAGGCGGCCAACATCAACGGCCAGGTGGCAGCAACAGGTGCAAAGTTCACACAGCCGTCCGCGCCACCCAGAGCTTGGATAGCCGCACCAGCCTGCGCGTCGGCAACCACTGTTTCGTCAGCACCCAGCGATTTTGCGGTCTGAAGTTTTTCAGCGCTGATATCAACAGCAATAACCCGCACCCCCGAGAGTTTGGCAATTTGCACCGCATATTGCCCCAATCCGCCAAGACCAAAAATCGCCAGTGTTTCGCCAGGTTGAACAGTCGTTTTTCGAAAGGACGCATAGGCCGCAGCGCCCGCACACATCAGCGGCGCCGCTTCTGTCGAAGCGATTCCATCGGGGATTAGGTTAGCCCATTCGTGCCGCATGCAGACATATTCCGCAAAACAGCCACTGACGTTAAAACCCGTTGCATCGAAGTCACCACAGTAGTTCTCACCACCCGTCAGACATTCCTTGCAATGGCCGCAAGCTCCAAACACATAGCCGATGCCGACACGATCACCAATTTTCAGCCGCCCCTCTTCAGCCCCAAGCGCCACCACCCGTCCGACGCCCTCATGACCCATAATCAGCGGCAGCGGATCTGGGGCGGCATGGTCACCACGCCAGATATGCACATCCGTAAAGCACACGCCGCTGGCCTCTATTTTCACCAGCACTTCATCTGCCTTTGGCACCGGGCGTGGCACGGTTTCCAACGCAAGCGGTGCGCCATATCCGGTCAGCAACGCCGCCCGCATTGTCGGGGCCTGCGAGGTATCGTCTTCGGACATTACAGCTCTCCCATTTAGGTATACCAATTTGGCCAAGGGGCTGACTTTACCCATTGAAACGGCTTTTTCATCTTTACTAAGCCGTATAAAACTATGCGCGTCAATTTTATTTGCCTAAATCAACCGAAATTCTCCAAATTGAGAAGCTTTGGTATACAAAAATAGATAATTTGTACTTTTTATTAAAAATGGTCTAGTGTGATCGTCAATTACAATCAAAATCTGGGGTAATCAGCAGCAGGACCGAGCGCTTAGCCCCATGCTCCCGCGAAATGTCCTGTGACGTTAGGCGGTGGTAACCGGGCCATTTCGCAACACAGCCCCCAGCCAGAACGGATTACAAGAGAGGATACTGATGCAAAATATCATCGAAGAGCTGTTGGTGCCAGAGACCAATAAGGGGCTGTTTTACGGCGGTGCCTTTCATGCCGCGTCGCAACCCGGCGAAATTGTGGTAATGAACCCCGCAAAAGGTATCCGGTTCACCACGGTCCCCGACGCATCCCCCCAAGATGTCACGGCAGCGGTAGCCGCGGCACGAACCGCTTTTCCGGGTTGGTCAGGATTGGACGCGTTTGATCGCAGCAAACACCTGCGGGCATTCGCAGAGGTGGTGCGGGATAATATTCCCTTACTTGCCATTTTAGAATCCACCGTCACCGGCAGGTCTCTACGTGAAATGACTGCACAGATGGGCCGCATTCCGGAATGGTTGGAATATTTCGCCGGGATTGCCTTGGGGCTAGAGGGCGAATCCAATGTGGTCAAAGGCGGTTATGTCACGCTGACCCAATACGAACCGCTTGGCCCGGTCGCCCTGCTTACGCCATGGAACCATCCTGTACTGATCTTGATAAAAAAACTGGCAGCAGCGCTGGCGGCGGGTAATACCTGCGTCATTAAACCCTCAGAACTCGCTCCCGTATCGCCACTTGCAATCGCCGTTTTGGCCAAACAGGCTGGATTGCCGGACGGGGTGGTAAATGTCGTGACCGGCGGTCCCGCAACCGGTGCGGCGCTGTGCGCGGCCGATGATATCCATTATATTGATCTCACCGGCGGCACCGACACCGGACGCAAAGTCGCCAGCGTTGCGGGGCAGCGCCTTATCAAAAGCACATTGGAACTGGGGGGCAAAACACCCGTAGTTGTTTGTGAAGATGCTGAGATTGATGCGGCAGTTGCAGGCGTGCTGTTTGCCGCCTTCGTCGCCTCAGGCCAAACCTGCGTTGCGGGATCTCGCATCCTTGTTCACAGCCAAATATATGACACCTTTGTGCAAAGGCTTGCAGCGCGGGCCGACCAAATTGAATTGGGCGATCCAATGAAGGACTCCACTCAAATGGGACCGGTCATTTCGCAGGCGGCTCTGGAGCGGTGTCACCGCTTCATTGCAACAGCACACTCAGAAGGGGGCCGGCAGGTCGCGGGGACCCAAGCGCTCGAAATGCCCAGCGAGTTTGCCAAGGGATATTATATTCGACCGACGGTTTTTGCAGATGTGCGCCCCGATCACCAATTATTCCAAGAAGAGGTGTTTGGTCCGGTCATTTCGATCACCCGTTTCGAGACAGACGATCAAGCCATCGCTTTGGCAAATACCGGCGACTTTGGCCTCGGCGTATCCATATGGTCGCGCGACATTGCCCGAGCTCACAGGTTATCGCGCCACATTCGTGGCGGCATTATCTGGCTGAACGATCATCACCGCAACGACCCGCGATCGGTCTGGGGCGGGGTCAAAGACAGCGGGTTTGGCAAGGAAAACGGCTGGGATGCACTGCGCGGATACCTGAGCAAGAAATCAGTCGTGATCCGCACCGAGCCCGGCTATGATGACTGGTTCGCTGGCAGCAACCGATACGGATGACGCAATACCATGAAAGACCACACACACCGCAAAGCCGATAATGTCGCCACTGCAATCGAGGCGCAGATAATCAGCGGCCTTCGCAAACCGGGCGCGCGTCTCGACGAGCGGGCATTGGCCGAAGAGTTTAACGTCTCGCGCACCCCTGTGCGTGAAGCCATCCGAAAATTGGCCACCACCCGCCTCGTAACCGATCAGGGCCGCCGCGGCGCGGTGGTGACACATCTCACCGTCTCGGGCCTGCTGGATGCGTTTCTCGTTGTCTCTGAATTAGAAGGCATCGCAGCGCGTCTGGCCGCCCGACGGATGACCCCTGCTGAAAGGTCTGATACCGAGGCCGCAAATCTCCGTTGTCAGCAGGCCGCCCAAGACGGCGATATTGCCGCCTTCAACATTGCCAATATGGAATTTCACGATCAGATTATCGCTGGATGTCACAACACACTGTTACAAGATCAGCTGACCACATCGCGGGTGATCACCTTTCCCTACCGACATTACGTCACGCAGTTTCCCGGCTATATGTTGAAATCGGTCGGGGAACACGCCGCTGTGCTGGACGCAATTTGCGCCAGTGACAGCGCCAGTGCAGGGCGCCTCATGTGTGATCATGTCAACCTGCAAGGTGAACAAATTGTCGATGTCGTGCATCTTTTAGAGCAACAGTCCCAGACAGGCTCTCAGCCCTAGCCTTATAACGGCACTGCGCCGGGCAAATAGTATTTGCGCAAACGTCTCACCCCTTTGCAGAACAACGCAGTTTTTGTATCTGAGACATGGATGGCCCACCATTAAGAGGCAGGCCATCGATTTTGCTTCAGCTTTTACTTAAGTGCTGCGTCTGTGATCGCATGGGTCCACGCACCCGAGGGCATTTTGGTGATCACGGGATCAGAGCCACCGCCCATCAGGGTGGCAACGGTACGTTCGTAATCCGCCGGATCAAGCGCGCCGTTCGAACCCGCTGTGAGTTTGGCGATTTCGCCCATCATGCGCTTTTGGTGCTTTTCAGTCTGTGCACCAGAAGCGTCATTATCCAAGACGATTTCAGCGGCTTCATCGGAATTATCTTCCGCATACTTCCAGCCGCGCATCGAGGCCGCAACGAAGCGTACCATCTTATCGGCAAAGGCCGCATCTGCAAGATTGTCTTCCAGCACATACATGCCGTCTTCCAAAGTCGCCACGCCCTGATCTTCGTATTTGAACACCACCAGATCGTCGGCCGACAGACCTGCATCGATGATCTGCCAGTATTCATTATAGGTCATGGTTGAGACGCAATCGGCCTGACCTTGCAAGATCGGATCGACGTTAAAGCCCTGCTTAAGCACCGTCACACCGTTGTCAGACCCGTCTGTCGGAATTCCCAAGCTGCTCATCCAGCTGAGGAACGGATATTCGTTGCCATAGAACCAAACACCCAGAGTTTTTCCGCGAAAATCTTCAGGTGCCTTGATGCCTGAGTCCTTACGGCACGTCAGCATCATACCCGATGATTTAAAAGGCTGCGCAATATTAACCAGCGACAGACCTTTTTCACGGCTGGCCAGTGCAGAGGGCATCCAATCCAGCACAACATCAGCGCCACCACCGGCGATAACCTGCGCAGGGGCAATATCTGGTCCCCCGGCCTTGATCGTAACATCCAGCCCGGCGTCTTTGTAAAAGCCTTTATCCAGCGCCACGTAATATCCGGCAAATTGTGCTTGGGTGACCCATTTAAGTTGTAGCGTCACCTTATCTGCGGCATGGGCTGTTCCCGCAGCAATGCCGAGTGCCAAAGCGATGGCAGAAGTCAGTAGTCGTTTCATAATTTCTCTCCAAGTTGCTTATCGTTGTGTTTGTTCCTGCTCATCCTCGTTGGGATGGGTGCCAAAAGGTCACCTTCTTTTCAATCATTGCGACTGATCCGTAAAACGCTGATCCTGCAAGGGCGGCGACGGTGATCTCCGCCCAAACCATATCCAGCGCCAATCTTCCGACCTCGGTCGAGATACGAAATCCCATGCCCTTGATGGGTGAGCCGAAAAATTCCGCCACAATCGCCCCGATCAAGGCCAATGTCGTTGTCACTTTTAGCCCGTTAAACACAAAGGGCATCGCTGCCGGCAGCCGCAATTTCAACAGCGTTTGCCAATAGCCAGCCGCATAGGTGCGCATCAAATCGCGCTGCATCATATTCGTGGCTCGCAGCCCCTCAACGGTGTTCACCAGCATCGGGAAAAACACCATAACCACCACAACTGCGGATTTCGATTGCCAGTCAAAACCGAACCACATCACCAGAATGGGGGCCATGCCGATAATCGGCAGCGCCGCAACGAAATTGCCAATCGGCAGCAAGCCGCGTTGCAAAAACGGAAACCTGTCGATCACAACCGCCAGCGCAAACGCCGATCCGCAGCCGATCGCATAGCCAGAAAGAGCACCTTTCACCACGGTCTGGACAAAATCTTGCCACAGAATGCCCAAGGACCCAGCAAATTTAACCGAGATAACCGATGGGGCTGGCAACAGGATCGGCGAGACATCAAACCCCCGCACCATACTTTCCCAGATCACAACTAAGCTGAGGCCAAAAATCATCGGAATCGCCAATCCAGTCAGCCGCGATTTCGGCAAAGCCGCCAGCCGGATATTGATTGCCCAGCCACCAAGCCACGCCAGAAACCCAACCGCCAGCCAGCCCATTATACCATCCCCATATGTTTAAGAGTTATCCGCTGCAGAACACCGATCAGCCCTACCAGCAGCGCCGCCAGCATTGCCGCCATAATCAACGCACTCCAGATCTGGATGGTCTGACCATAGTAACTGCCCGCCAACAGACGCGCGCCCAGACCCGCCACAGCGCCGGTCGGTAACTCACCCACAACCGCGCCCACCAACGACGCCGCCATGGCAATCTTGAGCGAGGTGAACAAATAGGGCATTGATGACGGCAGGCGCAGATACCACAAAGTTTGCCCGCCCCCGGCATTCCAGGTGCGCATTTGGTCCAGCTGCATGTGATCGGGGCTGCGCAGCCCCTTCACCATCCCGACCACAACAGGAAAAAACGACAAATACATGGAAATAATTGCCTTGGGCAGCAGCCCCGATATCCCCACCGCATTCAGCACCACGATGATCATTGGTGCAACCGCCAAAATCGGAATCGTCTGCGAAGCGATCACCCAGGGCATCACGCTCATGTCCATCGTACGGTTATAGACAATCCCAACCGCCAGCGCGATCCCAAGCACAGTGCCAAGCGCAAAGCCCAATAACGTCGAACTGAGGGTAATCTTACTGTGATGGATCAGCGACCGCTTGGAAGTGATTTTTTTCAAAACGGTGGTTTTCCAGATCTCATGGGCCACCTGATGTGGTGCGGGCAGTTTGGGTTTTTCCTGGGACCAAGTATCTGCAATCAGCGCCGTTATCGTCAGCGTCACCCCGGCGCGCTGCGCCTTATCTTCGGCCCAATGGGTGTTGAGCCAGATCGCCGCGCCGTACCACAACACAATCAATGCAACCACCATGCTCAGCACTGGTGCAACCTTGTGCCATAATCGCAGGATCATGCCAGATCTCCATGCCCGGCGCGCAGCCCCGCACGCACCCGGTGGGCAATCTCGATAAACTGCGCGCTGTCGCGGATCTCAAGCGGGCGTTCTTTTGGCAGCGGACTGTCAATCACATCCGTGATTCGTCCCGGACGCGGCGACATCACTACAATCTTGGTCGACAAATACACTGCCTCGGGAATTGAGTGGGTAACAAAGCAAATCGTTTTGTTGGTCCGCATCCACAGCTGCAGCAATTGCTCATTCAAATGATCGCGGACAATTTCATCTAGAGCGCCAAAGGGTTCATCCATCAGCAAAAGATCGGCATCAAACGCCAACGCCCGTGCAATTGAGGCGCGTTGCTGCATACCCCCAGACAGTTGCCAAGGAAACTTTTTCTCAAACCCATTCAACTCGACCAGATCAAGAACATGGCGAACCCGGTCGGCCTGCGCAGCCTTATCATAGCCCATGACCTCGAGCGGCAGAGAAATATTACCGCCAATCGTACGCCATGGATACAGACCTGCCGCCTGAAACACATAGCCATATGCACGCGCCCGCCGCGCCACCTCAGGGCTTTGCCCATTGACCGTAATACTGCCCGCTGTGGGGGCTTCAAGATCGGCCATTACCCTGAGAAATGTAGTTTTTCCACATCCTGAGGGGCCAATAAAGCTGACAAAGTCGCCTTGGTTGATGTTGAGCGATACATCTTTAAGCGCCTGAACCTGACCGTCATTGGTCTGGAAGGTAAGCGACAGATCTTTTGCGCTGATCACTGTTTTGGTATTCAAGTATTTAACCCTTGCTGGCCGCGATGATCGCTAGCGGGTGGTCAGAGCTCGAAGCGCACGAACCCTGGTCTGTTAACACAGCGGAACTGTCAAATTCCGGCCGGTATGTTCATCGGATCGCGCTTAATCATCTTTGGAGATGTAAGTTCTTTCCATTTGCTCAGCGCCACATTTGCCGACGGAAACGCCGGACGCGGCACAAACCGACCACGCCCAGGTTGTGGTTGACTGTTTTGTCCCCAAGCCCAGATCACATCGCCCCGCGACAGCGTGAAACGCGACTGCGCCCGCACCTCAAAACCTTCAAAAACATTGTAATCAAGAATGGAATGGTGGTTGCTAGCGCTGATCGTTTTGGAAATTTTGGGATCCCACACGACGATGTCTGCATCCGCGCCCTCAACCAGCGCGCCCTTTTTGGGATAGATATTGAGGATTTTCGCGATGTTGGTGCTGGTAGCAGCGACAAATTCACTAGGGGTAAGACGGCCTGTCTCAACGCCCTCGGTCCACAGAACCGCAAGCCGTTCCTCCAGACCATTCGACCCGTTTGGGATCAGACAGAAATTATCTTTGCCCATCAACTTTTGCGCACTGTTAAAAGCCGCGTGGTCCGTCGCAACAACCTGCAGACTGCCCGATTGCAACCCGGCCCACAGACTGGCTTGATGTTCTTTGTTACGGAACGGTGGGGACATAACACGGCGCGCCGAATGCATCCAATCACCAGTAAAATATTCACTTTCGTCCAGCGTTAAAAACTGAACTAACGGCTCGCCATAGACCCGCATGCCCTTTTGTCGGGCGCGGCGAATGGCTTCATGAGACTGCTCGCAAGAAACATGTACAATATACAGCGGCACTCCTGCGGCATCGGCGATGGTAATGGCACGATTGGCCGCTTCGCCTTCAAATTCAGGCGGGCGGGAATAGGCATGTCCTTCAGGACCGGTAATGCCTTTAGCCAGCATATCAGCCTGAAGGTCCGCCACAAGATTGCCGTTTTCGGCATGCACCATGGGCAGAGCCCCCAATTCGCGACACCGTTTAAAGCTGGCAAACATCTCATCGTCTTCGATCATCAGCGCGCCTTTATAGGCCATAAAATGCTTGAACGAATTGACCCCCATTTTTACCGCGTCTTCCATCTCGTTAAAGACATTTTCATCCCAGCCGGTGATCGCCATGTGATAGCCCACATCCGAACAAATCTGCGGTGCACTTTTGCGGTGCCATTCATTGATTGCGTTCTTGATACTGCCGTCTTCTCCGGGCAGGCAGAAATCCACCACCATGGTCGTGCCGCCCGCCGCCGCCGCCCATGTCCCGGTTTCAAAAGTTTCCGCGGCCGTGGTGCCCATGAAGGGCATTTCAAGATGGGTATGCGGATCAATTCCACCAGGAATCACATAGGCCCCTTCAGCATCGATATATTCGTCGCCAGTCAGGTTTTCGCCAATCTGGCGGATCACCTCGCCTTCGATCAGAACATCGGCCTTCCACGCCCGATCTGCGGTGCAGACAGTCCCATTTTTAATCACTTTGCTCATGGCGCTTCTCCTCTACGCATTTTCGTGCTAGCGCGGGTCATACAAAGCGACCTGTCACATCCAGCTCAGCAAATATCATCCAACAATCTCAGCGGTCTCAAGCACAGCATGTAACAGCACATCGGTACCGGCCACGGCCCAGTCTTTGGAAATCTCTTCGGCCTCATTGTGCGACAGGCCATCGACACAAGGACACATCACCATCGCCGTCGGGGCCACGCGGTTGATCAAGCACGCGTCATGCCCCGCCCCCGAGATCAAATCGCGATGCGAATAACCCAGCCGCTCAGCCGCATTGCGCACCGCCGAGACGCATCCCGCATCAAATTCCACCGGATCGAACCCGCCCACTTTTTCGAACGTGACCTCAAGACCCATCTCATCGCAGATTTTCTGGGCACCTCGCCGCAAGCGGGCGTTCATATCTTCTATGATCGCCAGTTCCGGCGACCGGAAATCGATGGTAAACACCACCTTTCCGGGGATCACATTGCGCGAATTAGGATAGACATCGATGTGTCCCGCCGCCCCCACTGCATGGGGTTTGTGCGACCAGGCGATTTCATCCACAAGCTCCAGAACACGGGCCATGCCGAGACCTGCGTTTTTACGCATGGGCATCGGCGTCGACCCGGTATGGCTCTCGCGTCCGGTGATGGTCACTTGCGTCCACGAGAGGCCCTGACCATGGGTGACCACTCCGACTTCCATCGCCTCAGCTTCGAGGATCGGCCCCTGTTCGATGTGCAGCTCAAAGAAGGCGTGCATCTTGCGCGCGCCAACCTCCTCGTCGCCCCTCCAACCGATCCGCTCGAGTTCGGCCCCAAATTTCAGCCCGTTAGCATCTTCGCGTTCATAGGCCCATTCCTGAGTGTGGATACCGACGAAAACCCCCGAAGACAGCAACGCCGGCGCATAACGTGTGCCCTCTTCGTTGGTGAAATTGGTCACCACAATCGGGTGTTTGGTTTGAATATTTAGATCATTGAGCGTCCGTATAATCTCCAAGCCACTCAGAACGCCCAGTACACCGTCGTATTTGCCACCCGTGGGTTGGGTATCAAGATGCGAGCCGACGTAAACGGGTAGCGCATCGGCGTCTGTGCCCGCACGGTGCGCAAACATATTACCCATCTGATCCAAACCCATCGTCATTCCCGCAGCGGTGCACCAGCTTTGAAACAGATGCCGGCCCTCGCCGTCCTCATCGGTCACTGTCTGGCGATTGTTCCCACCAGCCACGCCGGGCCCAATCTTGGCCATCTCCATCAAGCTGTTCCACAAACGGTCCCCATTGATCTTGAGGTTTTCGCCAGGTGCTGCCATATCCGTCTCCCTTTTCGCGGTCAAAGCTTGTATCGACGCCTGATCGGTCTCGCCGCGAGGCGGTTACACAACTTCTTGCACAGGCTTCAAGCTGACCATATGGTCAAAATAAGACCAACACATCCTGACCAATCGGTCAATGAAAATTTGAAGGTTTTATCAGATGGTGACCCAGCCCCGCTCGATGAGCAAAAAAGATAGGCGGCTCGAGAGCGAACGAATGATCATGGTGGCGGCAGAAAAAGTGTTTGCCGAGGCGGGTTTTGGCGGAGCCACGATGCAGTTGATCGCCGATGTTGCGGGCCTACCGAAAGCAAACCTGCATTATTATTTTCCCACCAAAGAGGCCCTGTACCGCAGGGTTGTTCAGGATATTTTTCAAGTTTGGCTCAAGGCTGCCGATATATTTGACCAGGCAAGTGGTCCGGTTGAGGGGATCGGCGCCTATATTGACGCAAAAATGGAGATCAGCCGCCGCCATCCGGCAGGATCAAAGGTCTGGGCCTCGGAGGTGATGCACGGTGCACCAGTAATCCAAGATTATCTTGAAACCACTTTGGAGCAATGGACCAACGGCCGAATAACCGTAATTCAAAGCTGGATTGATCGAGGCTTGATGGCCCCGATAGATCCCCGTCACCTGCTTTATATGGTGTGGGCGACGACCCAACACTATGCCGATTTTGGCCACCAGATTGAAACTTTGAACAACAGCGAACCCCTGACAGACGCCCAGTGGCAGGCCGCAACGGACAGCGTCAAAACGATCATCCTGAAGGGAATAGGTGCGAAATCTGCTTGATGATCAAAAAACCTTCGCGATACCAAGTTTTAAGCGCTTTTATTGCGAACATAAATTTGCCAGACTACAACAAGTACATAGCTAAGCCATTTTGTCTTTTTACGCCCAGCTTCCCTGTATACAACGATCACAGATAAGTGGCCGTAATCGCGCCACAACGGAGAGTAAATGGACAAGACAAAAGCCAACTTGCCGCATAAAAAACAAAGTCGGATACAAATTCGCAATCGCAAGCGTATAATGGATGCCGCCCTGATTGTTTTTTCTGAAAATGGCTATCGCGGCGCAACTTTAGATCAGATTGCACGCGAATCAGGATTATCAAAGCCAAATATTTTGTATTATTTTGAAGGCAAACAAAATATCCATCTGGCACTTTTGAGCCAGTTGATGGCGGCTTGGCTGGCCCCGCTGGACGCAATGAACCCAGACGGTGAGCCGCTGGACGAACTGTTGGACTACATGCAGCGCAAACTGGCGATGAGCCGCGAATTTCCGCGTGAAAGTCGGCTTTTCGCCAATGAGATATTACAGGGTGCACCGCGCATTACCCCCCATCTTCAAGCTCGTCTCAAGCCACTGTTTGAAGAGAAAACACGGGTTATTCAAACCTGGATAGATCAGGGGAAACTCGCAAAAGTCGATCCGCGACATCTGATTTTTTCGATCTGGGCCACAACCCAGCATTACGCTGACTTCGAAACCCAGATCAATATCTTGCTGCCAGAAGGCGCACCTGTTGGGGCAGATGCTGCAACCTTACTCCATCAAATTTACACACGTTTACTGAAAGTCTAGACCGCGCCATTCTATTCTGCTGCAGCCATTGCCGCCGGGTTGTTGGGGTGGGTTGTCCAGTTGGCATAGGTCGGATCAACCACTTTACCGGTCCGTGGGTCCACCGCGCCCGCGGCCATTGGCTCAAGTGTAATACAAGCCTCAACCGGGCAGACATTGACACACAAATTGCACGCCACGCATTCATCATCCTTGACGGCAAAAACGCGGTCGTTGCTCATCGAAATGGCCTGATGAGACGTGTCCTCACAGGCGGCATAGCAGCGTCCGCATTGAATACACAGATCTTGGTTGATCTTTGCCTTTGCGACATAGTTCAGGTTCAGATGCTGCCAATCTGATATATTGGGTACCGCGCGCCCAATTAATTGATCGACCGAAGTAAAAGACTTTTCATCCATATATTGCGACAGGCCTGAAATCATCTCTTGCACAATCTTAAAGCCATAGGTCATCGCTGCCGTACACACCTGCACGTTCCCAGCACCCAGTGTGATGAATTCAGCCGCGTCCCGCCATGTTGTGACACCACCGATGCCACTGATTGGCAATCCCTGCAGTTCGGGTGTCCGGGAAATCTCTGCCACCATATTCAATGCAATAGGTTTGACGGCCGGGCCACAATAGCCACCGTGCGCCCCTTTGTTGCCAATCATTGGCTCGGGGGCAAAGTGATCCAAATTCACCGAAGTGATCGAATTGATCGTATTGATCAAACTCACCGCATCCGCGCCGCCCGCATTGGCAGCGGCGGCAGGCTTGCGAATATCGGCAATATTAGGGGTCAGCTTAACAATCACCGGCATGCGGGTGTGGGACTTGACCCACCGCGTCACCATTTCAATATATTCGGGCACCTGCCCGACTGCGCTGCCCATGCCACGCTCGCTCATACCATGGGGGCACCCAAAATTCAGCTCGACACCATCAGCGCCAGTGTCTTCCACTTTGCCCAGGATGAATTTCCACGGGTCTTCCTCGCAGGGCACCATCAGCGAGACCACCATGGCACGATCGGGATAGTCGCGCTTGACCGATTTTATCTCTTGCAAATTTACCTCAAGCGGCCGGTCGGTGATCAACTCGATATTGTTGAGCCCCAGCAATCGCCGGTCCGCCCCCCAGATTGCGCCATATCGTGGCCCGTTCACATTGACGATATGCGGATCGAGCCCAAGAGTTTTCCACACGACGCCACCCCAGCCAGCTTCAAAGGCGCGACGGACATTATATTCCTTGTCTGTCGGCGGCGCAGAGGCCAGCCAAAACGGGTTGGGAGATTTAATACCGATAAAATCTGCTTGCAGGTTCGCCATTTCTGTTCTTCCCTATCTTACCAAAAGCATATGCGACACTGTTCGATCGCCGCATCAGTCCAGTTGCCTAAAACGTCGTCACGCGCTTAAAGCGCGATGAATATCTTCTGCGGCATCACGCCCTTGTGCCACCGCCGTCACGGTCAGATCGTCACCGAGACCCGTGCAATCACCACCCGCCCAGACATTTGCAACCGAAGTGCGCCCGTCCGGCGATACCGCAATCCTGCCTCGGGTGATCGACGGCAGTTCCGTCGCACCAAGAGTTTGACCAATGGCGGTCAAAACCTGATCAGCGCTCAGGGTAAAAACCTCGCCCATCGGGGTGAGATCATCATCCATATACTCAAAGCTGATCGCTTCAACTGCGCCGTTACCGCTTATTTCGACCGGGGCAGCATTTGTGATAATTCGCACACCTTTGGCCGCCGCCAGATCTTGTTCAAACCGGCTTGCATTCATACGGTCGCGGCTGCGCCGGTACACCAATGTCACGTTTAATGCCCCCAGCAGCTTGGCTTGAACCGCCGCATCAACCGCAGTCATACCACCGCCAATGACCACCACATCACGCCCGACAGGCACCTGCGAATAAGTTTCGGCCTGACGCAATTCCGCGATAAAATCGACAGCATCGCGCACACCGGCCTTGCCTTGCCCAGACGCCCCAAGCGCGTTGACACCCGCCAGACCTATCGCCAAAAACACCGCGTCAAAACGTTCTGTCAGATCTGTCAGGTTCAGATCACGTCCCAGCTTTTTGTCATGCTCAATAGTAATGCCACCAATTTCTAACAACCAAGCAACTTCGCGCTTGGCAAAGCTGTCGACGGTCTTATAGCTGGCGATACCGTATTCATTTAGCCCACCCGCTTTCGCATTTGCATCATAAACCACAACACTGTGGCCATGCATCGCCAAACGATGCGCACAGGCCAAGCCAGCAGGGCCCGCTCCAACCACTGCAATGCGTCGCCCTGTCTCAGCCGCACGGCTAAACGGGTGCGCGCTCTGCGCCATTAGGTGATCTGTGGCAAACCTCTGTAACTGCCCGATCTGTACCGGCTTGCCCTCAGCCACTTCGCGCACACACGTCTCTTCACACAGAGTTTCAGTCGGGCAAACACGCGCGCACATGCCCCCCATTATGTTCTGCGAAAAAATAGTCATGCCTGCAGCATCCGCCGTGCCAGTGGCAATCTGTCGGATAAACAGCGGGATATCTATATCTGTCGGACAGGCCGTCACGCAGGGGGCATCATAACAAAAATAACATCTATCCGCCGCTACAAGCGCCTCATGCGCGTCCAATGGCGCATGCAAATCCGAGAAATTCTCGTCATATGCCTCAGACGACAACCGGCCCGCGACGAGCCCTTGCACTAATTCTCCACTTGCCATCTGGATCTCCCAACGCACTGCAGTAATGATACCGACCTTGCCACGAATAAATTATTTTATCAACTGGTAAAATTATACGTAGGGGCATGAATTATTGTCAACAAAACATACCTCTCAGGTTACAGCTCAGGCTTTTTCAAAGTTGGCAATAACATCAGCTTCTGGCGAATTTTCCGCGCAACAAAGTCAATAAACAATCGAATTTTTGGATCCTGCAACTTGCGGTGCGGAAAAAGGCAGCCGAAACTCGCGCTTGCAGGCGGCGTCTGGGGCAAAATTTCGACAAGAGCGCCGCTGGCCAGATGTTCACTCACATCAAAACGCGGCTTATTGACAATGCCGTGGCCGCCGAGGGCCCAATCCGTCAGGACATCGCCATCATCGGCATCATAGCGGCCGGACACCGCAAATTTCTTAAATCCCTCTGACGTGTTCAACATCCAATAGTACTCCGACGAACCAGGAAACCGCAGCAGCAGACAAATATGACCATTGTCCAACAAATCTTGCGGCACCTCTGGCACACCATATTTTTCAAGGTACGCAGGTGCCGCGCAGAGTACCCGCTCACAATTGATAATTTTCCGTAACTTCAAATCAGAATCTTTTAGCTGTCCCAGAAAAAACGCCACATCCAGACCATCATGTACCAGATCAACCGCCCGATCAGACAATCGCAAGCGAATTTCGGTTTCAGGAAACTGCGCAACAAATTCAGGCACCAGCGGCGCAACCCAGCGGCGGCCAACACCAAGCGGAGCCAGCACCCGGATCACCCCCTTAGGCGTATCAGAAAACCCCGAGAGTTCCGCTTCAGCGACCTCTAACTGGTCAATTATTTTGCGAGCATGATTGTAAAACAGCGTGCCCGCCTCAGTGGGGATCAAATTGCGAGTCGTACGGTTTAACAAGCGCACCCCGAGACGGCTTTCAAGTTCTTTAACCCGATTACTGGCAACCGCTGGCGACAGGCGCAAATCACGTCCCCCCGAGGTGATCGTCCCAAGTTCAACCACCCGGACAAAAACCCGCATACTCTCCAAATAAGCCATCCTCACCCCTCATTGTATTTTGCCTGCCGAAGACACTGCACAGAAACTCACCCCCATTTTCAAGAATTTTTTGAATTTATTTCATATTTACCCCTGTATTTTTGAAACGAACAGCAGGCATAATGAGACAATTCTGCGCCAGATCGCTCATACCAGCCCGGAGCCGCTATGACAGTACGCAATACAATTCGCTTTTTCCTCAATGCAGAGGTTGTAAAACTGAGCACGGTTAAAAGCGGAGATACGCTTTTGGACTTTCTGCGCTTAAAAAGTAGACTTACCGGCACTAAGGAAGGCTGCGCTGAAGGTGATTGTGGCGCCTGCACCGTCCTTGTCGGGCACCTGCAGAACGGCGCATTACATTATCTGCCGGTCAATGCCTGCATTCGGTTCATCGCCTCCCTCGATGGTTGCCATGTGGTCACGGTCGAACATCTTTCCCCGAGAGGCGGGCCACTACACCCTGTACAAAAAGCGATGGTCGACCATCACGGCAGCCAATGCGGCTTTTGCACACCCGGCATCGTCATGGCCCTGTATGCGCTGTGGATGCAAACTCCGCAGCCAGATGAAAATCAGGTCAAAACAGCGCTTCAAGGCAATCTGTGCCGCTGTACCGGCTATGCGCCGATCATTCGCGCAGCGCTTTGCGTAAGCGAATATGGCAGCCCCGCGGCAGATGCATTGCTGCGCGAACGCGAGGCCATCACCAAACGCCTGAAAGCGTGGGAAGATCATCTAAGGGTCGAGATCAAAACCGACCAAGACCACATTGTGCTGCCCGGTGATGTGGCCGATTTAGCGCAAGCCTTGGCCGCTTATCCTGAGGCGACGATAATCGCAGGCGCCACTGATGTTGGGCTGTGGGTCACGAAATTTCTGCGCCCCATAACCCCGGTCGTGCACATTGGCCACCTCAGGGCATTGCAACAAATCATCATCGAACCTGACCATATCAAAATTGGTGCTGGCGTCAGTTATTCGCAGCTCCAGACAATCCTACAGCAGGAATTGCCGCATCTTACCGGTTTTTGGAGCCGCATTGCTGGCTGGCAAGTGCGCAACATGGGCACAATTGGCGGCAATATTGCCAATGGATCACCGATCGGGGACCTGCCACCTGTGATGATCGCGCTGGGGGCCTCGGTGACACTACGGCACAAAAACAATTGTCGCAGCCTGCCACTCGAAACATTTTTTATCGATTACGGTCAACAGGATCTAAGGCCGGGTGAGTTCATCGAAAGTATCACGCTCCCGCGCAGAAATGAGGGCGGGGATTCATGCGGCGCGCCTGCCCCGTTAAATTCTGGATATAAAATCTCAAAACGACGCGATGATGATATCTCATCCGTATCCGCTGGCTTTCATGTCAAGCTGGATGCTGACCACCAAATCCGCTCAGCCCGCATTGCCTTTGGCGGCATGGCAGGCACCCCAAAACGCGCAACTGCGGCTGAAAATGCCTTGCTGGGACGGCCATTTTGCGCCGAGACCCTACAGGCAGCGGCGCAAACCCTGTCCGAGGATTTCACCCCTCTGAGCGACAGCCGCGCCAGCGCCGGCTACCGCATGCTGGTGGCTCAAAATCTGTTTTCAAAGTTTTTTGAGGACCACAGTACCGCTGCCGGACAAGCCGCGCACGGCGCAGAGGTAAGCCATGAAACATAACGCTCCGACCACCGATGTCACACATACCGATCTGGCACATGAATCTGCCGTAAAACACGTTACAGGTCGCGCCAATTATACCGATGACATCGCCGAACCCGCCGGCACACTACACGCTTACTTGGGCTTGTCAGATATAGCCCACGGCGAGATTTCCGCCCTTGATCTAGACAACGTTTTGTCTGCCGCAGGGGTTGTGGGTGTGCTAACGTCGGGGGATATTCCTGGCTGTAATGATATCAGCCCCACGGGGTTGAACGACGAGCCGGTGCTGGCTGACACCAAGGTTGAATTTTGGGGTCAGCCCGTGTTTGCCGTGATTGCTGAAACCCGAGATCAAGCCCGCCGCGCCGCAAAAAAAGCCAAGATCACCTGGCGGCCCCTGCCCCACGCCAGCGATATTGAGGCCGCGCAAAAAGCCGGCTATGCCAACGTTACCGCCCCGCTAAAGCTGGAACGAGGAGCAATCGAGACCAGCTTAGACACGGCTGCACACCGCTTGCAAGGCCGGATCAGGATTGGCGGTCAGGACCATATGTATCTCGAGGGTCACATTGCGTTTGCCATGCCCGGCGAGGATGAGGATGTTACGGTATTTTCCTCAACACAGCATCCCAGTGAAGCCCAGCATATGATTGCACATGTGTTGGGCGTTGCCGCACATGCCGTCACCGTCAAAGTACGTCGAATGGGCGGCGGGTTTGGCGGTAAGGAAACCCAAATGAACATCTTTTGCGCCGTTGCGGCAATCGCAGCCAAGCGGTGGAACCGCCCGGTCAAGTTGCGCCCCGACCGCGACGACGACATGCGCGCCACTGGAAAACGTCACGATTTCATCGTCGATTATGATGTCGGCTTTGATGCTAGCGGCCGGATCGAAGCGGTGGACGCAGTATTGGCGGCGCGATGCGGCTATTCGGCTGATCTGTCCGGGCCGGTCACCGACCGAGCGCTGTTTCACACCGACAATAGTTATTTCTATCCAAATGTGCGGCTGAGATCGCAGCCAATCAAAACCAACAGCGTGTCCAACACCGCCTTTCGTGGATTTGGCGGCCCGCAAGGTGTTCTGGCAGCAGAGCGTATCATCGAAGAGATTGCTTATTGCCTTGGCAAAGACACTCTTGAAATTCGCAAACGCAATTTTTACGGCGAAACCCCGCGCAATATCACCCCGTATCATCAAACGGTCGAAGATAACATCCTGCCGCGTCTGGTCAGCCAACTCGAGAAAACCTGTCACTATCAGGCGCGGCGGCAAGCGGTTCTAGCGCATAACGCGCTGGGTGGCAGCACCCGCAAAGGCATTGCGTTAACACCAGTTAAATTTGGCATTTCGTTCACCGCAACATGGTTTAACCAAGCCGGTGCGCTGATCCACCTTTATAATGACGGATCGATCCAGCTTAACCACGGCGGCACAGAAATGGGGCAAGGGCTGCATACCAAAATCGCCCAAATTGTGGCCGATGCCTTCAAAGTTGACATCGGCCGGATAAAATTAACCGGCACCACAACCGACAAAGTGCCCAACACATCGGCAACCGCCGCCTCAAGCGGCACCGACCTGAACGGCATGGCAGCTCTTGATGCCGCCCAGAAAATCAAAGATCGGCTGATCGACTTTGCAACACAGCACTGGCAGGTGGACGCAGATCAAATAGAGTTTCTGTACAATCAGGTGCGGGTTGGTCAATCCCTGCTGAGCTTTGCCGAGTTTGTCAAACAGGCCTATATGGCCCGCGTCCATCTGTCGGCAGCCGGATTTTATAAAACGCCCAAAATTCATTGGGATCGTACCGCCGGAAAAGGGCGCCCGTTTTATTATTTCGCTTATGGCGCCGCGGCCTCTGAGGTCACGCTTGACACATTGACCGGCGAATATCAAATCGATCGCACCGACATTCTGCACGACGTGGGCCGTTCACTCAACCCAGCGCTGGATAAAGGACAGGTTGAAGGCGCCTTCATTCAGGGAATGGGATGGTTGACCACCGAAGAGCTGTGGTGGGACGACAAAGGGTGCCTGCAAACCCACGCGCCGTCGACCTATAAAATCCCTTTGGCTTCAGATATTCCGCGCCAGTTCATTGTTGAGCTTGCAGATTGGTCGCACAATCGGGAATTAACCATAAAACGCTCTAAGGCCGTCGGGGAGCCACCCTTTATGTTGGGAATTTCCGTTTTTGAAGCACTGTCCATGGCAGTGGCAAGCCTTGCCGATTACCGTCAGTGTCCCCGCCTTGATGCCCCTGCCACGCCAGAGCGGGTCCTAATGGCGATTGAGGCGCTTAAAACTTCAGGCTGGCAAAAATGATCCGAGCCACCGATCTTAAGCAGTTTCTTGCGACGCAAAATTCTGTCGTACAGATTGTCGTCACACAGGTGCGCGGCTCTGCCCCACGCAACAGCGGTACCGAGATGTTTGTTACAGCCACAGCGTGTTTGGGTACGATTGGCGGCGGCCAATTGGAATATCGGGCGATCAGAGCCGCAAGAACCCTTTTGGAAAGCCACGAGGAATCCATGAGTCTGACCATACCGCTTGGCCCCGAAATCGGTCAATGCTGTGGTGGACATGTGTCTTTGGGCCTGCGGACCTTGAACCGCAGCGCCAGTGCGACGTTGATGCAAAACGCCCTGCGCGATGAGCGCGCCCTGCCACATGTCTTTATCTTTGGTGCCGGTCATGTTGGACGGGCACTGGCTATAGCTCTGCAATACCTGCCTTTAGCAGTTTGTTTGATCGACAGCCGACAAGCCGAGATAGATCAGGCACATTCCGACGTTCCAACCAAACTCACACCACTGCCAGAGGCAGATATCAGACATGCGCCCCCTGGCAGCGCCTATGTGATCGTGACCCATGATCACAGCCTTGATTTTCAACTGACAGCAGAGGCGCTGAAGCGGCGCGATGCCGGCTATGTTGGGATGATTGGCTCAAAGACAAAGCGCGCGTCATTTTTACGCTGGGCCAGAGAGAACGACAAAGACCTTACCACCGAGGCGCTCACCTGCCCGATTGGCGCCATGTCTTTTGCCAATAAAACCCCGGTCGTGATTGCCGCCTTTGTCGCCACAGAATTGCTGACAGCGCTTTCTATACCGTGAGCAGGCCAACACTTAAACCAACCCAATCCGGCCATCTTTCCAAAATAACGTCAAACGAAGCCTAATTTTCCGGATGACTTACGGGCGTCAGTCACTTAACACTCTAGGCGTTCAGGGGCTTGTCCGGTGCATCGTGACTTCCAGACATGAGCCGCATTACATATCAGGAATGTCAAATGACGCAAAAACCATGTGTTTTATGCTGTGCAATTACCGGCTCAGTGGCCACGAAAGCCGATAACCCGGCGGTTCCTACATCCATTCAGGAACAGATCGAAAGCAGCCATGCAGCAGTAGAGGCTGGTGCCTCGATCATACATGCCCACGTGCGCAACGACGACCAAAGCCCCAGCAGTGACCCGGTGAAATTTGCGGCGCTGAAAGAGGGCCTCGAAAAACATTGCCCCGGCGTCGTCATTCAATTCTCGACAGGAGGGCGCTCGGGCGCAGGGCAAGCCCGCGGCGGCATGCTGTCGCTCATGCCGGATATGGCCTCGCTCTCGGTTGGCTCAAACAACTTTCCGACACGGGTCTATGAGAACCCACCGGAACTGGTCGACTGGCTGGCCGCCGAGATGAAGACCTATGAGGTTACCCCCGAAATCGAGGCCTTTGATTTGAGCCATATCCTGCACGCCATCGACAAACATAAAAAGGATCAGTTGTTTGGCAAGCTCTACGTGCAATTTGTCATGGGGGTTAAAAATGCAATGCCCGCAGATAAAACTGTATTTGATTTCTATGTTGATTTAATGGCCACCCGCGCACCTGAAGCCGAATGGTGCGCCGCCGGGATCGGTGCAAACCAGTTGCTTGTCAATGAATGGGCAATCGCTGCTGGCGGACATACCCGGGCCGGGTTAGAAGATAATGTGCGGCTTGATCGCAAGACATTGGCCCCATCGAACGCCGCTTTGATTGCCCGCGCCGCTGAGCTGTGCCAGAAATATGACAGGCCCGTGGCGAGCCCAGCGCAAGCACGACAGATTTTAGGCTTGAGGAAGTAAGTAAAATAACTGCCTTCTCCTAAAGGTTGCGTCATTTTTGTGAAACGATAGACACCACAATCGTTTACTAGAGAGTCAAATTTCTGAAGCGCGGCACACATAACATTAAAAAAACCGAATAAGACGCTACAAAAGGCGCTTTAGATCGATTTGCAAACAGAAAAAGCAATCTAAAGCAAAGGCAATTTGCTAAATTCGGCATTTCGACCATTTTGGCCCAATTCCTGCATTTTAGGGTCAAAAGATGGAGCTCTTCTGCATGTCGAAATCGATTGCAATTACAAGTGGCAAAGGCGGTGCCGGCAAAACCTCTCTCGCAATTAACTTGGCTCTGCGATTGAATGAACAGCGAGGGAAAGCCATATTCTTGGATGCTGATTTTGGGATGGCTAACGGTCATATCTTACTTAAATCTCGCCCCACTTTAGACATAATGGACGTACTCGTCGATGGCGTGCCCGTTCGCGACGTTTTGCACAGAGGCCCAAAGGGTTTGCGACTTTTGGCGGGACGCACTGGTGCAACCGAACTGTTAAACCTTGATGATAGCCGGACCGAAGCCCTTATTCAGGCCATTAACACACTAGAGGACGAGTGTGATTATCTCGTGGTGGACACGTCAGCCGGAGCCGAAAGCAACACTTTGGCCTGCGCTGCCGCTGCAGATCATTTCGTCGTTGTGCTGGTAGGACAAGCAACCGGATTTGTTGATGCCTATGCAATGATCAAAGGTGGCTTTAAGCAACACGGCATCACGAACTTCTCAGTGGTTGTAAATATGGCCGACTCTGAAGAAGAAGCTCAGTCGCTGTTCGAAACATTCCAGAAAACCGTCCTGCGCTTTATGCCCGTCCAAGTCGACTATTGCGGCTATTTACCTTACTCTCGTGCTTTTTATAATGCGGCCGTCAGTTGCCAGCCCGTCGCCACACAACCTGCCTGTCAAGTCGAGCGAACAGCCCTTGACAATATTGCCGACAGAATTTTAAAGTCTCCTCTAAATCGGGCAATGGCTCAGCGCTATTTTCAGGACGCCCCCCAACAAAACGTGATCAGCCTATGAGTGGATACAGCGCTGTCTCCAAAAACATCGAAGAAATCGTCAAACAGCACGAAGGCTTGGTGAGAAGGGTCGCGCATCATGTGCACGGACGGGTCCATTCGGTCGTCGAATATGATGATTTGCTGCAAATTGGCTTCATAGGATTGATACAAGCGGCACAGCGCTACACCCCGCAAGAAGGCGTCACGTTTCCGAATTATGCCGTCCTGCGTGTGCGCGGAGCAATGTATGATTATCTCAGGAAAAATTCAAACCTTTGCAGAAAATCTATCCGAATGCAGCAACAAACACGGGTTGCCCGCGACAATCTACGACGGGACTTGCAACGTGAGCCAAGCCAGGGAGAAGTTGCACAAGCCCTGAACCTGACAGGCACAGAATTGGCCGAATGGGAACATATCATGGCGGCGAATTTCAACAGTTCGCTCGATGAAGTTTATGATGAATACTCGACTTTCTTTGCATCAAAAGACACCTCTGCAGAGCAGAAAATCGATCAAAATACACTGCGCGAAACGCTTTTGGTGGCTCTCAAAGATTTATCCGAGCGCGAAGCATTGGTGTTGCAGCTTTATTACGTCGAAGAATTCAATATTTACGAGGTCGCAGCGACGCTAGACATTAGCCCGGGGCGCGTATCACAACTGAAATCATCTGCATTCAAAAGAATGCGAGAGGCTCTCGGCGGTGATTTTGAAGAATTGATATGAAGGACGATTGGGTTCAGACGCAGGGTATTCGCATCTCAGCCCAGTCTGCCGAATTGCAGTTGATCGGACAGTATGGCAGCCCAGAACTTGTCGTATCAGGCGGGCTTATGAATATCGCTCGCGGTAGTTGTACCCTGAGGATCAAGACCACGCCTATTAAAGACACACAAGGCATTGGTCTGCTAAAAATCGAAGCCTTGCGGCCAGTCATGCATGCCGAAGTTACTTTATCGGCTGCGCAGTTTGAGTGTGTTGTGAAAACACTCCAAGGCTCGTTACCGCGCCCTGCCACTGCCATTCTCGCATTGCATCAAGCCCTCAGCGTGTCTGTTGCAGGGGATCTCGCAATCGAGAGCGATATATCGTGTACAGTCACGGACATATCTTGGGTGATGCCACTACAGTAAGGAGATCGTATATTACGATTTTGTCTCCTCACGTAGTCCAGCAGTCTAGGCTAGAAATTTCTTGGTAATATCTGTTTCAGCCTGCATCAAACGGGATCCGGCACTAAATGCCTGTTGTGCGCGCATCAAAAGGATCAATTCCTCTGTAATGTCAGCGTTCGAGCCCTCCAAATACCCAGACTCGATCCGGCCAAATCCAGCGCTGCGGTCTTGCCAGCCCACGTTGCTGACCATGCTGGCTTCCGCAGTCTCAAAAAACTGACCTTGGCCTCCAGCCTTCAGCGCCCCCGGGTTATCAAAAGCCGCCAAGCCGACCTGTGCAATTGGTGATTGCGATCCAGAACCATAGGCGACCAGAACCTTGCCAGTATAATCCACTTCCAAGCCAGCCAAAATTCGCCCTTCGCTGTCTTGCATCGGGACCTTAATAGGCTCTTTATTAACATCCAACAGTGCTCGTCCATCAAAGGCAATAACGTCGCCGTCTTTCGTTAATGAAAACGAGCCATCTCGTGTATAGGCCAAATCTGTCGTCCCTGGCAGCGGACTTAGCATGAACATGCCGCGCCCGCTTACAGCCATATCCAATGTCTGTTTTGTCTGGATCATACTGCCCTGAATATGACTGCGTTTATTTTCAATCACACGCGCCGCCATACCGCGATCAACCTCGGACCCACTAAAGTTATTGGCATACAGGTCCTCGAACATAGCCTCACTGCGCTTAAAACCTGTCGTTTTTGCATTCGACATGTTATTAGACACCACTTCAATCTGGTGCAAAGCCGCTTTAAAACCGGCACGAATTTCATGAAACATATCTTAACCTTTCATTTTCAAAGATCTGCCGGTTTCTTCAGCATCTCTCGAAATCTTTGAATTTTATCAAAATGCCGAGCCAAGGTCGGCGGCATTTCATCAATGGTTGCTACTTTGGTCACTTTCATGGCGTAGAAGTCGAGCGTGTCGGTCCGAGCCTGCACCAAACGATCTGCAACCACACCGGTGTCTGTTCCATTATCTGGTCCAATTGGTATGATTGCTGCCGACTCTACAGTCACGCCGGACGGTGACAAACTTTTTCCGTCACGCAACGCGGCCTGCGCCGCGTCCGAGCCAGTGTTGGCCCACAATGAGCCTCCCTGATCTGTATTACCGTCCAGTACGGAAGGCATCGGCAGATCTTCGAACCCTAAACCGGCAATTCTGCTACCTTCTGCCGGCGTCTTTGTTACCCCTGACTTTTCTCCAGAGGCATAGGCGATTTGCGCTTGTGCATCAGGCCAGACTTTTTTAACCCGCGCCAGATAAGACCGATTGTATTTACTGTTCCCAGAATGATAATATTTGATCGCCTTATCCCAATTGCCGTGACGCTCATAAAGCGTGCTCAAGAACCGCGCGGCGTAAGGAATATTATAGGCTGGATCAATCATTTGCTCTAAGGATTTGAAAGCTTTGCCGTGCCAGCGATAGTTGATTTGCATACAACCCACATCAATATTGCGGTCGCCGCGAGCAATCACCTTTTTGATATACTTCAACGCCTCTTCGCGCTTTTGAAAATATTTGCCTTTACCGCGATTATTGGTCGCCCAAGGCCAGCCCCTGACCGAACCGTCCGGCCAAGCATGCCCCGACTCAACCCTCGATATGCTTGAAAGAATACCCTGTGGCAAACCTGTAGCAGCCTCAACCTTTGCGGCAATTGCCTCGCAATCCGGCAAGATCGCAGCCACCGATATCTGACTTGAAAAGCAAACACTGGCCAGGACAATAGCCAAGCCACGTGTTGTTCTTGCAATATAAATCGACAGATCGATCAAAGCCAGCTTCCAATATTGTGTCTACACACAGATATTGCAAGCGATGGGCCAAATCTCTGCCAATCTAAATTATTTTACAAAATCAAAAAGGCTGCTTTGAGAAACCATCGAATAGGCCTGACGGGCCGCCTTTTGACTGGTCATCAGACTGGTCAGCTCTGTGATCAAATTCTCGATATTGGCCGAACTCAAGTCAGACACTTCCTGTGCGAGAACAAGTGCGCGTTGAGCCAAAACAGCCTCTTGATCGTTGGCCCGCCTCAGGCGTGAACCCACGACTGTTTTATGAACAGCGACTGACTCCGAAATGGCATTCATATGCTCTTTATGCGCGGCCAAACCTTGCGATACAGGGATAACCGAGACCTCAGCGCTATCCGAAAGCGGGGTCTGTGAAACGTTAAAACCCATTGACGTCGCAGACGCACTGGAAACAACCGCAGGCGTCCCAATCAACAAGTCAGAACTCAACGTAAACTGAGTTGTTGCCAAAGGTACCGACCCATCCCCATAGGCTGCCGGGTCTGTTGCATTAGTGGCCTTTACGGCCAAAGTTCCGACATGTAACTTTCCTAGATTATCTGCGTCCGTTGAGGCCCGAGCAGTAATCCCTTTCGCGGCCAATTCAGCATTTCCGTTGATGGCGATGGCAAGGTTGGCTGCACGAGATGCAGGGTTGGTTCCAGTCGCAGTCAGAGCAACACCCTCAATAGTCAATTCCATACTGTTTGCCACAGCCGTCCAAACATTCGCACTACTGCCTGTTCCAGGTGTAACGCCGGTCAGATTACTTGTTGAAAAAGTTTCATTTGTTGTGACAGTTTCGTCAAAAGGTGACGTACTTCCTTTGCTGTGTGTCACCGTGATTGTCTTACCGTTCAGGTTCACATTCATTTCTCGGGATTGCCCAGCCGCCAGTGCCGTAAATGTGCGACCTGTCACGGTGTTTTGCGGCACACCAGCGGTATCGTTTGAAGCAGACGACAAGCCCAAAAGGACCGCTTCATTATTGTTAAGAGGCACCGGACCAATCCCGCTCAATGTACCGCCAGCGACAGACAAGGTAATGGTATCTTGGTTATTTGCATTTGTCACCGTGGCTGTAATAAAATTATCTTCACCATCTGATGTAGATACGACCACTGTTCCTTTCGCGCTCAAAGAGCCAGACGGAGTATAGGTCAGGGTGTATTCCTTACCTTCAAGGGAGAATTTTGACGTTGTCACTCCGGACGGTGCAGTAAATGGGACGCCGGTGACATCTGGAACCGGAGCTTGAGCGCGCATGCTTGTGAGCAGCACTGCGCGGCCTGCGTCACTTGGTTTAACTTTAGCATAATAACTTGGCGGATACTCTGCCAGTTCTCGGCCCTCTATTTTAAGGTTGGTAACGGCAATGGTTTCGTTGCCGGTTGCGATATTCGTCGACAATTCAAGGCTCCGGCCATCTGCCGCATTTATAGCTGCCGTGACACCTGTTGCGGCCTGAGCTGCATTAATCGCATCCCTTGCAGCCCCGGAACTTCCGTCAACCGCCACAAAAGAAACCGTGGCTGTACCTTTTGGGCCTGTAATATCCAGCGTCCAATTCTGCGGCCGTCTATCGGCAACAAGATCCAAGTTGACACTGCCCTGTGCGTTGGTCGAAGCGGATGTGGTAAACTCACTGCTCGCATCCAAAGCATTTGAAAAACTACTCATCAGATCAAACACACTGTGCACGCCATCCCCTGTTTCAACCCGCATAAACACATCGCCACCGTTTATACTGGTTGGCAACCTAAGGGCGTCGCCTGCAGCCAAAGTGTGATCACCAGCATCACCCATATAACTCACGCTGCCGTCGGCATTTTTCACAAACGGTTCTAGATCGGTTGCATAGCCACCAAACAGCGCCTGCCCAGCAGTATCAGTCGTATTTGCCAAAGCCAGAACTTGTTCATTTATACCGTCAATTTCAAGCTTGATGCTGGCTCGGTCACTTGCACTGATCGTATCGGAAGCAGCACTCAATTGGACCTCGCGCAATCTGGTATACAGGTTGTCAGCTGAACTCAGTGTGTCATCACCCAAGCTCAATCTACGCTGAGCCACGGTTAAGTTTGTTGTATAGCGTTCCACCCGAGAAGTGACCTCTCCTAACGCTGACAACCGCACCGCATCGATCGGTGCATCAGAGGCTTCATTAATCGCTTGACCGGTTGAAATCTTCGTTTGACGAAGCTGGATAGCCTCGTTCATATCACTAAACCGAGCCAGCATTCTTTCAGAAAAAAGAGCAGATGAAATAGTCATGGTGAACCTCTATCGAATTTGCATTAGTGTATCGAACATTTCTTTTGCAGTTTGCAAAATGCGTGCTGCTGCTTGATACGCTTGTTGTTGGGTGATTAATTTTGCTGCTTCTTCGTCCATATTGACACCAGAAACTTCGTCCTCTGCTGCAACCGCAGCATCACGCACGGCTTCCGCAGAAAGTTTCGAGAGCCGTGAAGATTCTAGTGTCGATCCCACGGAGGCGGCAATTGAGCGGAAATCGTCCTGGAAAGATGACCGGTTAACAGTGCTGGTCGCCAACGTCATAATTTCATCCATGTTACGTGCATCGCCCGCTGCTTTCTGACCAGTCAAAACATCAAAAGAATCTCCCGTTGCAGCATAGCCATTGAGATTAAACCTAAGCCCATCTGCATCAAACTGCGCATTGCCATTTGAAATCCGCGTGGCAATCGAATGGCCCGTTGCCTTGTCGAACAACTCGACCCGACCACTGTTTGCATCAAGCATTCTGACTTGATATTGCTGTTCTTTCTTAAGCGGATCCACAGCGATATCGGAGTCAATCGTATATTTCGCGCTGATCCGGCGCGATCCACCGCCGGCAACTACAACAATCAACTCTTCAGTAGGCAAACCGGTCAATTGCATTCGAGTTTCCGCAAGGCTGGTACCACTTCCAGACAAATCAACTGGTAAACCATTTAAGCTGGTTGCGGTCAGACCGTCCTCCGTGACCAACAGATCGGATTCAGCGACCTTGAACCCTAGGGCTGTCGCAGAGGCACCACCCGTCACTTTAATCGGACCGCTCGCCAAATCTGCTTTGAGCTGAATTGCCGTGGGGAGAGAAGCTGGCGTCAGTGAAACCGAGAGACGACTGACATTGATATCACCAGAACCATCAACAGAGGGAACCGCAGATAGACCAAGCGCCGCAAGGTCTGCGTTTTCATTGATCGCCAGCGCAAATTGGCTGGCATAGTT